>Ga0255181_1000031_pt1 | contig 84596 bp, 68 predicted proteins | sample Atl_Colum_RepC_8_FD_183621 | JGI IMG/M metagenome (GOLD analysis project Ga0255181, IMG submission 183621) | Freshwater microbial communities from Altamaha River, Georgia, United States - Atl_Colum_RepC_8d | ecosystem: Environmental > Aquatic > Freshwater > River | place: USA: Georgia...
GCGGGGATTTCCTAAGGTTCGCAACTCATTCTCCAGCGCTGTCAGATAATCTTCCCGAAGATCATCCCTGCCCGTGGCAATGGCAAAGTCGCAGTAGCTGCAGTGATGGGCACAAAAAGGTATGTGCACATACGCCGCGCCTGGAATTCTCCAGGGTGGGTCAATTTTTTGATTTTCATCCTTGTTCAAGTCTTTCCTCCCCCGAACGGCCATCGTACCATAGGATGATTCCAAGTTTACTTTAGGGCATTTGTGGGAGATTGCTTCATGAAGCTTGCAGGAAAAGTGGCGCTGGTAACCGGGGCATCTTCTGGCATTGGCAAGGCGGGAGCCATCGCCCTTGCCCGTGAGGGAGCCGATATCGCCCTGAATTACCTTACCATGGAAGAATCCGCCCTTGATGCAAAAAAACAGATTGAGGCCCTGGGTCGAAAGTGCCTGCTTTACAAAGTGGACATAGTGGACCAGCAAGCCGTGGAAAACATGGTTTCAGATGTGGTGAAGCATTATTCTCACATCGATGTGCTGGTTTCCAGCGCAGTGTACAGCGACCGCGAGATGTTCCATGTGGCAGATATGAAAGGATTCCACAAGACTATTGATGTCACCATGTGGGGTGCATTTCATGTGCTGCGTGCGGTAACCCCCCACATGATAGAGAGAAAACAAGGTGGCAGCGTGGTGATTGTCAGCTCGCCCCATGCGGTGGTGCCCTATCCTTCCTGCATGGCATACAACATGGCCAAAGCCGGCCTGGACATGATGGCAAAAACCGCCGCCATTGAACTGATCCGTCACAAGATTCGTGTGAACACCGTTTACCCTGGCTGGACCGACACTCCGGGAGAACGTAAATTCTTCACCGAGGACACCCTGCAAAAGGCAGGCTCTTTCCTCCCCATGGGTAGGCTTGCAAAACCCGAGGAAATCGCTCGGGGAATTGTGTTTCTGGCAGACCCAGCTTCCGAATACATGACCGGTAGCCTTATCACCATTGATGGCGGTGGAATGCTACCGTGGTGGAGCAAGCGTGGCACAGGAGACTTCTAATCATTTCTTCACAGATTTCCCCAACGGCCTGAATTCCCATGTTGTGAATTTGGGCCGTTCCTGCTAGCTTAACTTCAACAATACAACCCTTCTTGCCACCGGATGGCGGGTATTTCATTGGAGTGAAGCATGTTCAAAAAATCCATAGCCGCATTATTTTGTCTTTCCATCGGACTGCTTTTGGCGGGTCCTCTTTCACAGGCAACCTTAAAAGCCCAGCAGGATTCCAAGCTACCCGGCGGATTCCTGCCGTTGCTTCCAGAAAACACCTCGTTTTTCAGCATTAATTACAACCTGAAGGAAGCCTGCGACACCCTGATCAACAGCAAGGCCTGGGCCAAGCTGAAGGATCTGAATGTCACCAAGATGATCAAGGCAAAGATGGATGAAGCCTTTGAAGGCGCCAAAGCCAGCGACGAGAATTTTGAAAAGAAACAAGCCGTTGCCATGAAAGTTCTTAATGCGCTGGCCAAACTTGCCTCGCATGAACTTGTGGTAGCGGGCGGCCCGAACACCGCGGATTCCATTAGTACCCTGATGAATGCTGCCAACGCCGGAAGAATGGCCCCACTTACCGACCTGCTGCAGGGTAAGTTTAACACCGACCCCAAGGAAAAAAGTCAGGCCCAAATTCGGGCGATGATCGAGTCCCTTGGTGAAGATGCCGATAAGCTTCAGGTACCAGAGATTCTGGTGGCCTTTGGGCTGAAAGGCTCCAAGGTTGGCGAGGAAGTGATGGGCTTCCTTGAAAAGAACATGGACAAGGTTGGCAAAGGCCCTGCTAAAATCAGCGCAAAGAAAGAGAAAATCCAGGGATCTGACTTCATCACTGTCACCATCAAGGGAGCTGAACTACCCCTGGACGATCTGGATATACCCGATCTGGATGAGGAACTGGAAAAGAAGCTGAAAGCCAAATTGAAAAAACTATCGGTGGTTGCAGCCATCGGAATCCACAAGGATTACCTTGTCTTCACCACCGGCCCGAACACCAAGTTTCTTGCCAGCTTGGGCCAGGGCAAATCAGTGACCTCGGTCAAGGAGATTCAGGTTCTAGGCAAGCATGCCGGCAAAAAGATCACGGACATCAGCTATGTCAGCAAAAAGTTCATCTCCTCATTTCAAAGCACCAATCAGGACTTGAACGAACTTTCCAAGGATCTTTTTGAACAGTTAAAGGCAGCCAACCTTCCCAAGGAACTTACCACAAGGCTTGAGAAGGACATGAAAAACCTTTTCAAGGATTTCGAAAAGTACATTCCTAAGCCAGGTGCGTTCGTGGGAATTGGTTTCAACACCAAGGATGGTTGCGAATCTTTGCTTTATAACTACGCCAGCAATACTTATCTGGATTCATCAAAGGCGCTCGGCCTACTGGAAAACATGGGCGGCAACCCTATTTTGGCAGCGGTAATGCGTGGCAAAGTGGATGAATCCGCTGCCTCACTGGGTATCAAGTGGGCAAAGGTTGCCTACGGTTACTTCAAGGATTTTGGTTTACCCAACATTCCCGGGGATGACAAGGAAAAGGTGGAGGCATTCCTGAAGAAGGCCGAACCGATCTTCTCCTCGCTGGCCAAAACCACGGAAACCCTTTTGAACCCTGCCATGAAGGACGGCCAAATAGGACTTGTGCTGGATGGAAAAATCACCAGCAAGCAGTGGAGCCCGATGATGCCCAAGTCCAAGAAAGAACTGCCCATGCTGGAGCTTGGGCTATTCTTCGGCCTGGCTGATTCTGAAAAGTTCACCAAGGCCATTAGCGAATACCGCGAAGGCCTTAACAAGCTTATAAAAGCCGGGGCAGAACTGGACCCAAGCGGCATGTTGGGTGTGTACAAGATTCCTACACCAGCCACGAAGGAAATCGCGGGCGCCAAGAGCTATTACTTCCCGATCCCGGACCTGGGTGTGGTTGATAATCGCCTTCAACCCGGCGCCGTGGTTGGTAAGGATTTTTCTGCCTTCACGCTTTCTTTTGAACATGCGGAACGGCTACTCAAGAAAACCCCTCTTGGTTCCGCTGCTGCAAAGCTTGCTGGTGCCAACAAGAATGCCAGTGGCTTTTTACTTTACGACAACACCGAGTTCCTGAAGTTTTTAAGTGCGTGGATTGGCTATGGACTCGACCAGATGCCCCCGGGTCTGGATGAAGCCCTTGGCATTCGCAGCCAGGTCAAAACGGTTCTGGACGTGCTTGGCACCTGCAAAGGTATTGCCAGCATCACCTACGAGGAAGACGGAATCACCGTTTCCCGCACCGTGAACATTTGGAAAGATCTGGAATAATCAACCGCTCTGACGGGCATCCAGCCAGGCAAGCATATCATGGATATACCTGCCTGGCTCTGGCTCAAATTCCAAAGTGTGGTGTGCCTCTGGGTATTCAACCACTTGCAAAGGCCCACTCACCGTGGCTTGAACAAACTTTCTGGTTTTTTCATTGTCGATAATCCGGTCCTGTCCGGCCAAAACAAGAAACACCGGCACCAGAACCTTTCTTGGAAAAATTTGCAGATACAAATCCAACCGAACGCTATCCAGCAAAAACCTTGCTGTTGCCTGCCTTAATGCCAGCGGATCTTCCCGTAGAAATTTCTGGGCCGCCGGATTGGCGGTAAATAACTCAGGGTCATTCAATGGAATATTAAATAGCTTGCGGGGATTGGTCACTCTGCTGAGGGCGATCTTGATCCTTTCCTTTCGGGAAGGCTGAACCTTGGGGCAAAATCCCGGCGCTATCAGCAGGAATCCATCCACCAGACCGGGTTTGCGAATTTCGAGGCCCAGTGCAATCTTTCCTCCCCAGGAAATCCCCCCTAGGTAAAGTTTCATGCTCTGGGGAAGCTGGCTGCGCTGGTCTTGGATAAAACCCGCCAGATCATCCAGAAGAGTTCTGAAAGAGGGGCTGTCACCCCGAGCAGATTCATTCAACCCGGAACCCCGACGGTCTAGGAATATGACGCGATAACCCGCTTTCGCAAGGGCCTTGCAGGAAGCCTCGTACCAACCTCCATGGCTCTGGATGCCATGCACAAAAACCACCGTGGCCTTGGTTTCACCGTTGGCATGAAACAATCGGTACTTCAGGGGATAGCCATCCGCAGCGTTATGGGCAAGAATTTCCATCACAACCTCAGCCAAGAATCACCTCCCGGCGCGTGGTCACCCTTTTCAGGGCATCCATATCCCATTCCACACCAAGTCCATAACCCGACAAAGCCGGGGCATGCCCAGCCCAGCCAAAGGTGATGTCTTTTTTGGAAAGAGACTCTCGAACCAAATGTCGATCATAAGAACCTTCGTGGTATCGAATGTCGGCAACGCTGCAAGCGAAATGCCTTCCCGCAGCACTAAGGATTGCGGTCTCCCCCACTTGGCATCCTAGTTGGTAATTCAGGCCATGTTTGCGGGCAAATTGTGCCAGCCTTAGCGAGGGAATAAACCCGCCACATTTGGAAAGTCGCAAATTGAACAGATCGCACGCCCCGGCTTGCACCGCCCTTTCGGCATCCACCATGGAACAAAGCGATTCATCAAGCATGATGGGCACCGATGTCTTCTCACGCACTTTCCCAAGCAATAGCGCCTGTTCATGTGGAACCGGCTGCTCCACGGAGGAAACACCAAACGGCTTCAGTTGCAAAATACGATCTACAGTCTCATCCAAAGACCAAGCCTCGTTGGCATCTACCCGCAGGTCTATGCCACCTCCAAGAAACCTACGGGCCAGGCGCACTCTTTTTTCATCATTCTGCCCCGGGATTCCAACTTTCATCTTCACCTGGCGAAACCAACCCAGCCTGTAAATGATACTCGCCAGACGCAACTTCCAACCCCGGGCGCTGGTGATGATGCCACTGTATTGCACACTTTTTCTGGGGTAATACAAGTCTCCCGCCAAAGTCTTGGTCACCGAGGAAATGGGCTCATGAAAGGCCTTCCCAAAGGCATCCAGAACCGCCAGTTCCAGGGCGCAACGGGCGGCGTTGGTGCTGCACTGTCGATCATCCGAGGCAGGGGCAGGCACTTTCAAACGCTCGGCGAGATTGCAGGCGCCAAGAAAAGTATCGCAATCTTGAAGCTGGGAGGAAATATCCGATTGAACCAAAGCCTGCATGCTGGATTCAATGGTTTCGCCAGTGACATAATCCCTTGGCAGGCCCTCACCAAGGCCAATGGTACCATCCTCGAGGACACACTGGACGACCACGGAGTCGGTATCTGTGCGGGTATGCGAGGCATGCTTCACCGGCCTTCGAAATGGAATTCGAACCTGGTTTGCAATAATGCTTGTGATTTTCACAGTACGATGCCCCGCATGATGGTTTTATGAAGTCATCTTATTCTGACGCAGGACACTTGGCGAGAAAGCAAGCTGGTTGCGGACTTAAAAATCCAACTGGGCTCCAATATTAAGACCATTGATAATCAGGTTGGAATTGTTGTACTGAAAGGCCGGCACCTGAAGAGTTTGATTGCTATTTACGTTTTGACCGTTAGCCGAATAGTTAACTTGATTTCCGTAAGGAATGAACTGCGTTTGTCCAGGCGCACGTAAAACATTTGAGACTAATAGAAAATCATAGCCGGCTGTTATCTTAAAACGGTCGGTTACATTATAGCCCAACTTGACGTTGATTTCTGGAAGTAAGCCAAACTGATTCCTATCGTACTTACCGTTGTCATAAGGGGAAAACAATAATCCACCATTACCAGTAGTAGTAGTCGTATTGGTAGCTGTTATCAGTTGGTTATTTTGGGTTGTCGAATATTCTTTAGTAATAGTTTGACTAGTAACGGATTGGATTTTTGCGACCTGGTGCAAAACACCTATGCCCAATTTTCCAGTACCAAAGACGGACCAACGGTTATATTTAAATTCACCATTAAAGCCAATCTGGGGGCCAATAAAATGATTGTAGACTTTTATCGAATCAACACTAGTTGAATTAATTTGAATAGGATTGGGGAAATTTCCAACTATTGGCTGCTGAATCGTTGCACCATTCAAAACAACAGTTTCAACATCAGTGACCCCATCAGGTCTAAATATCTCGTAATTACTATTTACAGAAAGTGCTTCTTTAAATTGAAAATATCTAAACCCTAGCAATCCACTAAACATCATGTCCCCAATGTACAAGTCTTTACCCTTAGCATTTATTTCGCCACCCACGACATAATTATTAATGCTTGCAAAAACGCTTGAATTAACTTGCCTTGCTAATGTTATTTGAAAGTCTTCTGAAACAGGGGTTGGAGTTTGGGAATCTGTGCCAACTACAGTTGGCTGGATGAGGTATGTCAAAGTATTCGAATAACCCGTTTGAAGAAGAATTGGAAATTGGTTGAAACCTAAATTGTTCGAAACCGAAAAAGAGCTTTTTGGAAGATAAATAAAATTCCCGGTAACTGCTGACCCAGCTTCTTGATCAATAAATACCCCTGCAGTTAATCTTGTGCCTGATTGAATTCCATAATCAACAATACCATCTTGTGACAACTGGGTGTTTGACTGAAGCATCAAACTTGTTTGATTTGATATATTTACTACTGATGTTAAAACTCCAGTTTGGCTGAAATTCAAATTGTTAGGCAAGATTTGAAGAATTCCAACCGGTGCATTAAAAATCACTGGATTCACCGTGGTGTTATTCAAATTCCAACCGATGTATTCGCCCGAAAAGAAAAACCTTGAATAAGGTGCTGGCACTTCATCTCTTGGGATGGCACCCAGGGGAACTTTATCCGGTTCCAGATAAGGTGCTTCCAGATCCAATGCTTTTTTCTCTGCTGGCTTTTCCTCAACCTTTGGCAGAGGTGAACCAATCTGGCCGTACGGGCTTAGAAGAGGACCATTGCCTGCTTTTCCACCATCCACCGGAGATTGCGATTGTGCAAGGGTGACTGTGGTCAGCAGCGCAACTATCGCCAATATTTTTCTAGGCTTCATCTCGCGCTCTCTTCCTGCCGGAACCTTTCCTGTTTTGCCCCTTTGTTAAAAAGGGCAAAATATTCCAGATTTATCTTTTATCCTGTTTTCTCTATCGGCAGGTTGCCATCAAAGGTTCAAAATAAATCGGGAATTCCGTCAATTATGGTTATTCCGTTGTCAATATGGGCACTGTGGGTTGCGGGGATAGATAAAATATAATGAGCGCAAACTGCTTTTCCCCTTCCTGACGAGGTACTTACCATGGCGGATTTCCTTGCCGGACTACCCAAGGCTGAATTGCACCTTCACATCGAAGGAACCCTGGAGCCGCAATTTCTTCTGGAAAGGGCCCATAAACACCAGATCCAACTGAAGTATCAATCCCTGGAGGAAGTGCAAAAAGCCTATCAGTTTTCCAACCTTCAATCATTTCTGGATATCTACTATCTGGGGATGGAAGTGCTGCGCGATGCCTCGGATTTCCACGACTTGGCCTGGGCTTATTTTCAAAAGGCCGCATCCCAGGGAATCGTGCATGCGGAAATATTTCTGGACCCCCAGGCCCACATAAGCAGGGGGATCTCCATGGCTACCGTCATGGAGGGATTGCTAGGCGCCATCCGAAAGGCCAGACAAGAACTTCATCTTTCCATTTTGCTGATTCCCTGCTTTTTAAGACACCTGGACGAGGAATCCGCGCTGGATGCACTTTATCAATGCCTGCCTTACCGCGAAAACATCGTGGCATTTGGGTTGGATTCCAGCGAATTGGGGAACCCGCCCCAGAAATTTCAAAAGGCGTTTGCCAAAGTACGAGAACTGGGCTTTCGTGTAACCACACATGCTGGCGAGGAAGGCCCGCCTTCCTATATCCGCGATAGCCTGGATTTATTGGGGGCGGAAAGAATCGACCATGGCGTCCGCTGCCTGGAAGACCATCAACTGGTGGAACGGCTTATCCAGCAGCAAATCCCTCTCACAGTATGCCCGCTATCCAATAAGGCACTGAAGGTTTTTCCCGATCTTTCCAAACACCCGATACGCAAGATGCTGAGCCTTGGCCTGCTTGCCAGCATGCATTCGGATGATCCCGCGTATTTCGGAGGGTATGTGCTGGAAAATTATTCCCAATGCGAAAGCCTGGTTCAACTTACCAGGGAAGAACTCGCCCTTAGCGCCAGAAATTCAATCAGGGGATCATTTCTTAACAAAGAGGAAAAGGTACGGCTACTCGAAAAATTGCGCACATACTGCGAAAGCCAGCAAATCCGTATGACCTGATCACCTGCGCGGTTGCTGGTTTTCAACTGCCTTGCGGGAAATGGCTTCAAAGTCTGCCTGCAGTGATTTTCTTGTGGCAAGGTGCGGGCGTGCCCTCTCGACAATCTGCAAGGCATCGTTAATTGAATTTTCTTTCAAGGCAAGTTCTGCCGCTGCCAATAGCCACTGCAACCTGCGATCCATTTCCATGGGTTCCACGGTGGGTGGCAATTCCCGCCAGGCGCTCCAGGCAGGCAACCATTTCTGATTCTGCAAGGCGCATTCAATCATCCATTCCCTGACAGGGGTCAAATCCAATCTTCCCTGAGCAGGCTTGGATTGAAAGCGGTTCAAAACTTCCACCAGAAACGCCAGTTGTCTTTGGGGGTTTTCCTTTTGAAGAACCAGGTTCCATTCCTGAATCATTTTCAGGGAGGAAGTGCGCACGATAATTTCCAGGAAGGCTCCCCAAGATTTTTCCTGTATGCGTGGATCCCCTTCAGTGACAGCGGCCTTGTAAAGATTATTCAAATGATTGGCATTGCCAAAATCACCAAGAAGGGTGGCCGCCCTGGAACGCACGCCGGCATCCCCATCCCTTAGAAACATTATTTCCAGCCGGCTTTGCAGGCGAAGAAGGTCAGGTTCCTTCATATTCTTGTAGGAATTGGCCGACCGGGATAGAGCACCCAGCAAATACAGCCTTATTTCAGGTTCTGGATCATCTATGGCCTGCAGAATTTCCTCAAAGGCATTGGCATCGGCTATTCTTTCCAAGGCTTGCGAGGCAGTCTTGCGAACCAGTGTGGCCTTGTGTCTGAGCAAACCGGCCAGCAATGGAACCGCAGCGGGAACTCCCAGGGCCCCCAAGCCCTCCGCGGATTCCACGACCACTTCGATGGAGGCATCGCCCAGCCCGGACTGAAGCGCGGGCATAACCACCGAAAGCCTGGAGGTTCCATCCTGACTGCGAGCCTGATTAGCCAGCGATCTTGCCGCCGCCACGCGAACCGGTCCGGCATCTGTTTGCATCACCAGCAACAACCTGTCCAATGCGACCTTTTCCGTCCAACGGCCCAGACCCAGCACAGCTTGCTTGCGAACCTCTACTGCTGTGTCACTGCTAAGTTTCAGAAGCATTTCCCCCGAGGGCTTGCGCATATTTTCCTCAGGCAGGCATTCCCCCGCCCAATTGGCCGCCAGCAACCGTACACCATCGTCCTCATGCTCTATAAGGCCAAGAAGAAACGGGACTTTTTCCGTGGGAGTCATGCGGGCATAAAGCTGCTGGTAAAGGTTACGGTTTCTGATTCTGGTGGAATCCAACTCACCTTCGATGCGGTGTAATTTTGCCTGCCGGTGCGCGAGTCTTTCCTCCAGCCAGGCCTCCTGAGAAAAATCCCGCCTGGGCAGGTACCATTCATTCCATGCATTTGGGTTTTCACCCAGATCTTCCCCAACCATCAGTGTGAGCATTTTTCTGGAAGTGCCACGAAGGTTTTCCTTGGGATCTTTCAAAAGCTTAAGGAGGGATTCAAAGGCAATTTTTCTTGAGGACTTTCCCAAGGCATATATGGCGGATAATCGAACCGCCTCGGAATAATTGGGAGATTCAGCCATCTGGCGAAGTTGGTACAGGGTTTTGCCATCGGCACATTGGGATAGCGCCTCACCGGCAGCCTGCCGAATTACAGGATTCTCCAGAGAGGCCATTGCCTCGAGGAGTTCTTGCTGAAATCTGGGATCGCGAGTCCATTGGACCGCGCCAGCAAGCGCCGCAAAGGCTTCCGGATTTCTGCCATCCCGAAAATACTGCCTGATAGTTTCCTCGGCCAATGCACCCTTTTGCTGCAAAAGTAACATGGCAGCCTGTGCCTGGACCTGAGGCTGCTTTCTGTCGGCAAGTTGTTCCCTTAAGCGCGAAACATCCGTAACGGGCAAAGTGGATTGCCCGAAGAGAATGCCGGCAAGTAGGAAAACTTTCAAATCCATAGATGCCTTTTCGTTTGGAATTGTGCCAAGGGGCGGAACCATAACGTTACCGGATTTCCCAGTCAACCTCGTTTAGGCAACTGGACTCGCCTTCAAAAGGGGTTTTGGTTATGCTTCGCCATGTTTGAAAGAATCCAAGACAGGAAGACGGATCTTTCCATGAATCGCTGGTTATCCAATAGTTATGTCCATTGTGCCCTGATTCTGATGGTTTGGGCGGCAACCTGCCTTCCCAACCTCGGCAAAGCCCAGCTTTGGGACATCGATGAAGGCAATAATGCGGAATGCGCCTATGAAATGATGGAGTCCGGCAATTGGATTGTACCCACCTTTAATTACCAGCTTCGTGTGGACAAACCTGCCCTGCTCTACTGGATGCAGATTCTTTGCTACCAGAGCTTTGGGGTAAATGAATTTTCAGCCCGATTTCCATGTGCCTTGGGTGCGCTGGTATCGATGCTTGCCCTGTATTATCTGGGAAAAACCATGTTGGGCTGGCAGACGGGCCTTTTGGGATCGATAAGCTTGGCGGGGATGCCAGCCTTCGTTGGGGCAGCCCATTTTGCCAACCCTGACTCACTTCTCAATGCTTCCATACTTTGCACCTTACTTGCTTTTTACCTCGGTTACCAAAAAGGCACTTCCACTTGGATGCTTTGGACAGGAATTACCACCGGAGTGGGAATGCTGGCCAAAGGCCCCATAGCGGTAGCTTTGCCAGGCTTGATGATTCTTGTTTTTCTTGTCTGGGAAAAACAAACACGCAGGCTGCTATCTGTTCATCTGCTTGGATCAGTTCTTTTGTTTTTGCTGGTGGCAGCACCATGGTATGCATGGGTTGGCGTAGAAACCAAATTTGAATGGCATCGTGGATTCTTTTTGAAACACAACCTGGGAAGGTTTGGCTCTGCCATGGAAAACCATGGCGGACCATGGTTTTACTATTTATTGGTTTTGGCAGTGGGCGCGGCACCATGGTCGGCTTTTGCGGGATTCATTTTTGGCGACCTGTACAACCTCTTTCAAACCAAACAGAATCAACCGCCTGCCACGATCAGTGGCGCACGGTTTCTACTGGTGGCATTCCTATGCGTGGTGGGCTTCTTTTCCCTCTCGGGAACCAAGCTTCCCAACTACATACTACCCGCCTACGGCCCGCTAGCACTTTTGTTTGCCAGCGCCATGGTTCGGTGGAATGAGGGAAAGCTTCCCCTGCCACACTGGTTGCCAAAAACCGGTTTTGGAATTGTGATCGGGATTGGAATTCTGGTGGCTTGCGGGCTGTTGATAGCCTCGGGTTCCCTTGGACAGATTAGCGCGAAAATGAGAATTATTCCCGGAGTGGATTCCATGGTATGGATTGCCAGCATTCCACTTCTGGCGGGAACCCTGGCTTGGACACTGAACACCAAATTTGGAAAACAGGCCGCGGTTCTATGCATCTGCATTGGTGGAATTGGCTTTAGCAGCGCGCTGGGGGCTTGGAATGGAAGTCACTTGAACCAGATCAAGGCCCCAAGAAAACTGGCCGAGTTACTTCCCAAGGATCATTTGCAAAAGGAAATCAACCTGGGTTCTTTCGAATGGTTCCAGCCCAGCGCCGCCTTCTACAGCAAAAGGGAAATCGTAACCATCCCCAGCGAGGCAAACCTGAAGGCATTCTTGGAAAGCCCGCTTCCCACTTTTGTATTTATCCCATCCACCCGCTGGAGCGAGCTTGAATCCCGTGGTAGCATTCAGGGCAGGAAAGTCGGCGAGGCTTTTGATTTTTACCGTAATATGCAAGTTGCGGTGGTAGCCAATCGATAATTTTTGCATTCCGGTGACGCTATGAAACGATTTCTTTCTCTGGGAGTTCTGATTTTTGCCCTTGGTTGCGGGGACTCGCTAAAGCTGCATGAAGTGACTGGCACGGTGACCCTGGAAAATGGAAAGCCTGTCACACAGGGCACGATTGAAACCATGTCCGATGGATCAACCGGGGCGAAAGTTAATGCCTCTGCACAGATCAATAAGGATGGAACTTTCACGCTGGAAACGGTTGGCAAAAAAGGGGCCGTGGCGGGCACTCACAAAGTGGTGTTAATCGGACCTCCGGGCAATTCCGACCTGCCCATTGACAAGCAACCCCGCCGTGAATTCGACATCAAATACCAAGATTATGGCAGTTCAGACCTTACCCTTGAGGTAAAACCAGGCACCGCCAACAAGGTCATATTGAAGGTTCAACCTAACAAGAACTAGTTTCTTATTTCAATTGTCGATGGTTACCTGTCCGTCATCCCGCAGGGCAAATCGCTGAAGAGCAGTCGTTGAAACAGAAACGTTTAGAGCCTTCACAGCTCCATCGCAAAAGACAAACTGGCAAACACCGTTGTGGTAACTACCAAAGCGGAAAGGCGCAACAGGCGCATTTGGGTCTGCCACAATGGTGTAACCGGGGCCGGCACAACGCACGAAAGATTCCTCATCATCCCCGTTGTAAACCGATCCATCACCCCCCATGGTAGAACCTGCCGCCGTCACCCGCCCAATACCAAGAAGATTGCGGGGAACATGCTTTTCGCCAAAAAGGAACGTATTGCTAAGCCCATCGGTAATATCCGCAAAGCGCACCTGCCCACGCCATTGGCTAACGGGTATACCCGTGGCGGAATTCGCAGTTGACCAAATAATTGTGCCCTTTGCAGTCCATGTATCATACCAAGCTGGAGTTGTGTTATTATCCCCACCATTTCCAGCATAGTCCGCCAAAGCACCAGCCACATTGGTTGCGGGACTAGATGGAACCGTGTTCTGGTCACCGTCTATGCTTATGTTGGGTGCCCCACCCGTTCGCCTGGCTGGGCAAAGATACGTTTTAACAATGGCGGTTCTTGCAGCTTGGGAGTTAGCCCCATAAGTGGCGTTCAAATTCCAAAGGTTAAAAGCTGCCTGATTTTCAACATAAGGAAGCAAAAGTACCGCCCAAGTAGCATAGTTGTCCCCAATGCGACTCGGAGGCAGGAAGCCGAAAGTCTCATGGAAGTTATGGGTCGCCAGGCCAATTTGTTTGAGGTTATTCTGGCAACTGGCCCGGGCAGCAGCTTCCCGCACTTTCTGCACCGCGGGTAGCAATAAACCAATCAGAATGGCGATGATTGCAATCACCACCAATAGCTCTATCAGCGTGAACCCACGCCTTCGCATTAGATTTTTCATAATTACCCCCCCCAGAAAAAGAAGAATTAGGATTATTACATCCTAGCCCTTCATTTTCGTTGGGGCAATTCAAAGAATGATGAGAATTGCTTTTAGGCAGCCTTTCTGGCCGAATCTTTGGCAAGGTTGAAGGTTTCCCTTACCAGATAAGAGGCCTTGCCCTGACTTTCAAAGTAGGTTCGACTCATGATTTCACCCAGCAAACCTATGGAAATAAACTGGATTCCCACAAGTATCATCATCACGCTTAAAAGCAAAAGCGGATTGCCTGTCATATCTATCTGCGAAACCAGTTTCATGGCCACAGTTGCCAAAAGACTTGAGAAACCCATTCCAATGAAGCCCAACCCACCCAAACCCAAAAAGTGCATGGGACGAGTCAGGTAGGAATAAAGGAACTTCACGGTGATAAGATCCAAAACCACGCGGAAGGTGCGGGTAAGGTTGTACTTGGTTTTTCCCGCGGTGCGTGGATGATGCTTAACAGGCACCTGTAACATGCGACCACCGCACATTTGTGCCAGCACGGGAATAAAGCGATGCATCTCGCCATACAAGGGCAGCTCTGTCGCCAGATCCCTTTTCATGACACGGATGGTACAACCCATGTCCTTGATGGAACAATTTGTTACCTTGCGGATAATCCAGTTGGCAATCATGCTGGGAAACTTGCGGAGGAAAAAGCCGTCCTGCCTTTTGGCACGCTGGCCCAGCACCGCATCGTATCCATCCGGAATCCGTTCCAGAAGCATGGGCAGGTCCGAGGGATCGTTCTGCAAATCACCGTCCATGGTTGCTATGTAATCACCCGTTGACCAGTCAATGCCCGCCTGAAGCGCCGGGGTCTGGCCAAAGTTTCTTCGCAGCACAACCACTTTGAACCTGGAATCCCTGCTGGCTATGTCTGACATGATGGCAATGGAATCATCCGTGCTGCCATCATCCACCAGCACTACTTCAAATCCATCCACATGGACGCGGTTGGGCCTGGCGCAAAATGGTTCCAAGGCTTCACACAATCTCTGGTAAAGCGGGCGAAGGTTATCCTGCTCGTCTTTGACCGGAATGATCACTGAAAGGGTTGCCATCGCTGGCCTCCTCGTTATTAGAAAATTGGTCGTTATTGGAATACTGTTCGGAAGAGGCTAATGCCCCAGGATTGGCCCTTGCCCCCAGGTAGAAAAATACCCCCAACAGTCCGCATACCACATAAACAGAAAAATTCAAAAGCGACAGCGCCACCGCGGTTGCCGGCTCGATGCCAAGCGGGGTAAGCATCAGCACCGTTGCGCCTTCTCGAAGGCCCATGCCGCCAAGGCTTATCGGCAGCATCGTCATCAATGTCACCAGGGGAACCATGACAAAATAATAGGGAACAGGAATATCCAACCCCAGCCCCATGCCAACCAGCACCATGATGGAGATATTGGCAAATTGCACCCACATGGACATGGCTGTGGTGGAGGCAAGCACCCCGATGTTTCCGAAACAAAGCTTGGCGCTATTCAGCACCACCTTGATCTTGGTGAAGCGATCTCCGAATTTCGCAATCAAAGGCAGAAATGCAAAGGATGCCACGGCCCCGGCCCCAATCAGGTATACTGTGCCCTTCATCCATGCCGGCAACTCGGTCGGGCTGGCCCATGTCGCAATCACGGCAATGGCCACCAGCACCAGCACACCACTGAATCGGTCGGAAAACACGGTCAGAAATGCCTTGCTGCGACGATTCTGTACCGGCCCACCCGGGGAACGATAGCCTAGGTACCACGCCCTTACCACATCACCCCCCACCGATGTTGGCAGCGCGAGGTTGAAGAACATCCCGATGAAAAAGTAGGAGATATACAAACCCAAGCCACCCTCGAAACCCACGGCTCGGGCGAGAATCCTCCAGCGCTGGCTGCTTAGAACCTGGGTGAACACCAGCAAACCAAAGGCAGCAAGCCAGTACAGCGGATTCATGCTGGAAAACGAGTTCAATAAATGCGAGAAATTCACCCGGCTGAATATCAGCCAGAGCAGAAGCACGGTGCCAAAGACTCTTACCAAAACTTTCATGGAGACAACACCTCGGCTTCAAGAATCTCGGAACCAGTCTGATGAAAGGCAGCATGCTGCCTGTCGTTCATGTCCATTCTCAGGAGAAAACTGCCCGGTTGTTTCAGGGGTGGTATGACTACAGCGAGGTCCAGGGCTTCACCGGGCTGAACCGTGGCGTTAAAGTGGCCGGCAAATCCGCTTGCAAGAGTGCGCCTGGTATTGTCAGAAACCCGCCACTCCAGCTTGATTCCGGCGTTGGAACCTGGCTTGAATGTCCAGGGGCGAAGGGAAATGTTGGTTACCTTCACCTGCACCTGCCTGGGTTTCCCGGGTTCCATCTGGATGGGTGATTGGGCTTCCTGAAGTTCCAACCGGGCAAAGCAATCCCCCGGCACATAATGGTTCATCACCCAGTCGCGAAAGATTTCACTGGAATGCTGCCTGCCATTTGTCTCTAGCCATTCCCTGTATAGTTCAAAGAACTCATCGATATGTGCGGTGCGGCCAATATTTAAATGACCATAGTAGGGCCCTAGTTGTTTAAGCGCATTATCCAGCGAAGTGTCTGTAAGCAAAAGCAATGACATGACCACTGCCATCCCCGTGCGATCCACACCCTTGTGACAATGAAAGATCATCGGCTTTGCCGAATGGTCAATCACATCCATCAGCATGCGAATGGTTTTTGTGGAAGGCAGACGGCCCGCGGAAAAACTTAGGTCTTCCTGCGAGATATCACAGCGATTGATCGCTTCGCATTGTTTGGTGTACCAGGGCACGGTGTCACAGCACCCGCGCAGGTTGATTACCGTCTTGATGTTGTTCTTACGAATCACCGATTCAAGCTTGGTGCCACTTAATTGGGAACAGCGGTAAACAAGGCCAGGCTTAACCTCATAAAAATTTCCCAGGGCAAACACATACAGAAGATGAAAAGCAATCCACCCCAATAGCAGGAAACCTGCCAAGGATAAAAGCTTTTTACGGGTCCATCCCCATCGATTACGGGAGGACGGAACCTCATTATTCATCAACTCTTGCGTCATTCCGCATCCTTGCGTTACGCCAAATATCACGGCATGGTTAATGTGCCAAAAAGGGGAAATTCAAGCTAGCCCGATTGCCACTAAAACGCCCCTGCCTTCCACCTTAACCTGTATTCCCTCAAATACCCATTTTCGGGTAAAAACCATCTCCATAACTATCGGCAAATTCCAAGCAGAGCTTTTTATGTTCTCCCCCAGAAACCTTCCCATGTTTTTTCTGCTTCTGGGAATTACTGTCCGAGTGGTCCGGTGGGCACTTGCTTTCCCACTTTGGGGGGACGAGGCTTTTGTTGCGGTAAATTTACTGGACAGGGATTACCTAAGCGTTTTGCAACCACTAAGGCATTACCAAATCGCCCCTTTGGGTTTTCTTTGGTCTGAAAAGTTTTCCTTCAACCTCTTGGGAACCAGCGAATTGGCACTTCGCGCACTACCTTGCCTGGCAGGGTGTGCATCCCTTTGGTTTTTCTGGAAAGCTTGCTGTCGAATGTTTTCGTGGAAGGTCGGGCTTTGGGCATTGTCCATCCTTGCGGTTTCCTACTACCCGATACGCCATGCATGCGAGATAAAACCTTACGCCAACGACCTATTGGCATCCTCGGTGCTTCTATGGATTTTCTCCATCCATTTGCAACACAAGGAATCCGCCTTCGCTTGGATATTACTTGCCACTTTAGCCCCCATATTTTTGTTTCTTTCGTTCCCCGCGGTGTTCATGGCTTTGGGTGTTTGGTCCGCCATGATCGTCTGCAACACCAAACCATGGAATCTAAGAAGCCTATACCTGCCGGGCCTGGCACTTCTGCTGATTTGTATGGCTTTCCTTGGCCACTTGCAACTCGTCGCAGACCAACAGTTCCATAACGAACAGCAAAAGCACCAAGCTTACTGGGATTCCACCTTCCCGCCCGCCAACCCAATAAGATTTCTCCCCTGGTTCTTGGGAACACACGCTGGGAATATGAGTGCTTACCCGATGGGTGGTAAAAACTGGGCCAGCTCTATCCAAGCTATGCTTTGCTTGCTGGGAATCATGGTGTTGGCAAAACGAAAACAATGGGCCTTAATGGTCGCATTGTTGGCGCCATTCTTTCTAAACTTGGTTGCGGCCGCCATGGGTAGGTATCCGTATGGAGGCAGCGCCCGAGTGGCGCAACACCTTGCGCCAGCCATTTGCATGATCATTGCACTTGGGCTGGCAGCTTGTCTGAAATTCATCTCCAAGCCAAAGGTAAAATCCGCTCTTTTAAGATCTGCCTTCGTTATTCTTTCGGGATTTGGGTTTTTATTCTTGGGGCGGGATGTACTGCATCCCTATAAATCCGGTGAAGATACGCTCGTGCGTTCCATGGTAAGAAGTTCTCTACTTGATACCACCTTGGAAAAACCCCTTGTCATCACCCGCGCAAAAGAACAATTAGACCCTGGAATTGAATGGTATTTAAGAACAACCCAAGGTCATTTGAAATGGATGGCTTTTGATGAATTTCAAACAAAAGGCAAAGTCTTACCATGGCGCTGGCTTTGGCTGGCCGGCAAAGATGAACAGGGTGAATATTTGAATGATAGCCCGCCAGACATGCTGGAAGGAATTAATTTGGAACACTTGAAAAGCTACTATTTCCCCCTTGGTAGGAATCGAACCGAAAGGTTACAAGCTGAATTAATTCAAACTTTGCCTGAAAACCCCTAGCGGCTTGCGGGCACCACCATGCTAGCCTCGGAATTTTTCTGCACCATGGCTGCCTTGAAGATACTCTCCGCCCTGTCCGGGTTTCTTTCCAGATACCAAGCCAGCGCACCGAAAAACATTTGCATCTGGGAAACCGACTTTCTTGCCAACATGGGGACTGAAGGGCCGAGGGCCTTTGTTAAAAGTGTAAGGCTCTTGCTATCTGTGATTGCATAAACAGTGGTTTTGTGAGTTACAGTACCTTCCTGCATTCTGCGCTTGTATTGATGCACAATCACAGCTTTGATGGGTACCACGGGCATCAAAGGTCCAGCCTTGCCCTGCCCTTCCGCCAGCCATACTTTCAAGCCCTCAGCATTGGCCAAAAGGTAAAACTTCATATCGGTTCCGGAACCATCCCTGGAATAATACTTGCCTGATCCTTCCTGTTCGATGGGAGAACATTTCGCGCCCAGAAGCTTCCACATGGTTACAGCGCGATGCGGATTTTCCAGCAACCATTCGTAGGTGTTGGGATCACAGGTAAAAGTTTCCGCCTGACCTTTTACAAAAATGGTGGGCTTGGCAGTGATCTCCGCAATCCGATCAGACCATTCCTCGGAAACCGCAGAAAGCCGGGCAGGGTCTATTTCAGGAAAAGCAGTCTGGCTAATGGCGGCTCCGGGCCAAGACCCTTCCGCTTTATCTTCGTTGCCGACAATTTTTCGTTCGGCGGCGTGCGAGAAGCAGGAAAGCATCAAAAGGCCAAGAACCGTCAAGTTTTGATGAATACGTGCCATGGGTTCGCCCATCTCTCCCAATTTAAAATCCCTATAAGCCTTACCTTTAATACATCGTTTTCCTGAAATGCCAGCATGAATGATTTTGCCGATTTTTCCAATTCTCACCTTCATCTTGCCTTTTTTTGTTCTTCCGGGCACATTCAGCCTTCCAAGCTTTCTTGAGGATTCAGACCCATGTTTCGCACTATGCGCTTTGTTGGAACCGTGGCGTTGGTGGTTTGTTTGCCAGCAATTCTTGCTCTGGGATGGTGGCAAAGGGATTACCTGATGGGATGGTATTTGGCCCATCAACTGGTCATGGCAAAGCCAGAGGAAAAAAACCACCTTGTGGAATCACTATCCAAGTTAGGGGAGCATGCTCAGTACCCTCTGCTGGATTATCTTGAAACATCGGATGCGAAATCCGCGCCCGACCTTTGTTTTGCCATAGGCGCCATGATGGATCACTGGGGTGGTTCAAAATCCAAGGCTTCGCAGGAGTTTTACCATCACCTGGCAAGGCGTTTCCAAAACCTGCCAGAAGATGCCAAAACGGAAGTTCTGCGGATGATGTTGAGAATGGATGATCCCCAAACCAGGGAATTCACCCCTGCAAAGGATCTTTCAGGGGGCACGCGATGGATTCTTGGAATCGTCGCAAAGAATGGAAAGGCACCCGCACTTCATGCTTCTGTTTCCATCGTTGCGGAAATACTAAAGACTTCCCCGGACCGGGAATTTCAGGCTATTTGCGCCGATATTGTTTCCAGGTCCATTCAAGCCGGCGATGAAGATACCAAGGTAAGGGCCATTCAACTGGCGATTCAACCTGAAACCGGAATGGTGGATTTAACAGTGCAAGCACTTCAGGATCCATCGGTGCAGGTGCGCAAGTCAGCCATGCTGGCATGTGCCCCGGCCCTTGAAAGCATTTCCGTGGATGTGTTATTGCCAAGCCTGCACGATACAGATTCTGAAATTCGATCCCTTTGTGAAACGGCCCTAGGTGCCAGAGGACTTAGGCCGGAACATATCAAACTTGGAAAACTGATCACCGATTCCAATCCTGCCAAGCGACTTGAAGTGCTGGATTACATGCTGGAAGATCCCGAGTTAGACCAAAGTGTTTGGCTGCGCAAACTCAGCCATGACCCTTCTGCGGCGGTAAGAGTCGGTGCATTAAGGGCCATGGCAGCACAGACCACGGTGGACATGAGCGACAGAATCGACCAGATGTCGAGAACAGATCCCAGCAAAACGGTGGTGGAACTGGCCAGTTACTATCGAAAGATGGCGCAGAAAGTTCAGGCAGCTGAAGCGAGCACCACTTTAATTAATCAATAAGATAAGCGATCTTGCTAAAATATCCAAATAATATCGATTTTTCTGATTTGCATGCTTGACGACCATCCCAAGTCTGATACCATTCAATTGGCGAGAACTAGGCGGCATGAAGCTGTCACACCTCAGCGCGGTTGACAGCTATCACCTGAATACTTACGCAGCGGACTCCGCCACCTTCTCTCAAGGTGGTTTTTTCTGCAATATCACCCTCGCCTTTGCAGAAAACTAATGGGATTCCCTGACAGGTGTCACACCCAAAGGAAGGACAGTCGCAATGTTAGTGCTGTCCAGAAAGAAAAACGAGAGCATCGTCATTAACAATGACATCACCATCACGGTGGTTGAAATCCGTGGTGATAAGGTACGCCTTGGGATTATCGCCCCCAAGGATGTTCCAGTTCACCGTCAGGAAATTTTCGATGCCATCCATGGCAGGGAAGTCACGACCGAATCCAAACCCGAGGATTCCGAACCTCAACCTGCCTAAAGCTTCGCCAGTTAACCTTGAGTTTAAAGCTTTGGTCATTAATTGTACTTTTATATCCTTTTGGTGGCTATTTCTTTCGAAGACCGTATTTGCGCATCTTCGTCATCAGGGTTTCCCGGTGGATACCCAACACTGCCGCGGCCTGTGTCTGGTTCCAGTCGGTGCTTTCCAGTGCGCGCTCAATTCCCCAGGCCTCCAGTTCTTCGAGGCTCATCACCCCGGGTAAATCAGGGCCTTCCCGGCGTTCGCGGGGCACCTCTATGTCTGTTTCCTCGATCATCGATCCCGCCGACCTGTTCAGGGATGATTCCAGCACAGACTTTAGCTGCCGAATATTTCCAGGCCAATGGTACCGGCTTAATTTATCCATGGCTTCCCGTGTGATACTGACTGGCTTGTGGTACTGGATCGCAAACATCTTCAGAAAATGCTCAACCAGCTTGGGAATATCCGCCATGCGCTCCCTGAGCGGAGGAACCTCAATCTGGATGTTTGCAAGCCTGTAGTAAAGGTCTTTGCGGAAGCGCCCCTCCTCTACTTCCTTTTCAAGATCACGATTGGTAGCCGCCACCACCCGCACATCCACTGAAATTTCCCTGCCACGCACCGGCCTGAATTTTCCCGTTTCAAGAACACGCAACAATTTCGCCTGAACATCGGGGGTAAGCTCACCAACTTCATCCAGAAACAGCGTGCCATCATCCGCCTGCTGAAAGTAACCCATGCCAGATTGATCCGCACCTGTGTAGGCACCTTGCGCATGGCCAAAAAGTTCCGCATCCGCAAGGGTGTTGTTCAAGGTGGCACAATTGACACAAACAAGAGGGCCCTTGGCTCGGCTGCTCATGCGGTGTAATCCCAAGGCGACCAACTCCTTGCCCACGCCGCTTTCCCCGGTAATAAGTACCGTGTTGTTTCTGGGGGCCAGCCGGGACACGGAATCGAGCACTTTTTTCAGTTGCGGGCTTTGGCCAATCATTTCTTCATGGATGTTGCCGCTATGGACTTTCAACCTAACCAAATCGGACTCAATCACCAGCCGCCTTTTCAGGGCATTAAGGCTGTTTCCCAGGCACTTGCAAACCGACCTTGCAAAATCAATGTTACCCGGGCGAAAAACCTTGGAGGAATGATAGAGATGAACTGCCCCCATCCAGATGAATGGATCCTTTGCATTTTCCTGAACAAAAAGCGGGATGCAGATAGCATCATTAATGGGTGCTAAACTATCTCCGGCAATATCCCCGCCATCACCACGCAGCCAAACGAAATTTTTTCTATTTCTCGCCTCGCGAGTCAGCGATGTACTTAATTCAGCATCTGGATTGCCATCTTCAGGCAAAATAATTTTTGGAACCCCTTCGCCTTCCAAGCCCGAATAGCCAACTTGTTCGGCACCACATTGCTTCAACAAAAGTTGCAGGGCTTTTTCCACCAACAGGCGGGGGGTGGATCCAAGCAGGCAATCCAACATGTATCCGTACAATGCGCCAAATTCACCCGAAAGATGAGAGTCGACTGCGCTATCTTCAACCGGCTCTGAAGAGGTTTTTTTTGATTTCCTTTTGGTGGTGGCTTGGGAATCATCCGCCATTTCCATCCGCAACTGGGAATCACCAATCTGAATGATCACTGGCAAATCCAGTTCAACGGTTCCTTGTACGAACTCCTCTTCCACCCGGGTTCCATTGGATTGACTTAAGTTTTTCAGAAACCAGGAACCATCCTGAAAATACACTTCAGCATGGAACCTTGAGGCCATCTCATCCCTAAGAACAAGATTGTTTTCCTTGCTTCTGCCTATTTTTACGATTGAACTTGCATCAAAATCGAGCTGGCTGGGATAAGCAGTTCCAGCTTCCATGACAATGCGGGCATCCATTTTGGGCTCCTAAGGGATGACAATCACATGCAAGATAGGGCTTTAAATCCTGTTTGGCAACAACTTTATGTTCCTTCAACTGGCAAGGTAGAGGTTGACCAAATGGATGCTTACCATTAAGATACCCCAACGATTAGGCCCCTTCGCCAAGTGGTAAGGCCGCGGATTGCAAATCCGCTATCCCCGGTTCGAATCCGGGAGGGGCCTCTTCGGTTTTAAAACACATCCCTTTTCGTACAATAATGTCAGTAATAATTCATTCCGCCTAAGGATTTTCAATGTCCATTGGAAGCTACACGGCTGCCAGCCCCCCCGAAGAACCCTGGCTGGAAGTCACCTCTTCCCGCAACTTTCATCACTGGCTTGAAGCGGAAAAGATCAGCCTGGCATTTTCAACCTACCAAGCTGGGAAGATTTTTCTGTTGGGCAGAAAACCCGACAGTCAAATTGCGGTCTTTGAAAGAACTCTTAACCGCTGCATGGGTCTTTATGCGACTGAGAACGGTTTTTGGCTTAGCTCCATGTACCAGGTCTGGCGGTTTGAAAACGCGCTGAAACCGGGGCAAACCCACCAAGGCCACGACAGGCTTTACATTCCCAGGGTTGGATACACGACTGGCGACCTTGATGTTCACGACATTGTGGTCGAATCCACGGGCAGGGTTGTGTTTGTAAACACCTCGTTTGGATGCCTGGCTACTTTCAGCGATACCCACAGTTTTACCCCCTTGTGGAAACCACCATTCCTTAGCAAACTTGCCCCGGAAGATCGTTGCCATTTGAACGGCCTGGCGATGGAAAATGGCAAATGCAAATACGTCACCGTGGTTAGCAAGTCGGACATTGTGGATGGCTGGCGCAATCGAAGGCACGATGGTGGCTGCATTTTGGAAGTCCCCACGGGAAATGTCGTGGCATCCGGTTTTTCCATGCCACATTCACCCAGGGTCTACCAAGGCAACCTGTATGTGCATGATTCCGGCAATGGTTACTTCTGCAAGGTGAATCCTACCAGCGGGGCGGTGGATAAAATCGCATTCTGCCCGGGGTATCTGCGTGGACTGGCCTTCTCAGGAAATTATGCCATCGTTGGCTTGTCCGGCCCTCGAAAAGACAAAACATTCAGCGGCCTTGCCTTGGATCAGGAACTTGCCAAGCGCGATGCCGAAGCCTGGTGCGGTATTCAAATCATTGAGCTTTCCACTGGCAATGTGATTGAGTGGGTTCGCCTGCAAGGCATCGTCACGGAACTTTACGACGTGGTAACTCTGAAAAATGCAGTTCGCCCCATGTTACTGGGTTTCAAAACCAATGAAATCGCACAACTGCTAAGCATGGATGAACCACAGCCACTTTAGTGCCATGCGAGCCACCCAATGCTGATCGGCCAGATTTGCGATTTTGGAAATGATGGCGATGCCCACTATCGCCTCCATGCCCCCAGTATGCAACTGGGCAAAATCCCCGGCATAACCGCCGTGGACAGCCATTTCTTACACCCCCTGCTCTACAAACTGATTGAACACGCGGATGTGCTGGTTTTGCAGTTCGTAAACGATTGGGATTTGCTTTCCATATGCGATTACCGCAGAAGCCTTGGCAAGGTTACCATTTTTGAAGCCAACGATTATTTTTTCGATCTTCAACCCTGGAACCCCATCGCCGCCAACTGGAGCGACCGCGAGACTCAGGAACTTTACAAAAAGCTTCTCTCCCATGCGGATGGGGTGCAAACCAGCACGGAATTTCTGGCGGGTAAATGGCATGAAATGGGGGCCCGGAAGGTTGCGGTTTTCAAAAACCATCTGGTTCAGGTTCCGGACCTGTCACCATTGCCACCGCGACCTTTCACTATTGGCTGGGCTGGTTCACCGGGCCATTTCGCAGACCTCCTGCATATTGCACCCACGCTGCAAAACTGGATTGCCAGTCACCCGGGAACTCGTTTGGCCATCATGACCAATGAACTGGCCAAGAGTTTCTTCCACCTTCCCCAGGAAAGATTTATTTTCAGAAACTTTGGATCGCTGGAGCAATACCTTGATTTTTTAAAATCACTCGATGTGGGCCTGGCACCCCTTCTCCCCACCGATTACAACCGGGGACGGTCGGATGTGAAATTCCTGGAATACAGTTCGCAGGGTGTTCCGGGAATCTACCAAAACCTGAATCCATACCAGGGAATAGTGCGTGATGGCGTTCATGGCATACTGTTCCATTCAACCAAGGATCTTGCGAGCAAGTTGGATTTGCTTTATGCCGATGCCAACTTGCGAAATCGCATACGCGCAAATGCACATGCGTTTGTCCATGGTAACAGGATACTGGCAAACAACATCCAAGAGCGTCTGGCTTGGTACCGTTCTTTTGAAAACAAAGGCCTCCCTGCCAGCCAGTGTTTTCTGGTGGAGCTTGAACCTTTCAAGGAACTTTCAGACAGTAACTATTGTGCTTTGCGCGCTGGAGAGAATGAAAAACAGCTTTTAAACTGCCTGCCTAAAAATAATGTAGGGGAGGATGTTTGTTTACTTCAGGGGATTTTGCAGAAACAGCCGGATCATGTGCCAGCTTTGATCATCCTTTCCCAGCGGTTGAATGATGCAAAGCAATCCAACCAGGCATTGCAGTTGGAACCTAAATTACGCGAGCTTGCGCCCTATTCTGTCAAATGGCAAATGGAAATAAACCGAGCCCTATACCTGCGGGATAACACGCAAGCTGCGGTTCAAGGATTAAGGGAACTCACCCGCAAACATCCGGGTCATGTGCCAACATGGAAGTATTATTTGCGATTACTGGCCATAACAAAAAACAGTGCAAGCAACGAAGAAGCCTCCGCATGCCTCGAAGCTTTTCCCAATTGTCACCCTCTTGCGATGATTGCCATTGGAGCGCTTTCCCCGAGGGATAAAATTCTGGCCCTTAAAAAAATTTTGGAAAGAACTCGTGGAAAGCTCGCACTTTTCGAGTATCATCACGCCCTCAGGCTACTTCGATCCGCAGTGATGGAATGTGTTAAAAACCAACCACCAAACGCTGAAACCATCAGTTTATTGGCCACAGCTTGCGAAGTTTTCCCTGAATCCATGCTGCTAAAAAATCAACATGCCCTGCATTTGCAGGAAACTGGCCAACTGGAAGAGGCGTTGGAGAAATTTTCCCAACTGGCTAAAACCCGTGAAATTCAACTGCTTGGCACGGAAGAATTCCCCCAGGAACCCATGCCCTACCTCTGGCAATTCGCCAGCTTTATAGAAAAAGTATTGCCCCAAACTAAAGTTTAACAAATTATCCAAACCCTGAATTGCGTTAAATCTGGATGTAAAGAGCATGTTATAATTCCATATGCGTAAAGCCTTCACGCTTATCGAACTTTTGGTGGTAATCGCAATCATTGCGATTTTGATTGGGTTCCTTTTGCCGGCGGTACAAAGGACACGGCTAGCTGCGGGCAAAATCACCTGTCTGGATAATTTGCGGCAATTGGGTTTGGCTTTCCAAAACTATCATGCCGCCGAAAACTCCCTGCCTCCCGGTACGGTTACCATGCCACAAGCTCATGGCTGGCCTTTATTTTTATTGCCCTACCTCGAACAGGAAAACCTTGCCAGGCAAATCCCCCGAACCAAAGCCTGGGACGATCCTTCCATCCAGCCACAGGTTTCCAAGAATTTGCCAATCTTTATCTGCCCCAATGCACCTTCCGGAAGAATAAGCCAGTATTTCAACCTGACTTTTGGACTTTGCGATTACACCATCATCTATGATGTGGATTCCGGTTTAATTGCCACGGGCATGCTGGCACCCTGGAACGGCGATCCTCTAGGCCCCATCGGCACAGACCGATCGAGCAGATACGATGATATCAAGGATGGACTATCGAACACCCTTCTACTGGGTGAGGTGGCCGGAAGGCCGCAATTCTGGAACACCATGGGCAACACTGGGGAATTTACAGGATTAAGCGGCTGGGCGGTGCCCAACGCATTCATCAATCTGGATGGCGCGCTTCCTGATGGAAGCGACATCTATGGTCCCTGTGCGGTCAACTGTTACAACAAACACGAACTCTACGGGTTTCACGATCAAAGTGCAGCCGCCATGTTTTGCGATGGTCACGCCGTTTTTTTGCGGCATGGAATGTCCATCAAAACCCTGGCGGCGATTGTTACAAAAAATGGAGGGGAAACGGAAACCTACCCCTGATCAGGTAGTGTAGTCCGCATTCAATTTCACATAATCGTAAGTCAGATCGCAGGTCTGGAAGGTGCAGGTCGCCTTGCCCAATTTGAATACCAATCGAAGATGCACGTGGCGATTATTTTTCAAATAATCAGAGGCAACCTTGGCATCAAAATTCTGGGGGGTTCCATCCTTGTATAAAAGCATTTCGCCCATCCACAGGGAAAGGTCTTTCTCTTCAAAGATCACCCCGGAATAACCCGCGGCAGAAACAACCCTTCCCCAGTTGGGGTCTGCACCGAAAATAGCAGTCTTTACCAAGGCACTATCGGCAACTGTTTTCGCAACCTTACGTGCATCCTTGGAATCTCGAAGCCCCTCCACTTGAATGGTTACCAGATGTGAAGCACCTTCCGCATCGGCAGCAATGGCCTTGGAAAGTTCTCCACAAACCTCGTGAACTGCTTTTGCAAAAGTATCCCAGGCTCCACCAAGCATTTTTCCTGCACCAGAGGCACCATTTGCCATGATGATAAGGCTGTCATTGGTGCTGGTGTGGCCTTCCACACTAACGCAATTGAACGATTGATCCGCAGCCTCTGCAATCAAAGGCCCCAGCTCGCTGCCTGATGCCTGGGCATCGGTAAAAACAAAACTTAACATGGTAGCCATGTTTGGGCCAATCATGGCGGCACCTTTGGCCACCCCTGCAACCACGACTTCTTTTCCGTTAATCTCGATCACACGAAACGCCACTTTGATGTGGGTATCGGTGGTAAGAATGGCATGGGCTGCATCGCTAAGTGCCTGCGTGGATTCACCAAGCGCTTTTCCCGCTTGTTCAATTCCCTGCCCAATGACATCCATCGGTAGAAAGCGACCAATAACCCCTGTCGAACAAACCAGGAATTCCGCTGGCTTTGCGCCCACAGTGGCGGCGGCCATCTCAATCATTTTCCGGGCATCTGCAAGTCCCTGCTGACCGGTACATGCATTTGCATTACCCGAGCAAACAACCAGACCACGAATGGAATCGGAAGGCAGCTTTTCCTTGCAAACATGAACCGGAGCGGCTTTTACCCTGTTGGTGGTAAACACGCCTGCCGCGGCTGCGTTCACATCAGAAACCATCAAGGCAACATCTTTTCGGCCGTTATCCCCACGCACCCCACACGCCACACCAGAAAACCTGAACCCTTGTGGCAATTGCCAGCTATCCATCATGCGTAAACCCTTCCCCTAGCGTTTCAAAGAATAAAACACAGCCGCCTTGCCAATCTTCAGGGCACTTTCGTAATTGTAGCCAAGGCAATCCGTGGACTTGTGCTTTTCCAAGGCGCAACCAAGATCATATCTACTGTATAGAACCACCCAGCGATTATTCCACTTGATCCCCTCCAATGCTGGTGCGGTCTGTTTGAATTCCGTCTCTGGCCTGCCATCCGGACCTTCCCGCCTAAGGCGCACTTCCCGAATAGCTTCACCATTCAACTGATGGCTGTACAATTCATCGGTGAATGGAACCGGCTGCAGCTTTAACTGTTTATCCGCAAACAGCATTTCCACAAACTGGCGGAAGCTTGCATCAAATGCCTTGGAACCACAGCAGGCATCCGCAAGCAAGAGTCCGCCATTCTCAAGATTAAATCGCAACTGGTTCAATTGTTCTTTCTTGTACTCGAACTTGCCCCGGCCATGCATGTAAAGAAATTTAAAATCCACAATATTCTCGGAAGCCACCGGAATAGGAATGGTCTCCAAGGATACATCCATTCCACCTTTCTGAATCTCGGTCATCAAATTCACCATGGCCCGGGGTGCTGGTTGCCAGTCTCCATCATGCTTAATCTGGGCCACCCGCAAAAATCCCCTGCGAATGGTAGAGCGCAGGTCACCACGGGGAATTTCCACCTCAGTAAGCCTTGGCTTTGGTGCTTCCAAACCGGTGGCATAAGCAATGATGTTGGCACCAAGCTGAAACGCGGTTTTACCCCTGCCCAAGTTGTTCTGGTTTGCCTCCCAATAGCCGCTAATGGGTTTGGGGCTGTACATAAGGATGGTTTTGCACCCCTGTTGAATACCCCACAGGGGAAACTCGGTGGGTGGAACCGGAAATTGTCCGCTGGCTATCCATACAGGGTGAGAATCCGGCAATGGCACCAGTGGGTTATCCGGAAACATTTCCTTGCACATGGCGCGAAAGTCAGCATCAAATTCGGGTCTGCCACAGCAGGCTTCCGCAAAGACAAAGCCACCATTGGAAAGATACTCTTTCAAAACCTGTCGATCCTTGCCAGATGGGGCACGCAAGTGGCCGTTAAAGAAAGTCACCGGGGATTGCAAAAGGTCGGCTGCCAGATCACGAATTTCCTCTTCATTTTCCGCGGCACGCCCACGTGCATCAAAAATCTGCCAAGCCATGGGCATACCCTTAAAGATTTCCTTGGAACTGAACTCCACCAGATTTTTGCAATCGCTTCGCTTGTTGTTCCAATCATCGCCTCTACCGTAAGCCATTTTCGTCAACAAAACAGGGGTTCGTCCCTTGGAAAGGAACAACAAAGAAAAACTGGTCGCCACGATGGGCCAGTGATCCAACTGCCTGCCTTCCCCATCCCATCGGCCATCCGCCAACTGGGAATCCACAAGCATTTCGCAGCCAAGCCGGTACCAGTCATGTCCACCGATAAACCGCTGGCCGGTAAGGCGACCCGCACGCTCGACACCATAAAGGGCATAATAAGGATGTTGAAATGCCGCCCTGGCGCGATCCATCGTAAGTCTGCCGGGAAAATTATTCCCAATCCACTTCAAGGCATCGGCGACCGGCTTGTTTTCATCGTAAACTCCACAAAGGTCCGCGCTGCCATCATCCTTTAAGCGTTGCTTACCAGTCTGAAGATCCATACCACTGATCAAAAGGTTGCATAAACCAGCGGTTGTCATGGTCATGGTGGTAAAACCACCGCCACGATAAGTCCAGCCACCATCCCCACGCACCTGGGTCCGGATGTAAAAATCACGGACCTCTTCAAGCAGTCTTTTTTCGACTTTTGCGCCGGCCAGCAACGCCTCGTGAAGGCCAAGCAGGGCATATTGCGTACATGAGTTATCTGCTGCACCGAAGTTTGCCTTGTCGGTGTAAGTCCAACCGTCTTTGGCCTTGGCCTTGGTGAGCCAATCGACATTTCTCTGGATTCTGTCTTTATCCTGAGGCTGCCTGGCAAGGCAGAACACCATGGTTTGCAGACCAACGGTGTAGGTTCTTTCTGGTTTGATTTCACGCAGCCAATCAAGGCCGCGCTTCATCATCGGATCTTCCATGGGAACGCCACAATTGATCAGGGCAAGCATGGCCAGGGCAGTTCTTCCACCGTGCTCTGCCCGTGCCTCGGCATCCAACTCCCAGTTGCTTTTTCCACGCTCCATATCACGCAGGTATTGCACACCACGATCTATGGATTTGCGAACCCTGTCCACAAGCTTTTCCTTGGGAGCTTCCTGGGCAGTTACAGTTGAGGCGAAAAAAAACATGCAAGCAATTACGGCTGCAAGTTGGCGATAGTTCATCCTGAAACCTTTTTGAACGGGCCTGAGAATATCCTTTAATTGTACCTTGTAAAAACGGGAGAAAATATCCCTTTGTTTGATTCCCACAAGAAGTTTGTAGCCGACCTTTTGATACAAAGTTATAATGATTTATATCGCTAGGGGTGCCTGCAATTGGAAGTCGGGCTGAGATAAACCCTTGGAACTCGATCCGGGTTGTACCGGCGTGAGGAAGCGGTTCTTCTTTTTGAAGCATCAGCCAACCCTTCCCGCCTGACTGCCAGTTTACATAAAAATGGAGCATACTCTCATGACGCAGATGGAATCTGCCCGCAAAGGCATAATTACCCCTGAGATGGAATTCGTGGCGAAAAGGGAAGAACTTACCCCGGAACTTATCAGGGACGAAGTGGCCCGCGGCAGAATGGTCATTCCCGCCAACATTCACCACATTGCCAAAAACCTGGAACCCATGGCCATCGGGGTGGCTTCCAAATGCAAGATCAACGCCAACATCGGCAACTCTGCCGTCACCAGCAAGGTTGATGATGAATTGGAAAAACTTCACACCGCTGTCCACCTTGGCGCAGACACCGTAATGGACCTTTCCACCGGTGGCGACATTGACAAGATTCGCCAGGCAATTATCGATGCTTCACCCGTACCGATTGGTACGGTGCCCATGTATCAGGCGATTCAGAATATCAAGGATATCGGGGACCTGAAAGCTCGCGATCTTCTGGACATGGTGGAACGTCAGGCGCAACAAGGCGTGGATTACATGACCATTCATGCCGGGGTATTACTGGAGTATCTCCCCCTGACTACCAAGCGTGTCACTGGAATAGTAAGCCGGGGTGGTTCGTTGATTGCGCAATGGATGCTTGTTCGCCACGAACAAAACCCCTGGTACACCAATTTTGATGAGCTGAGTGAAATTCTTCGCGCCCATGATGTAACCTACAGCCTGGGTGATGGCCTTAGGCCGGGCAGCCTGGCAGATGCAAATGATGATGCGCAATTTGCAGAACTTAAAACCTTGGGCGAACTTACCCTTAAAGCCTGGGAACATGGCGTGCAAACCATGATTGAAGGCCCGGGTCATATTCCCATGCATTTAGTGAAGATGAATGTGGAGAAGCAGCGCGACATGTGTCACGAAGCGCCTTTCTATGTTCTTGGCCCGCTGGTCACCGACATAGCCCCTGGATATGACCACATAACCTCTGCCATCGGTGCAGCTCTGGCCGGTGAAGCTGGAGCAGCGATGCTCTGCTATGTGACACCCAAGGAACATTTGGGACTTCCGAACAAGGACGATGTTCGTCAGGGAGTGATTGCCTACAAGATTGCAGCACACGCCGCGGACATAGCCCGTGGCCGCAAAGGTGCCAGAGATCGTGATGATGCCCTAAGCAAGGCACGGTTTGAGTTTGACTGGAACAAACAGTTTGAACTTTCTCTGGATCCTGAAACAGCACGAAGAATGCACGATGAAACCCTGCCACAGGATGTTTTCAAGTCGGCCAAATTCTGCTCGATGTGTGGCCCGAAGTTCTGCTCGATGAGGGTAACCCAGGATATTCGCAAACTAGCGGAAAAAAACGAGTTGCCAGTCATCAGCCAGTAATAAGACAAACTGCCAAAACAAAGGAAAGCTTGGGAAGGGCCACCTTTCCAAGCTTTCCTCATTTAACGCCTCTTTTTGCCCCTTTAACCCAATTTTCCTTCAAAGATTAACCATTACCTTCCTTATAAAAGGAATTGTTTCACTATTTCCCCAAAAATGCCGATGAAAAGAAGGATCCTGTTTGACTGAACCGCATTAGGAATTGCTTACAAAATGACTGCTGGCGCTAGTGTATCACCCGATGCTGACCCTAAAGCCAAGCCAACGCCGTGGCGGTTTTTGCCATGGATTCTTTTTTTCCTTGTTATTGCAATTTTGCTTGGTTGGTGGTGGTTTAGACTAACCCAAGTCAGCACTGAAAATGCGTATGTTGTGGGAAATGTGACTCCAATTTCTTCCGAGGTCAGCGGCCCTGTGGTTGCCATGTATGTTGATGACAACATGGAGGTAAAACCAGGTGACCCATTAATTCAGATTGATCCCATTCCATTCCAATTGGAAGTAGAGCAGGCGCTTTCAGACTTCAAGCAGGCAAAATCCGAGGCTGACGCTGCCAGACTAAACATCCGACTAACCCGCGAAGATCGCAAAGCTTTGCTGGATGGAGCCAAGGCCCGCCAGAAAGATCAAGAACAAGGTGTTGAAGCCGCTGAATTCGAAGTAAAGACACGGGAACAGATTCATCAAAAGGAGAAAGAAACCCTTGCCGCATCCAAGGCCCAAATGCCAGGCTTGGAAGCTTTGCGCACCAATGCGAAGGATTACCTGGACAGGTTCACCCGCCTGGCCAACTCGGGTGATATTCCCATTCAGGATAAAGATAACAAGGAAGCCATTTATCGTGAAGCAAATGCCAAGGTGGAGGCACTGGCCAGCCAGATAGCCGCGTTGGAGAAACAGGTTCTTGCCAGCGGACTTCTGCTTCAACAATCGATGGTGAATGCAACACAATCTCGCAGGAAGTTTGATGATGCCACCGCAGAAGTGGCAAAAGCCATGGCCGCCCAAATCCAGCCAGACATCGCCATTGCCACCAGCAAAAGTTTGGACAGCAAAGCTGACCAAGCGCTGGCAAAACTAAATCTCGCCCGATTGCGACTATCCAACACCTTGGTTCGCGCGCCCCAGGCAGGAATCATCAGCAAGCGTACCGTTCAACTAGGTTTGACAGTTAATGCCCGCCAAACCTTCCTTAGCATTTCCCCTTTGGATCTTGGAAACGTCTGGGTGGTTGCAAATCTGCGTGAAGATCAACTTGCAAAAACCCGCGTGGGCCAGACCGTTCACCTGACGATCGATGCCATTCCAGACCGAACCTTCCCCTGCTGGGTAGAAAGCATTTCGGGTGGAACTGGTTCTGCCTTTTCCCTGTTTCCACCAGACAATGCGACTGGCAATTTCACTCGCATTGTTCAGCGCCTTCCCGTAAGACTTCGCTTTTTGGAAAAGGACAATCCGGAAGGGCGGATTCGCCCTGGTATGTCGTGCAAGGTTCACATAGACACAAAAGCCGCTGCAGCCAAATTGGCCAGGGACTGGTGATTTGAAACGATGGAAAGTCTGCTGCTTGCAACCCTGTTCTTGATGAGTGGCCAGGAAGGCAAGGCTCTTCCCACGCCCACTGAATTGCAAGAGACACCTGCCACCACGCTGGCCACCGCGATTTCCCAAAGCCTGGAAAATGTTCAAAGCATACAGGCAAATGTTTCTGTCCGCACCGCCTCGGTTGCGAAGTTTGAAGCGCTTAAACATTTCATCCCCGTAACCAATATGCCGCAGTTATTTGTCGGCCTTCGCACTGTGGCAGGGCGCGCTGGAAGCAGCATTATTTACCCGGATGTGACTGGTGGTACTCCCTTTGCGGGTGTACCTGGCCTGGATCGGGCAGAATTAAACCGTGTGAATATGTTCTTCCCGCTGGATCCTGCCGGACATGTTGCAAGCCTGCCAATTGCAGAAGAGGGCATCCGGGCCAAATGGATCATGGAACAGCTAATACGCAGGTCACAGATTGAGCTTGCGGCCCAGCAGTATTTCGAGACCAAGCAACTCCGTTACGGAGTTCGAACCGCGAAACTGGGGCTTGAGTTTGCGGAAAAATCCGAATTGCATGTGGAAAACAAGTTGCGTGAAAAGCAGGCGCATGATGTCGAACTGACCGAGGCAAAAACCTCCAGAAACAAGGCTTCCGTGCTTTTAAGCGAGTTGGAAAAGAATGTGCGTATTGCCCAGCGCAAGCTGGCACTAACCATGCACACCAGCCGCCTTCTGACGCCCCAGGAAGGCCAGCCGATTCCCATCGGCCTAAAAGATGATTATCAATTCGACCTGTTTGACCCTGACCTGGTTGACCTTTCAGTAATTCCTGATTTTCCCCAGTGCAGAGATGAGGCGATTGAAAGGGCAAAAAAACAGCGCATGGAAGTCAGGCTTCTGGTGATAGGATTAAAAATAGCCCAGATTCAGGAAAAACGCGACTGGCTGCGATTGCTTGGTGTCGGTAACTTCCCTTTCTCGATGTCGTTCAAAAGAACCAGCCCGGGTTTCGATGGTGGACCCGCAACCCTTGGCATCGTCTTCGGTACTCTTTACGATATTCCAGCCTTGGATATCGGGCTATGGTCCAACATCCGTCGTGCGAAGCTTGATATTGTAAAATCGCAGCTAGACTTGGAAAAAGCACTATTGGAAGTTGAACAGGATGCGGGAAACTCCTGGGATCGCTGGGAGCAATCTGTTAAGGAGTACGATCAGAAAACCCGTGAAGAGGCTCTTCAAACCGAATTGCTGGAGAGGCAGGAAAGACTGCTGGAACAGAAGCAAGCCATTCCATTGGATGTGCTTGCTGCCAAGGTTGGCCTTTACCAGGCACAGGCAAATCGATGGAGCACATGGTACAACCTGCAACTCGCAAGATTGGATATTCTTCGTTCAACAGAACTGCTTTTGGATTATGTCGAGAAAGCCGGTATCGCCAGCCTGGACAAGAACCGCAGCACCCCAGCACCCGGTTTCTGGACAAAAGTACTGCACAGGGTATTCGCACGAAAGGAACCCCTGGAATGACAAGCCTGATAACCGCCTTGCTACTGGGCACAAACCTCGTGACACAGGCTGATATTGTTCAAAAAACAACGCCCGAACTTCCATCCAAGGTTGAGGAATCGGTATTGGTTCCCGGCCAGACTGTTCGACTAAAAGTAAGGCAAATTATTCCCAAGGATGGTCTTAGCCCCGGTGAAAGGTTGCTAAACAGCCTGCCACCCATTCAGCCCGGGGACAAGTTTTTGGCTGAGGTAGTGGAACTTAGGCCGGAAGGGGTTCCGCCCGCAATAGTTGGTGGAACTATCGTGCAGATTGATGCCCCCGGCTATTTTCGCAAGCATGGCAAAATGAAAATCGAGTTATCCCAATTGGTAAATTCCGAGGATCACGAAGTCTCCCCCTTCAGGATTCAAATGGAAGATAACCGTTTTACCACACGCATGCGCAGAAACTTGTTAAACACCCTATTCATTCTCGAGGGTGCCGGGATAGGTGCCAGCATTGGCACACAATACACCCAGGGAAATATCGGGATTATTGGCATTGGCGCGGGTGCAGGTCTGATACTTGGTTTGGGATACGCTGGTTTTCAAAAGGGTTCAGAGGCAAGCTTGGATCCTGGCGACGTTTTTGAACTTCAGATCGGCAGCCTGCAGTATCGTCCGATCACCCAGACAACCGAAACTTTGGTATATCCGGCAGCAAACCCCAGCAAGAAAAAGAATAAACCATGAAAAACCTGCCCATCATTCTTGGTGCCATGGTGATCATTGCGGGTTGCAATCCCAGCGACCAGGATAAATCAAAATTCATCTTCCCGGCTCAGACCCAAACCCCTTTCAACAGGGGTGAAACACAGGATGCAGACTTGCAAAAAGCAGGCAGGGCCATCAGGGAATGGGTGGACTCTAGAAAAACTGCCGATGGAGTCCCGAAGTTTGGCAAAACGGAAATCCTGGCCCCTGCCAGCATCGTAATGCCTTATGGCGTGGGCATGTTTCAGCAAGAGATGCGCGTGCCAATCATTCTTACCACGGCAATGGGTTGGAAAAGCCTGCAATCCGAGGAGAAAGAAAAGGAAGTAACCCAGGCTTTTGAGGAATTCAAAAAAATCCTCCAACAGTGCTCAATTCCCAGAAAGCCAAGTCTTACGCTACAAACCCCACAAGGATTGGAGATATCCTGGGTAAATGACATCCAGAAAGGCCAAAAACTTGTCTTTGGTGACGAATAGCCTCTGCTACGCCGGGGACCAGGGGGAAAGATTCCTCCGTGGCAGACCCATATTCGCGCTGGCTGTTGTCTGGATTACAACAGCCGGGCATACCATGAATTTCCGTGAGATGGATGCAGCCCGTGGCTGGATTCCAGCCCAAGGGTATGGGTTACATAGTGCCCTCCTCTTTTCCATAGCGCTTGGCTTTATGCTTGCCGGATGCCTCCCTAATAAAATCTCCGCGCTTCAGGTCACCCGAATTGGCCTTTTTGCCTTGGCAATTGGGTCGTTTTTCAATGGATGTTTTTTACTGGCACCTTATCCAATTCTGATCATTGGCAGAATTTGTGCAGGGCTGGGGTCTGGATTTATTCTTCGGATGGCTCCCAGTCTTTTGCCCTCCAGTTATTCAAGAATTTCGGGTCTATTGGGGATTTTTCTTCCGGCAACCGCACCTGGAGTAGTGGGAGGAGTCACTTTCCTTTATGGATGGTCGAATTGGGAGGGCGGTTTTCTTTTTGAAGGATTTCTGACAATTCTGGCCTTACTCCTCTTTATTCCAACATTCGAGGGTGAAACTATCCCGGGGATAACCACTTTCAACAAACGCAAAGCTCTTGCGATTTTAGCCTTGGCTGTAGGGTTTGGATTTTTTTGGCATGTGCAGCACAGGGGACAACTAGATGGCTGGTGGGAAAGCACAAGTATTTTACGCAGCGCCACCATTGCCTTTTTCATGTTTTCGTTGGCTTTTCTGCTCTATGGAACCCACCAGATAAACGAGTTAGCCAGCAATCTGTTTCCCCGACTGCTTTTGATTTTTTACGCAGGATTCGTGCAATACTTCAATGTTTCGGATATGGGTGTTTATGGTGGTCTGCTCATCAATTTCAGCAGTTGGGAAAGAGCATGGCTTGTATGGTCACTGTCTTTTGGCGCTGCCACAGCTTTGTTCACAGCACAATTTTTCCATCGATACCGCTGGCTGCATATTGCAGGACTTTTCATGGTTGCGCTTGGGATGTTTTTAGCTCATGAAAGAACGTTGGGGTGGAATTTTTGGAACCCACTGAACCAAATCGAATTCAACTGGTTTGCAGCGCCCCAACACTGGGAACTTGCCATTGCAAGATTTTGCATGGGTCTTGGCGTGGGTTGGGTGCTTTATTCCATGCAACAGGTGCACGATGTACCCGTAGAAAAAGAACGGGGCATTCGCGCTGAAATCACCATTTTTCAGTTTCTTGGCGGTGCCCTATCCATCGGCTTCCTGGTGAACTATCTGCTAATAGGGCATCAGGCACAATATTCCTACACCTCGGAAAGAGGTTCCATCCAACAAGCCAATGTGGATGATTATAGAGAGGTGCTGCAATGTGAACTGGCAAGGACAGGGTTTTCCTCCCCTTCCCATGGTTCAAGTAGTCTAATGTTCAAAGCCATGAACTATGAGGCGGACAACCTGGTATTTGCGCACATTTATGGAATGTTTTTCTGGTCTGCGATTTTGATTGGGGTCATTTGCATTGCTTCCCAGATGTTTTCTTTTTGGACGCAACCGAACCCGAGGAAGCCAGCGAAAGACTGCAATCAATAAATTTCTTAAGCGACTGTTTTTGAATGACCTTGCTCAGCGTGGGCAGATGCAGGTCTTCAAGTTTCGTGAAACGAAGGCAGGATTTCCCCATATTCAATTTCTTACCAGCCTTTTCAAAGCCAGTTTGAAGTTCTGCCAGCAGTTTCTCATTTTGATAGACACTCATCATATAAAGCGAACAATAGTTTTTTTGTGCAGCAAGCGCCGCAAACATGAGTGGTTGGCCGTTGTATGTTTTTGGAACCAGGCTAAAGGGAATCTGGTAACAGATCATGCCCCAATTCATGACCTCCATCACGCCTTTCGGCAATTTTCCTAATAACATTCTGTGAACCGGGGCAATAATCCCAAGCTGTTCTTCTGAAAGCGATTCAAGATATTCTGTGACTGTTTTTGCCTTGCTGATAACCATAAAACAATCCAAAGAAATTAGGAATCACTCAATGATAGCGAGGGTTTTTCATAAAGGCACCCCGTGGTGGGTTTACCCTCATAATCTGTCCAGCAATGGTTCGTATAGTCATAGAGTTTGCATGTATTTAAGGTCTTCAGAAAGCCCCTTGGCGTCCAGACAACCCTGACGATATCCCTTCTATAGGAATGTTCCAAACTTTTTTGAGCATTTGAAAGAGAATAAAGAGGAATCGCGGGATCCGCATGGTGCGCTGTATGTTCCATGACATGTCTCATAATAAATCTGAATAAAAACGGAAAGATAAGGTGTGGGGTAGCATGTAACTGCGCCTGGAAAAACATTGGGGATGGCAAATCTAACTCCGAATACCAAGCAACTCGCGGGTGGGTATGCTGTTGCAAAATGATAAAGCCAATCAACCAGTTCCAGATGAATTGTGGCAAAACGAATCCCACACCAAGCATCAAAAAAATATTCTCATTACTTTCCAAGGCACCCCAAACAAGCACTCCAATCCATAATGCAACAAAAACCACAATTTGAATTCTGTCTCTTACAAACGCTTTCCGGTTTTTTGGATAACGGGCCTTACTCGGGAAGAACTCCCACTTCATCCACATTTCGCGAAAATATAACCAACCCAGACCATACCAAGTTCTACCAAGCCGGTAACTGAATCTACTCCAATAAGACATCTTGCCATATTCCGCGATATCCATCGGCGGAAAACCAGGATCTTTTTCCCGAATGTTTGTAAAGGCATGATGTAAACCATTGTGATTATGAACCCATGCTGCATAAGGATGCAGTGCAGGCATAAGGGATATTCTTCCCGCAAGTCTGTTCATCCATCTTCTGGGAAAGAGAATACCATGGCAGGCATCATGACCAATAATGAACATGACACCAATCGCAAATCCGTTTACGATTCCAAGCGGAATTTTTGCCCACCAAGGCAAAAGCACTATTCCAAAAAGTGAAACCAACCACACCAGCAAAGGCAAGGTAAAAGACATTAACCCCGGTAAAAACTGCCGAATTCGTTCCTTGGAATGAATAGATTCTCTAACCGTGTTTACACCCGGAAAATCTATCCTTTGGCGAACCATGGCTTTCCCTTTCCTTGCATCTTCGCAGATGTTCGACGGCAAGCTTTATTTATTTTCAAGGGATTCCATGGCGAACTTGAAATAAAATATTGCAATATTTAATCCTTTATATCTTTAGGCTATCAAGTTGATGAAAAAAAGCTTGGAATATGAATAAAACTTCCCAGACGAGAAGGCTTGAACATGCTTGTACACCGTAGAGAATTTGTGGGCACTTGTTTTGCTTCTGTAGCATTTGGGCAACAAAATCAAAAACAGGTTGAGATTTTGGATACCCACACCCATTTTTATGACCCCACACGACCTCAGGGAGTGCCGTGGCCTGGCAAACAGGATTCAAGCTTGTACCGTAAAGTTCTACCCGAGGATTATAAAAAAATTGCCAGGCCACTAGGAGTTATTGGAACCATCATTATTGAGGCAAGCCCGTGGGTCGAAGATAACCAATGGCTGCTTGATCTGGCAAAGGATGATGCCTTTATCCCTGCCATCATTGGGAACCTGAATCCATTGGAAGAAAAATATCCGGAACACCTGAGACGCTTTGCAAAGCAAACCAAGTTTCGCGGGTTTCGAATAAACGACAACCACCTTAAAAAAGTGCTCGAAGATGAAAAAGGAGTTCAAAATCTACAACTTCTATCCGACCTCGGATTACGACTGGAAGTCAATGGAGGGCCACCCCTCTTAATGACAGTGGACAAGACCGCCCAAAAATTCCCCAAGTTAAAAATCATGGTCAACCATGCCGCAAATATGCCCAACGATGGTAAAGAACCCCAAAAACTATGGGTGGATGGCATGAATTTAGCCTCCAGAAATGAGAATGTATACTGCAAGATTTCATCGCTCACGGGTTCTGCCCGCTCAGGCGGATTTAAGGGTGAATATGTTCCCCTTGATTATTGCCGCGGCGTAATGGAAGTATTATGGAGTTCGTTTGGCAGCAAACGCCTGGTGGTAGGTAGTGACTGGCCGGTAGGCGAAAAAGGTGCAAGCCTGAAAAACATTTTCGATCTACCCCGGGATTTTCTAAAGACCAAACCGCCGGAAGAACAGGCAAATGTTTTTATTGGAAACGCAAAAGATTTTTATTTGAAAACATAAGCTAGAAATTGCTGTCTCTGGGAAAATTCTTGAATTCGGAATAATCCGTTTGTAACGATTATTTAGCCCCAAACAGCCATCTTTAACGTTTTGTGTATTTTATTGTTTTGAATAATTTCAATCATAAAGAAAAATGATGATGGTTTTGAAAATAATTATTTCTGCTTTGCACGGTTTAGGAAAGTAACGGGGGGAGTTTGAATGCTTACCAAGCTTAAATTCAACGGAAGAATGGCTTTATTGGCGGGATTGTTCTTATTTGGAATGATTTTAGCCCAATTCATGCATTGGTATGTTCTGAAAGAAGTTCAAATCAACGGGCCCATAGATCAAAAAATTTCCCAAAGCAAAGACATCATTGCTGATATTCTTCCTCCACCACTTTACATAATTGAGGCTTATGCTGTTTTACTTCAAGCATCCGAAGCAAAGGACGGCGTGCAAATTCGGGAATTTGAAAAAAAATTCCGCGAATTAGAAACCCAATACATCGAAAAGCATGACAAATACAGCAAGGAGTTGGAATCAGGTAGTCTTAAGGAATTGTTGTTAAAAACATCATACACGCCTGCCATGGAATTTTTTCAAATTGCCAAGGAACAGGTTTTCCCAAATTTGGGAACTGGAAAAAACACTGTCGATATTAAAACCATCATGGCCACTAAAATTAAGGAAAAATATGAAATCCATCGCCAGGCAATAGACAAGGCTGTGGAACAAGCAAACGATCGAAATGATAAAGATGCCCTATATGCGGAAAAAAGTATTAGTTTTTGGAACAGGTTACAACTTGGTTTCAGTATTTCGCTGATTGTTTTGATTCTTGTCATAACCTTCAAAGTTTCAAAATCGATCATAGATCCAACCCAAAATCTGGTTGAAATCATGAAATCCATTGCAAACCTGGATTTAACAAAACGGTTAAAGGTTTCCACCAAGGATGAGATTGGAGAAATTGCGGAATATGTAAACATCGTGGTTCAAAATATTCACACCGTTGTAAAGCAGGTACGCCTGTCTACTGTGCAACTTCATGCCACTGGTACGGAGATTGCCGCGGCAGCAGCGCAGCATGATAGTGCGATTCAAGAATTTGGCGCATCCTCAAATCAAATAGCCAGCGCAGTAAAGGAAATTTCCAACACTGGTCAGGAACTTATGAACACGGTGAATTCTCTCCGCGAAAGCTCGGATAATACCTCCGCATTGGCAGGCGAAGGGAGAAATTCGCTGAACAATATGCAATCAAGCATGCAACAGCTTTCGGATGCGACGGGTTCCATTTCGACGAAGCTTGACATGATCCGGGACAAAGCAGGTGGTATTGGAACAGTAGTTACAACAATCACCAAGGTTGCGGATCAAACCAATCTTCTTTCCATCAATGCTGCCATTGAAGCTGAAAAAGCCGGGGATGCTGGCAAAGGATTTCTGGTTGTAGCCAGAGAAATCCGAAGGCTTGCGGACCAGACAGCCGTGGCCACCCTGGATATCGAACAAATGGTCAGGCACATGCAATCAGCAGTTGCAACAGGTGTCATGGAAATGGATAAATTTCATCAATCTGTCAAATCTCTTATTAACCAGGTGACTGAAATTAGCGGGCAAATGGGAATGGTAATTGACCATGTTCAGAACCTTACCATTCAGTTCCGAGAGGTAAGGGAAGGTGTGGAACAGCAGACGATTGGGGCAAAACAAATAGATGATGCCATGGGGCAGTTGGTTACTGCGGTCCGTCAAGTGACTGCCTCGGTGAAAGATTTCAACAACACAGCCCTAAACCTTCGGGAGTCTGCAAATAGCCTCCAAAAAGATGTGGGCAAATTTACGGTAAATGACTAAATGCCTGAACTCCATGTATTAATGGCTGAAGCGGGTGGAACGCGGATTGCCATTGAAATTCCAAATTTGGTTGAAGTTGTGGCCCGACCAACCTTGATTACCCTGCCAGGTTCCCCAACCTGGTATTCAGGTTATTTTATTTACAGAAGCATACCTTTGCCGGTAGTCGATCTGGGCATGAAAATATGCGGCAAACCTGTTGGTGATAAACTCCTTTGCAACAGGGTTGCCATCATCAAAGCGGGAAATGGTCCTGAGGAGTTCCTTGTAGGCCTGATTGTTGATCGGGCAAGTGCAGAGAAAATCAACTGCCAAAAGTCTTCCCAGAAAATTTCTTCGCAGGGAGATATTTTCCTCTGGGGAGAAACTTATCTTAAGGACAACATGATTTTCCACTTGCTTGACATCAAAAAATTACTTTCACCCGGGGATATGAAACAGCTATTTCCATTGATTGGCAATTGAACCAGAGGAATCGTGACTGATTGAGATCAACGAATGGTTCTCTGCCATAACATTGAAAATATCTTCCTGGGCATTATCCACCTCAGATCAAGAGTTCCAAACGGTATGATAGAAAAAAACCAGGATTTTTCTGAAATCAAAGAATTATTAAGACAATCGATCGGACTTAATCCGGATAGTCTCGGAAAACATCTTTTGCAAGATGCAGTCCATGAAAGGATGAAAAAGTCAGGGATTTCGAACTTGGCAAATTACGCCCTGAAAGTAAGAACAGATCCCACCGAATTGGCAAGCTTAATTGATAACGTAATCGTTCCAGAATCATGGTTTTTCAGGGACGGCACACCCTTTTATTGTTTAGAAAAATACGCCAATCATTGGAAAACTTTGGGATTTAATCGAAAATTAAGACTGTTAAGCATTCCATGTTGCACAGGGGAAGAACCCTATTCCATGGCCATTTGGCTTCAAGAAACTGGCTTTGAAAGTGGGTTCGAAATTCTTGGAGTGGACATCAGCAAAAAACTTTTGGAAAAAGCCCGGGATGGAATTTTTGGCGCGAATTCATTTCGAGAAAAAAAACTCCCCTGGAATTCACTTCCAAACAAATATTTTTCCAAAAAGGAAAAATACCTTCATCTATCGGCACAAATTAAAAAACTGGTGAGTTTTCAAACTGTCAACCTTGCGGAACCGTCATTCCTGGCAGGCGAAGCTCCTTTCGATGTTATTTTTTGCAGAAACGTGGTTATTTATCTTGATGAAAATCACAGAAAAAAAACCCTGAAACGGCTCGGGGAATTACTTTCACCTGAAGGAATCCTTTATGTTGGCCACACTGAAACCCGTTTGGCCAGCCAAAACAATTTTGAAAATTGGATGACAGAATTTCCAGCCGCATTTTGCAAGAGGAAAAATCTTTCCCAGTCATTCCCATTAGCAAGTTTAAATTCAACAAAAACAGCTTCTGTTTCATTTACACCTAAACCGACTGTTTCAAGCCCTATTGGTAAATATCCCCAAAATTTAGGCACTAAAGTGCCAAATGTGGCACCAAAGTCCAAATCTTTGAACCTTTTTGAACTTGCCCAACAAAAAGCAAACTTGGGCTTGCTGGATGAGGCACTGGAAATTTGCAACCAATTGGCGAAGATGCGCGTTCCAAAAACCGCTTTTTTTATACTTTGGGGCAGCATCCTTCTTGCCAAGGGTAATTTACAAGAGGCCGAAGTTGCTTTCAGAAAAGCACTTTATTTGGAACCGGATCATGAAGATGCATTGTCTGGCCTCCTGGCAATTGCCACAGGCATGGGAGATAAAAAAAACGAGGAAAATTACACCAGAAGACTTCGTGAAATAAACAGAGGAAATCCATCCCATGGATAAAGATTTACCAATACTGGATGATTGCTGGAACCGCACAGGAGTGCAAGGTGACCACACCTGCCCATCTCTAAAAGAACATGTGCACTGCAGAAACTGCCCCACATATTCTTCCGCGGGAAGAACTCTTTTTGAAAGAACCCCACCAAAAAACTGGGAAGATGAACTTTCAAAAGCTTTGGCCACTTCTATCGCAGAAACGCAGGGTGATTCCATTCCCATGGTAATTTTTCGAATTGGGCAGGAGTACTTCGGTCTGGAGGCTACCAGCTTGGTGGAGGTTGCCTCAACCAGGGTGGTTCATGGAATTCCCAACCGGGTGGGAGGCCTTTTGGAGGGTATTGTTAATATTCGGGGAGAATTACAACTTTGCGTTTCTTTGGAAAAATTCCTTGGAATAGAAAAAAACCAAGGGGATGAAACACAATCAAGGGAAAAAATGCTGGTGCTTGAAAAATCCGGACAACGCTGGGTCACCAAAGTGGATGAGGTGTTTGCGGTGTTCAGGATCGTTAAAAAAGAAATTTCACCAACCCCCGCCACTGTAAAAAACAGTTTTTCAAGGTTTACTAAAGGCATTTTTGAATGGAATGGCAAAAAGGCGGGCCACCTTGATGACACCCATTTCTTTGAAATACTTGAAAAGAGCATCTCATGAGTGGAAGTTTTGACTCAAACCTGCTTGGCTTATTTAAAGAGGAAGTTGCGGAATTAACCTTAAGCCTTAACAAGGGTTTGGTTAGCCTCGAACAAAGTCCATCCCCCACACTGCTTGATTCCCTGATGAGGGCAGCTCACTCAATTAAAGGTGCATCAAGGGCCATGGGGCTTCTGGAATCTGAAAAAGTTGCGCATGAGATGGAGGAAATTCTGGTCAAGGCTCAAAAAGGCACCCTTACCATCAACCAGAAAACCATAGATATTCTTCTTCATTCCACGGATTTGATAAGCCATATTGCGAAAGCATTTGGGGAAAATTTTGATCCTTGGCTGGCATCAAACAAAAGCGAGATTGAAGACACGGTAAAAAAACTTTTTATCTGTCATTCCCCTGAAAACGTTCCTGCCGCTCACTTGGGTTTCACAAACCCAAACGACATGGCAGTCATTGCTTCAAATACCCAAGACCAAGCATCCCTTATCCGGAGCCAGAAAGAACTTTCTCCGGTTTTTGCCAGTTTGTTTTTGCAGGAATTGCAAAGTCTTTCATCCCTACTTGAAAAAGAATCTTCAAATCCGCAACCTGACAAAGCCAGAATTGATTCCATACTTAAGTCAATTTATGGCGCGGGAACCCTGGTTGAGTTCACAGAATTTACCCAAGCCATCGAATTGATCCGGGGTCATGCCGTAAGTATGAAAGATTCTCAAGGCTTGATCTTTTTCACAAAATTCCTCATGGAGTTGTCAAATCAGCAACCAGAAAAAGTTCAATCTTTTTTCAATTCAAAAAAACAGGAGCTGAAAGGTTTATTTCAATCCCACCCACCAACCATTACAAACAATTCCCAAGAAACCATTAACCCTCAAAGTTCTGCCATCCTCAACCAGAGAAAAACAACTCTTAACCTGGACAACCCTGCAAAAAATGTTTCAAACAGGGAAGGCCAGCAGGAAACCAAGGACAGCGTGGTTCGTGTCACAGCCCAGAGCCTTACCCGACTTATGGGGCTTGCTGGCGAGTCTCTTGTGGAAGCGAGGTGGTTGGCACCTTTTTCCCAGTCTTTGTTGAAGTTAAAAAGAGAGGAGGACCGCCTTCTCGATCAAATGAATGAACTTGCCCAAAACCAATCCGAAAAAAACATCAAAATACAAAGAGATCTGATTTTTGATATAAGGGACAAACTCGCCAAGTGCATCTTGGAACTCAACTCCAGAGTTCAGGAATTTGAAAACCATGCCAGAAGATCTGACGACTTGAATAGCAGGCTTTATAACGAGGTTATTACCAGCAGAATGAGACCATTTGGCGATGGTGCCCAATCTTTCCCCCGTATGATTCGTGATTTAGCAAGAGACATGGGGAAAAAAGTTTGCTTGGAAATAATCGGTGAATCGACTCCAGTTGACCGAGATGTCCTGGAAAAACTTGATGCACCTCTTAATCATTTGTTAAGAAACGCGGTCGATCATGGAATCGAAATTCCGGAAAAAAGACAAATTTCTGGAAAACCGGAAACTGGAACCATAAGACTCGAGGTAAGGCACAACTCAGGTATGCTCTCCATCTTCGTGGCAGATGATGGAAACGGCATTTCCATGGAATTGCTTAAAAACAAAATTTGCCAGAGAAAATTATCAACACCGGAAATGATCTCCCGTATGTCAGACGGGGAAATCCTTGATTTTCTTTTCTTACCCGGATTTTCAACCCGCGAAACAGTAACTGAGATTTCGGGCAGGGGGGTTGGATTGGATGTTGTACATAATATGATCACGTCGGTTGGAGGCTCCGTTCGAATCATCAATAAACCAAAAGAAGGCACAACTTTTCAGCTTCAGTTACCATTAACTCTTTCAGTAATAAGGGCGGTTTTAGTAGAAATTGCCGGCGAGCCCTACGCTTTTCCACATAACCGAATTGAGAGACTGTTAAAACTTTCACGGAATGAGATTCATTTTTTGGAAAATCGTCAATATTTCCAACTGGATGGTGAAAATATCGGCCTTCTCATGGCGAATCAGGTTTTTCGGGCTTCCGGTGTTCTTTCAGAAGGGGATCTTTTCATCGTTCTTTTCCGTAACAGCAACAATAATCCTTTTGGGATTGTCGTAGATTGCTTCCGTGGCGAACAAGACCTGGTAGTTCGAACACTTGATGCCCGCCTTGGAAAAGTACCCAATATAAGCTCGGCGGCAATTTTAGATGACGGATCTCCTGTGTTAATAGTTGATGTTGACGACATCAGCCGGTCCATAGAACGAATTATCGAGGAGGACAGAGTAGAGCAAACCAATCAAATCGAATCAAATGGGGTTAGTGCAAAAAAGAAAATTCTTATAGTTGACGATTCCATAACTGTCAGGGAAGTGGAAAAACAATTGCTACAATCCAGGGGCTATGATGTCACGGTCGCCGTGGATGGGGCAGACGGGTGGAATGCCCTGAGGGAAAATGCTTTTGATCTTGTGGTGACGGACATTGATATGCCAAGAATGAATGGCCTTGAATTTACCAGAAACATCAAACAGGACAATCGATTGGCAAAAATGCCGGTAATTATTGTGTCGCACAAGGATCGTGAAGAGGATCGTTTCAAGGGTCTGGAAGCCGGGGCAAACCATTACCTTACCAAAAGCAGCTTCCATGACGATTCATTGATTTTAGCAATCGAAAAACTGATAGGAAAACCCTGAGAAAACTGTATAGTGAATGATTCATTTATAACCTTGCCAGGATAGTTCTATGCGGGTGGGAATTGTCAATGACACTCGTTCTGTGGTAGAGCTTTTGAAAAAGCTTGTCCAAGATTCCAAGCATCGTGTCGCATGGGTTGCCTATGATGGCAAAGAAGCTCTGGAATTATGTTCCAAAGACAAACCCGATGTTATCCTGATGGATCTCATCATGCCTGCCATGAATGGGGTTGAGACAACCAAAGCAATCATGGAAAAAAATCCCACTGCTATTCTAGTGGTTACCTCCAGTGTATCGCTCAACTTCAGCATGGCTTGCGAAGCAATGAGTCTGGGTGCCATTGATGCGGTGGAAGTCCCTTCCCTGGCAGGGGCGAATTCAAAAATGCTTCGGGATGACTTCATTACAAAAATTGAAAAAGTGGAAAAAATCAGCAGTCGTCTGGACGCTGCAAAGTTACATCTTCCTGAAAGCCTATCCTCCAAATCGATTGCAATATCGGGCAATTCGCCAACTGCCGAAAAAAAACTTATTGCTGCAATCGGCTCATCCACAGGTGGTCCTGCGATCCTTGGACAAATTCTTTCACAGCTCCCCGCTGAACTCAAGGCCACTGTTTTGATTGCCCAGCATATTGGGAAAACTTTCATGCCTGATTTGGTTTCATGGCTTAAAAGAAGCTGCGCCATGCCAATAAGAATCATAAAAGAAGGCGAAAAGCCTATTAGTAGTACCGTTATGGTCACCGAGGGTGACTCACATCTCCTTATAAACCGTGACGGTAGTTTTCATTATGAGCACGATGTTACCAACCATTCTTATAAGCCTTCGATTGATCTGCTTTTTGAGAGCCTTGCTTTGTGCAATCGTTTTCAAGGGGTGGCAACAATTCTAACCGGCATTGGCAAGGATGGTAGTCAGGGACTGCTAAGCCTTAGGAAAAAAGGCTGGTTTACCATTGCCCAATCCCCGGACACCTGTGTCGCCAAAGGGATGCCCCAAAGCGCGATTGACCTAGGTGCCACACAAGCGGTGGGAAACGGGTTGGAAATCGGGGAATTGATTCGCGTAAAAATTCAATCATTTAAAGACAATTAACACCTAATGAGCCAATTACCCACCAACTTTTCCAACACGCAAACCAATGGATTTCCTGTCAAGGTTTTTCTAGTGGACGATCAGACCTTCATAGGGGAATCAGTTAAAAAGCTGCTTGAAAATGAAAAGGATATCCAATTTAAATTTTGCCCGGATCCATCCAGCGCGTTAAGACAGTTGACTGAATTCCAACCAACGGTCATTCTTCAAGATTTGGTGATGCCGGATGTTGATGGATTGATGATGGTGCGGTTTTACAAGGCATCCCCCACTCTCAGGGATATACCTCTTATTGTTCTTTCCAGTAAGGAAGATCCCCAGATAAAAGCCGAAGCTTTTGCGCTTGGCGCAAACGATTTTCTGGTAAAACTTCCAGACAAGATCGAACTTGTTGCCAGAATCCGATATCACAGTTCCAGCTACATTCGTCTGTTGGAGAGAAATCAAGCATACACTGCCCTGGCCCAGAGCAGGCAACTTCTTGCACAGGAAATCCAAGCTGCCGCAAAATATCTATCTTCACTTTTACCAATTCCTTGCGATGGAGAGTTCAAGGTTGATTGGGGTTATTATCCTTGTTCCGCGCTCGGAGGTGACACATTTGGATATGCCTGGATTGACGAAAATCATTTTTCCATTTACATGGTGGATGTGACAGGCCATGGCATGGCTTCCGCGTTATTGGCTGTGTCCATCATGAATATTCTTCGATCTAAATCACTGCCAGATACCGATTTTAAAAAGCCCGATCAGGTTCTCTCCTCATTAAATCATGCTTTCCCATCTGAAAACTACGGTGATAAATTCTTCACTATTTGGTATGGAGTCATTAACAAATCAACCAGACTGTTGCATTACGCATCCGGCGGACACCCGCCTGCAATACTGTTTCAATCTGAAAAAAGCAGCCCAATAATTTTAGAAACACAAAATCCTATGATGGGTCTACCCGCTTTTCAGGAGTTTACATGCTCCCAATTTCAATTACTTCCAGGTCACAAACTTTACATATACACCGATGGGTGCCATGAAATTCATAAACCCGATGGAACTGAATGGCAATTCCAGGAATTTGTAAATTATCTTTCCACTCTTCAAAACCAAAAAGGCTTTATACCAGAACTTCTACACGACCATGCAATTCGCCTACATGGTCCGGGAAACCTTGATGATGACTTTTCTATCTTAGAAGTGGTTATCCAGTAATAAATCTTTACCTACCTAACGTAATTTCTACCCACGAAGGACTTTTACCGAGCGACATGGTGTCGGTCAAAGTCAGTTTTCCAGTGGCCTTATCGATCTTGTAAGCGGATATGCCGCCTGATTCCTGGCCCGCAGTAACCAGAAATTCACCACTGGGATCAATCTGAAAAGCACGGGGAATTTTTTCGGTTGGAACCGTTTCCACCATTTCCAGCCTTCCACTGCCCGCATCCACCCGAAACACCGCAATACTATTGTGACCTCGGTTGGAAGCGTAAACAAATTTGCCATTGGGGCTTACATGGATATCCGCGCAGGTATTATTCCCCTTAAAGTCCTGTGGCAGGGTTCCAATCACTTGCAAGGGCAACAACTTTCCGCTGGAACCGGATTTTTCATACACTCCAACCGTGCTATCCTTTTCATTCACAAAATAAACTTCGGGCAAAAACGGATGAAAAGCAAAATGCCTTGGGCCACTGCCAGTTTGTGATTTGGCATCGTTTCCATTTTCCGTGGCCAGAGTTCCCTTTTCCACATTCCAGCCCCGGTCAAATATCACATCGGAACCAGTATTGGGAACATAAACCCTGCTTCCGCTGGCGTCCACTTGAACACTGTGCGGATTTTTCAAAGTATCCAAAACTTGGGTTGGCTCTTTGGAAGGAACACCATTGGCATTCAACGCGTACGTGGAAACCTTGCCTTCCCCATAATGCGCAGCGATCAAGTATTTCCTTGCAGGGTCCACCGTCACATACACTGGATTTCCAATCAAGGGGCTGGAAGCAATGAATTCCGGCGTACCGGAAGAACCCAATTTATACAGCCTTACTCCTTTGTCAGAGCGAGTTCCCACATACAGCAACCGCTGTTTGGCAAGAAGCGCCATGGGACCAGGTCCGGCACCTGTTTCAATGGCACCTTCCTTTTTCAATTTCCCATTTTCATCAAGTGCAAGCCAAACCAGCTTGTTTTCACCACCTAAGCTTACATACACCCTGCGGGTAAGGCCTTCCTCTTGGGCGGGAACAGAGACGGCTATTAGCAAACTAAGCAAACAAACCGCGATGTTGGAAAACATTCTCATGGTGATGGCTCCTTAAAAAAATCGGCCGGGGTTTGCCCGGCCGATGTGGTCAACCATTCGCAAGGCAAGAAGGTTAGTCATCCTTGCGAATACGCTTGCGGATCTTGGAAAGAACACCCTGACGGCCTTGGGAAACTTCATTAGCTTCCACGCTGGTGTTAGCTTCGGCAGGTGCTGCAGTTTTCTTGGCGCCTGGTTCGGAAGGATCCTGACCATTAATCCAAGGACCGCCGAGCTTCTGGTAATCTGGGGGAACAACAACGCTACCACTCTCTCCACCCTGCCAACCGATGATTTGATTGGGTTTGCCACGCTGCTTGCTGCGAGCTTCCAGCTTGGCTGACCAAGAACCATCCGCCTCGATGGGCTTGCGGGCAGACTTGTCCCAGAACAATCCCTTGCCGGTACGATAACTCTGAACGCCCATGGCAACAGTGGTGAATGCTGCCGCGCCCAGCTCTGGTGTGCTAAGGGTTTCGCGCTTGCGATCCTTGACGCATTCCAGGAAGTTGGCCCAAAGATCGTAGGTTGCGTTACCCTTCTTAGTGTTCTCGAAGGTATGAATGGGCTTGTCAAAGCCTTCCTTGGGCTTTGCGGGGCCACCTGCGATATTCTGGCCGTAAACATCAAAACCCTTCATGTAGTCGCCACCACCGGTGAACTTCAGTGTGCCAAGTCGGCCACGAATCATTTCACCAAGCTGCGTGTCATTGCACATGGTCGCGCTAATGATCACCTGGCAACCTTCATCGTAATCAGCCACGATGGTTGCAACATCTGGCACATCACGACCATCGTATTCAAGATAGATACCACCGCCACCAACCACGCGGCCTGGGTAACGAACACCCATAGCCTTAATAAGGTGAGTGGTCTGATGCACAAACAAATCGGTGAACATACCACCGCCAAAGGGCCAGTAGCAGCGCCATTGTGCCCATACCGCACGATCAAAAGGCATTTGGCTGGGAGTGGGGCCAAGCTTTTCTCCAGCGCATTCAAACTTGTAGCCAAGGAACATATCCCAATCGATGGTCTTGGGGGACATATCCTTGGTAAGTGGATAATAACGCCACTGGCCACCAATATAGTTTCGGTAATAGCTGGTCTGACCTTGGAAAATTTTGCCAAGCTTGCCTGCACGAATGTAATCGTAAGCCGCCTGCCAGGTAGGATCGGCCATGGACTGTACACCAACACTCATAACCCGATTATTGCGTTTTGCAGCGTCCACAACTTCGTGGGCTTCCGCAATGGTTCGGGTCATTGGCTTTTCGCAATAAACGTCCTTGCCAGCATTCATGGCATCAATGGACATGCGGGCATGCCAGTGATCCGGGGTGGCAATACAAGCCACATCCACATCCTTGAGATCCAAAATGCGACGATAATCCTTTGAAACACGGGTTTTATCGTTCACATCAATTCCGCAGCGCTTTGCGGATGGGTAAAGGCCACGCCCTTTGCCACTGCCAAGCTTATCATCACCATCCCAAACATCGCAGACAGCCACGGGAACAACAGGTTTGTTTTCCTTCTGCATCTGAAGGATGACATCAATATGCTGCTGGCAACGACCGCCTACGCCCAGAAAAGCGATTCGAGTCTTCTCATTTGCGCCATAGACTCTTGCCGCACTGGCAGCAGTAAGGCTAAGGGCAGAAGCGCCAACAGCGCTGGTTTGCAGAAAACTTCTGCGATTTGGATTGGTCTTCGACATTTTTCACTCCATCAAACGGAAAGTAAGACAAACAGGAAGACCTATGTTGTACCCGATTCCTGATTGGGATGTTTAAAAAAAATGCCTGCTGGATGCATTTTTGTAGCGCTAGCTTTGCTCATCAACAGAACCCATGAAAAGTTGGCCAAACACCTTCATTCCTGATTGTTTCCAATATCATTTCCATTAATGAATATTCTGATTCATCAAGGTGAAACAACATGGCAGGCAATACTGGCAAAGGCGATTCTTTAAACTACAAGGCGGCAGGATTGGACCTTGAGCTATACGAACAGACCATCGATGCCATGGCTCCATTGGTAAAGCGAACTCACACTCCACGGGTAATGGATGGTTTTGGAGGCTTCGCAAGTCTTTTCAGCCTGGATTTTAACAATCGTCTATTTGCCCGCAATTACAAGCACCCGGTTCTAGTCACCTGCAACGATGGTGTTGGAACCAAGCTGAAAGTTGCAACCATGATGAACAAACATGACACCGTGGGAATCGACCTGGTTGCCATGTCTGTGAATGATTGTCTTTGCACGGGGGCAGAACCGGCCATCTTCCTTGACTACCTTGCCATGCCCAAGGATGACCCAAAATTAGCGACAGCCATCATCAAGGGTATAAGCGATGGCTGCATTCAAGCGGGTTGTGCCCTGACCGGTGGTGAAACAGCCATTCTTCCCGACTTTTATGCCCCAGGCGATTACGATGTGGCTGGCTTCTGCGTTGGTATTGCAGAGAGGGAACACATCATCAATGGCAAAGGCACCCGGGTTGGGGACGTAGTGCTCGGGTTGGCTAGCACCGGCTTGCATTCCAACGGATACAGCCTTGCCCGGAAAATCGTTTTTGAAAAGGCAGGCTTAAAAGTCACAGACCATGTTCCTGAATTAGGGCAAACCGTAGGCGAAGCTCTGCTGGAACCCACCCGCATCTATTGCAAGCAAGTATTGGATGTGCTTCGAAACTACCCCGTGAAGCGAAGGGTCGTTCGAGGCCTGGCCCACATTACCGGAGAAGGATTAGAGGGGAATGTACCACGTTCTCTTCCCGCCAACAGGCGTGTGATTATCAAAAAGAACTCCTGGACCATGCCTCCTATTTTTGGATGGCTTCAAAAACTGGGTAATGTCGATGAAAAAGAAATGTTCAAAGTCTTCAACATGGGCATCGGGTTTGTCATGATTGTAAGCAAGTATTTTGCGCACAGCATTGCACGCCAGTTATGCGATGAAGGCATCCAAACCTGGGCTATCGGGGAAGTAATTGAAGGCGAACCCGGCGTAGATTTGGTTTAAGCTTTTTGAATCTGCAAAAGCCCATGGACTTTAAAAGTCATTCGACCTTCATGCCATGAACCAACCAATCCATTCCATCCCTGCCGACAAATACCTTTACCGTTTTTGATGGCTTATCCGGGCTAAAAGAACAGAGGATCCATTTACCCCCCTCGGGAAATGGTTCCTCTTTTTGGAAATGAAGTTTTTCCCTAAGCACTGGATTGGAAAACACAAAAGCTTTGAACTGCTCTTTTCCCATGTAGGATTTAAATTCGGACGATGTCTTTTGCCAAACCCCATCCGTATTCCCCGCCTGAATTTCTTTCAGGAATTCCTCAGTGATTTTTCTACCGGAACCAAACTCTGGAGTTGGTTGCGAAGAACATCCCAAGGCCAGGCAAAACAAAACGGCAGGCATAAACAGTCTGAACGCAATTCCACCCTTAATCACTTATCACCTCGGTTCCAGACCTGGTGCCCATGGCCCGCCATACAGACAGTTGCACCGCATTCGTAATGGGACGAACGGAACCATCCATCCATAGGGTATTTATCATGCCGGAGTGATAACTTCTTGCGGTAATCGCGGCATAGGTGGGAAGAGTTATAGATTCCCCATCTCGCATGGAAGTAAAATCCACATCTTGGTTTTTCCCATTAACAACTGCTTGCACATTAGTGTTGGGAGTAAAGGTGGTGGTAAAACCTGTTTCATGTACATCGCCCTCAACCCATTCCGTATGACCATTGGAATCAAATGTCCCACCAAGATAAGAACTAAGGGCGGCAGGGTTCGCGGGTGGCGGTACATTCAAAGCCCCGGGCCTGCCTGAATCCCAATAATTTGGCTGATAAGCTTTTGTTTCAGCGGCACCAAGCGTATTGCTGGTTCCATCCTTGATATCCTCGGGGCGCATTTTAAAATTAGGGGCAAAAGCTCCATCTCCGAATTGACCGCTCACCGGGTCATAAATAAACCATGTTCCCTCATTAAAACAGTAATTAAGGGGATAATAAGTAAGGTTTGCGGTGGGGCGTTCACGGTCATTGATCTCACTTGGACACATGTAAATGGAAATTCGCATTTTGGCAACATTCGGCCGGGATGTGAAGTTGTTTGGCGTTGTATTCCAATCGATAAGGTTATGCAAACTTGTTTGTTCCAAATAGGGAAGCAACCTTGCATGGGCCGACCATGGCTGGGAAAGTTGGTTTTTGGGCATCTCCGATATGCAGGGAAAGGTACCAAGGGTGACAAGGTGATTCTGCAACCCCAGGCCAATCTGCTTGAGATTATTTTGGCACTTGGTTTTTGCCGCTGCTTCACGAACTTTTTGAACCGCGGGAAGAAGCAATCCTATCAAAATGGCTATGATGGCGATCACCACCAAAAGCTCTATCAGTGTAAAACCTTTTTTCAACTTGGGAATGCTTAACAAGCAATCACTCCTTTTGCTAATTCTTTGGCCCACCTTTGGGAGGTAATGCCTGCTTTGCAAGATTTTCATATTCTTTTCTAAGTTCTTTGATTTTATCAGGGAATTTGGCTGCAAGATTCTCTTTTTCCCCAGGGTCATCCTTCAGGTTGAATAACTCCACGCTTTTCGCCTGCTGCACGGCTGCTTTCTTTCCCTTCTTGGGGGCTTCCTCGGCATCATCCGATGCGCCTCCATTCAGCACCAGTTTCCACTCCCCAACACGAATGGCACCCTTATTGGGGGCGGTGTTCATCAAAACCGTGTTTCTGGGTGATGCCTTTCCAGCGGCAATACTTTCCCACATATTCATTCCATCGAGAGGCTTCACCTGTTTTTGGGATGACACATCCGCGCCAGCCACGCCGAGTAATGTCGGAAACCAATCCACAGTATGCATCATGGCTTTGCTTCTTGCATTTTTGGGAATGTGATTGTCCCATGCGATAAAACCGGTGGAGCGAACCCCACCCTCGTATAAGGTGCCCTTCCCAGCGCGCAGGATTCCATTGTCGGTTACTTTCCCGGGGCTTACTCCACCGTTATCACTGGAAAAAACAAAGATGGTGTTTTCGCGAACCCCTTTTGCCTCGATGGCATCAACCACCTGCCCCACTGCCTCATCCAGCGCAAATAGCATGGCAGCCATTGTTTTTCGCGGCCCCTTCAATTCAGGAAACTTTTGCAGATAGGAATCAGGCACCTGATAGGGCGAATGCACCGCATTGAAAGGCATATACAGGAAAAATGGCTTTTCCTTGGACTGTGCCTGAACAAACTTCACCGCCTCTTTCGCAAGCAGGTGAGTCGAGTAACCCGTTTCCTTGATGTTCTCCCCATTGCGATACCAATCCATTTTCCCATCCCGGGTATGGTCAAAATAGTCGATCGCGCCAAACAAATGTCCGTAAGCATAATCAAAACCACGCTGATTAGGCCAATATGCCTTATCAAAACTACCGAGATGCCATTTGCCAAAAATACCCGTGTTGTATCCCAATTCCTTTAATGCCTGGGGCATGGTGCGTTCATCCAATGGCAACCCATAGTTTGCCCAGGGGCGAATCACCCCAACCTGTAAGCCATGACGCATGGGATAGCGACCGGTCATCAGAGCGGCGCGGGTCGGCGTGCAAACAGGTTGCACATACAGTTGTTCCAAGATAGTGCCCGAAGATGCAAGCTTATCCAAGTTTGGACTTTTGCATTCTTTGCCACCCATGAAACCACAATCAGCCGAGCCAAGATCATCCGCCAGAAAAAACACAATATTAGGCTTTGGTGCTGCTACCACCGGGTACCCAACACCCACAAACATTCCCAAAGCCAAAAGGCTGGCCAACTTTGTATTTACCATGCTCCAATCTCCCGGATATTTCGTTTTTTAAGGTCTACTTGATGCCCAGCAATCGATCCAGCGAATCGGCTGTCTGGTATATCAGCGCTTCGGGGTGATGGGCATAAGGGTGAAAGTATTCAAAGGTAAGATATCCCTGATAGCCTGTTTGCACGAAGGCATCCATCACCGCCGGCCAGTTGGTCGTGCCATCCAGCAATGGTCGGAATGCCTCCAGGGAATAATCCGTTCCCTTTTTGGTGTATTCCTTCAAGTGAACGTTTTGGATTCGCTTGCCCAATTGGGATATCCAATGCTCGGGGAATTGGAACATCATGATATTTCCTGTATCGAAATGAACCCGCACATGATCCGACTTGAAGGAATCGACAAAGTCGATCATTTCCCCGGGCGTCATCAGGTATCCATTAAAGAAAATGTTCTCAATATTCATTTTAACTTTCAGCTTTTCCGCAGTGGGAAGAAGCTTGCCGATCGCCTCCCTGGCTCGCTTGTCGCAGACCTGATTGGCCACCGGTTCATAATCGGTTCGCCAGGGAATATGCACCGCGCCAGGAACCACCAGCAAGTTTTCGACGCCAAGATCATGGGCCGCCTGGGTCATCAGACCCGCCAGTTCCATGCCCCGGTTGCGCTTCGCGGGATCATTTGCGGTAAGTGGGTAAGGCCAGAACAGGAATGAACACAATCCGCTGATTTGGATACCAATTTTGTCCGCCAAGGCTCGAATGGCCAAAAGGTCTTTCTTGGTTGCCTTGGGGGAAAGATCGTTATCCAGATCGTAATTCAATTCGATGGCATCAAAGCCGGCATCCTTCGCCAGCCTAAGGCACTGTTCCAGGCTCATCTTCTCGGGATATGGGAACGCCCATTGATTGATGGATTTTTTCATGGGAAGGCGGTTGCGCTTGGGTGCTGGCGCACCATCCGCAGTGCCTTGAAAAAGCGAGGCCCCTGCCAGGGCAGCACCAGCAAGCATTTTTCTGCGATCGATCGGCATATAGGGTCCGGACATGGAACTGGCACCTTTCTGAAAACACATTGGTTGGCTTGATATTACCAGTTATGCCCCTCCCACCCATGGAAAAATTCACAAGTCAATGGAATGATTAGTTCCAAGGTGCTTGGGTTATCCAGTGGCTTTGCCCCAGCAAGATTCCTATAGGCTGGGGTTGTGGGTGCAAACGAGTGTGTCCTTGCAGAGGACATTTTTGCGCCACAAATTGATTTTGGTCTTTGTAAGGCTGGCGCCAATAGTTTTGGGCCCAGCATTTGGACTTTTGTTTCACCGCATTCCATACTGTTTGCTTATCTGCTAATTGCCAAACTCACTTACCCCGCCTTCCTGACCGGCGACTCAAATTCTCAGCCAGCCGCTGGCGGATTAGCTGGTAATCCCTGCCTGACCAGGCCGAAATGTCCCCTTTTTCACTTCTTAGGACCCTTTGCCAGTAACAGGCTGGGCCTTGACGGGAGCCCCGGTGTGAGCAGAGCTGCCGTTGACTGTAAAGGTAAGCTTTGCGGCCACCGCCGACACTTGTTCCTTACACACCACTTTGCCGCGGCAAACCACGGCCACACTACGCGGCAGGCTGGCCTCGGGAATGTTGACATGAAACTTGTTCATCATGTTCGCGCCAAGTCGATGGTTAGCCAATCGGAAACGCAACTGGCCATCGCGAGTCTCCACCAGCAGATAGCAATCCCCCTCATTCAATCGATTGTGATCATCGCTGTATGTGAAGCCATACGCTCCATGCAGCGCGGGATAAATGTAGCTCTTCAATTGCACTTGTGGATCGTAGTAACCGACGAGCGTTGTTACCGGCACACCAAATGTCTGAGGCTTGCGTTCAACCTTCTGGACCGCATCCCCACATTCATTCCAACGCTTCCCGTCGGAGGTGTAGCTCTTTTTGAATCCGCGAGAAACGGTAATTTTCTGGCCATTCAGGAAGAGCGCACTATTGTAACCCGCTTGGTGATCGATGGCTATGACCCGACCACGGTTTGCGGACGAGGCGGCAGGCACCTGGATGGTTTGCGTCCAGTTGCCGTCTTGCATCGCCACCTTTATGAGTTGGTAGTCCTTAAGCAGCGAAGCAATCTTCGCTTCGCTGAGATCTTTGACATCAGCGGTGATGCGGTCGCCTGAGTCGATCTTGTGGCTGTAGGGCTCCATCTTGCTATTTCCGGCGTTCCACTTGCTGAAGCCGGTAGGCGAACCGGCGTCGAATACCGCTTTGCTCTCGAGAAAATTCTGGATGATAGTCGCAGTGTTAGGGGTGTAGAGTGTAAATCGGTTGAAACTCGAGAGGGGTGCGCCACCTGCCATCGCATCCATGCCGAAAGTGCGACCGTCAAATGGACTTTGGTTTTGACCATCAAGGCTGGCGTCTTTGCCGCTACGGCTTGGCGAGAAATTCGGGATGAACCGGTTTTTATCAGCATCCCAACCCCAAGTGGAGTTGATTTGGTCGGCGCTACGGTGAACTGATCCTTTAAAGCCACCCACATAATGGCCGAGCCCATAGTTATGGCCGACTTCGTGACTGAGCTCGTTACCAATGGAACTGTCAAGGGTGACAATTCCACCGCCGCCCGAGCCACCATGCACCACTTCTCCATTTGCGTATTTGCCGCGACTATTGTGTGCAGCCAACTGAGCAACCACATAAGGATGGGAGTCTTCTCCCCCGCCTGCAGAGCTGTTGATTCCGTAGTTGGCATTGTCGATGCCTAGGGAGATCAACTCCTTGCCGATGCTTTGGCGCATCTTGCCATTATGCCAGTCTCCTTTGCTCGGATCACGATCCGTGAGGAAGGTTCCATCCGGAAGCATCACTTCCCGAAGGAACAGCGGCTGGTACTGGCTCACGATCATCCTGCTGGTAGGCACTGTCTGGAAGTATTCCCGATGGGCTTCGGGATCCTTGGCAAAGTCGAATTGGTTGCGTGGCGGAATAAGCATCCCCAAGTCGATTGTGTGAATAAGCAACTCGCTCGGCGCTCCCACCTTGAGATCGGTTAGTTCGCCGCCCAGGTTGCCCTGTCGAAAATCTAGTTTCAGACCTGGCACAATCCACTCCGCGGGGAGCACACCGCTCCAGGTATCGTTGGCATATGTAATGCGGTTGTTATCAAGTTCACCTTCACGAATCCACTGGCCACCCATGTACTTGAACTGTAGGGTCTGATCGCGAATGAGGGTGACCCCACGACCACTGTAGTGGACTGTCGAGTTATAGCTGGCTTTCGAGCGAATACGGACCATTTTCCCTTCGAGTGCGGGCCCCTTGGGGACATAGATATCACGGACCCACCGCCCGTCTGCGGTTTGAATTTCCACGAGAGCGCTCTGCTTCAGTCGATCGGTAAGGAATGTTCCATTTGGTTGGGTGAGTTTTTCCAGGTCGCGCCCTTCGTGAATGACTACATTGGGGCCCGCTTGCGGCGTGAAATCAAGCTTGCCATCGGGAACGCCATCCAAGAAGTAGGCAGTCTTGGCCAGCTTCTCCGGCGGTTTTAGATCTATGGAGCCCAGTAGCTTCCCCGCACTATCCCGGGCGGTAACAGACATGGGCGTCGCACCATCGGCCTTTAGCGGGCGCACCAGCAATAGGCTTTTGCGGTAACCAGTCAAATGTGGCTGATTGTCACCCTTGCGAGGGTGTGCCGGCAGTATCTGGCTCTGGGCAAATTGCACCTGAGCTGCCAAAGATCCCTTCAAATCGTTGGTCGGGGCGGTCGTATTAAAGGCCAGTGGCTTGATAGGATCCGCCGCAAACAAAGAATTACAGGTTAAGACCGCCGCAATCAAGCCGGCAAGACTCTTGGCAAAAATATTCATTATGGCAACTCCTTCTGAAGTATTAGACGCCGTCCTCGGGCGCCTCGCCGGTGTAATTGCAGATGGCTCTCAACATGCCCCATTTTCGCCTGCTTTGCCTTGTACTCTCATTCAATAGCCCAAGTTGAGCAAGTCGATCACTTCCCGCGATGGCGGTACAAACATGCCAAGCTCAAAGGCGAATCAATTTGGACATCACGAAAGGCCCAATCGGCCCCCGCCAGGGAAGCACCAGCCAGCATTTTTCTGCGATCGATCGGCATATAGGGTCCGGACACAGTGGTTTCTCCAGCGGTTATTCTTTCGTTTCATCCCAGGATCCATTAGAGCATCCATGGAATAGAGGCTCCAAATCAAATCTTCGCATCCATTTCCACTTGCAAACTTGTTCCAACAAAAGCAAGCTAGTGGTTTGAGTACTGGTTATACCGCTGGAGAATGTTATGTCGAATGCTTCCGAACCCACTCCCCATGAGCCCTTTGTGCCGGATTCCGAGTCTATTCCGGAATTTTCGCTCCAAGCGGTTGTCACGGGTACCTTGCTGGGCCTGATCTTCAGCGCATCATCCCTTTATCTGGTATTAAAGGTTGGGATGACGGTTTCCGCATCCATCCCCGTGGCGGTGCTGGCAATCACGCTATTCCGGGCGCTGTCCAAGCTGTTCAAGATGCGACAGGCAACCATCCTTGAAAATAACATTGTGCAAACCGCTGGTTCAGCCGGTGAATCCATCGCTTTTGGGGTGGGTGTGACCATGCCAGCACTCCTGCTTCTTGGTTTCAACATGGACCTTAGTAGGGTCATGGTGGTTTCTGTCCTTGGTGGGTTATTGGGTATTCTTGCCATGATTCCGCTGCGAAGGGCATTCATCGTAAAACTTCATGGCAAGCCGGGCCAACCCGGAACCCTTTTGTACCCGGAAGGCACCGCCTGCGCCCAGGTTCTTATCTCTGGAGAGAAAGGTGGAACCACCGGGGCCACCGTTTTTCTTGGCTTTGGAGTCGCCTTTGTTCACAAGTTCATCACCGAGGGCATGAACCTTCTTGCGGTATCTGCGAAAATCCCCCTTGGGTTCATCAACAAGGCCGCTGTTTTCGCTGGGGAAATGGCCAGTGAACTTCTCGGAGTTGGTTACATTATCGGCCTGCGAACCAGTGCCATCATGATGGCGGGAGCCATTTTAGGTTACCTGATCCTTATTCCCCTGATTTATTTCGTTGGGGAAAACTCCACTGCGATTGTTGCCCCGGGAACGAAACCCATCAAGGAAATGTCTCTGGGGGAAATTCGCAATAATTACCTTCTCTTTATTGGTGCAGGCTGCGTGGCAACTGCCGGGATCATTAGCATGTTTCGCACCTTGCCCATGATCTTCCGCTCCATCGCGACGGGTTTGGCCTCCCTAAAATCCACCGGGGAAGCGCAGGAAAAGAAACGTACCGAAGACGATATGTCCATGTTGGTGGTTATCGGGGGAAGTCTTGGACTTATTGGCTTGCTGGCTTTGTTTCTTGCAAGCCAGGTACCCTTGGTAAGTGCTGTTTCGGGTGCGGTGCTGGTGGTTCTTTTTGGCTTTCTGTTCGTTACTGTTTCGTCCAGGCTTACTGGTGAAATTGGCTCTTCCTCGAACCCAATTTCAGGCATGACCGTTGCCACCCTGATGCTAACCTGCCTGATTTTCCTGGCCCTTGGGTGGACAAGCTCGAAGGATCGAGTATTGGCACTCTCGGTTGCGGCAGTGGTATGCGTGGCGGCTTCCAATGGCGGCACCACCGCACAATCCTTGAAAACAGGCTTCCTTCTCGGCTGCACGCCCCGCTATGCCCAGTATGCCATCCTTATTGGCGCAATCATATCAGCACTTGTCATCGGGGGAACACTTCTCATTTTCAACCAAGCTGGCACCATTTACAGTTCGAAGCCCCAGTACCTTCCCACAATCACGCTGAACAAAGTCGAACTGGATCGCCTTACCGAGGTTGAGGAACACAATGGGAAGACTTACAAGATGTACGATTCCCGCAACGACATTCTTACTTCGCCAGAACCTGCTCTTAATTATGTTCCCAGACAGGAAATTCTACTGCTAAAGGGTGGACCCTTCCTTTTTGACACCACCACAGGCAAGGCCGAGTTTCTGAAAGATTCCGCCATCATGGGTAAACTTTCAGAAAGGGATGATGGCACCCGGGTGAACCGCGAGTTTGAAGCCCCCAAGACCCAGGTGATGGGAATCATTATCAACGGCGTATTAAAAAGAGACCTGAATTGGACGATGGTGGCGATTGGCGCCATGATCGCATTCATGCTGGAGCTTTGCGGTGTCAGCGCGCTTGCCTTTGCGGTGGGTGTCTATGTCCCCATCCAGTATTCGGTGCCAATTTTCGCGGGTGGAATTATTCGATGGATGGTGGATGCCTGGCTTGCCCGCAAGAACGCCAAAGCAATTGACACCGATGACCCGGAAGCCCGCGCGCAAGCCGAAATCGAGGCGCTTCGAAAATCAGAAACCAACCCCGGCGTGCTGCTAGCCTCTGGTTACATTGCCGGCGGATCGCTCGCAGGTGTCATTCTGGCTTTCTTCGCTTTCAGTGACACGCTTCCCCGAGACCTGGCGCGGTGGCAGTATGCTTCGGTGCCGGTAACCCGTGAGGCCAGGCTTGAGGAGCTAAGCCGTGATGCCGCCCGCATCAAGCTTGGTGCCACCGCCAAGGAAGAGGATGTGGAAAAACTCTCCAGGGAAATCGCCTCCTTAAGCAAGGAAGAGGGTATTCTCTATCAATGGGTGAAGGTACCCGCCGGAAGCACACTAAGGATGCCGGACAAACGCGAAATACGCATCGAAAAGGAAGAATACCTGAATAGCATAGCTCAGAAGGAACTCGGCAGGGCATACAAGGCTCCTGAGTTGTTCCAGGCAAATGCCGAAAAACTTCGGTTACCCCAAATGTTGCCCGTAGGGGCGGAATTAAAATTACCCTCGGGCACCATTCCCGCATTGGGTTGGTTCGCAGGGTTGATTGTACTTCTGGGCATCACTGGTGCCGGATGGCTGTTTAAGGAAAAGGATAACCCTCAAGAATAACAGATATTCACATTCCAACGGAGGAACTTATGTTTTCAAAACTTCAACGCAAACTGGCCCTGGCGGTCATGGGAACTATTATGGCATCGTTTTCACCCCTCCTGGGCGATGAGGGCATGTGGTTGTTCAACAACCCGCCCAAGGCTCATCTTAAATCCAAATACAACTTCGAACCCACCGACAAATGGCTAGAGCATCTGCAAAAATCCTCGGTACGATTCAACAGCGGTGGATCCGGTTCCTTTGTCAGTGCCGATGGACTGGTTATGACCAATCACCATGTCGCCGCAGACGCCTTGCAGAAGATGGGCACCAAGGATCGCAACTACTATCGCGATGGCTTCCATGCAAAAACCCACGCGGAAGAGTCCAAATGCGAGGCCATGGAACTGAATGTGCTGATGAGCATAGAAGATGTAACCGCCCGGGTTAATGGAGCCGTAAAGGCAGGTGCCAAACCCGAAGAGGCATTTGCCGCACGCAGGGCTGTCATGTCCGAGATTGAGAAGGAATCGTTGGACAAAACCGGCTTTCGCAGCGATGTTGTCACCCTTTATCAGGGTGGTGCCTACCATCTTTATCGATTCAAAAAATACACGGATGTTCGCCTGGTGTTTGCACCCGAACAGCAGATTGCTTTCTATGGTGGCGACCCGGACAACTTCGAGTACCCGCGTTTCGATTTGGATATGGCTTTCTTCCGCGTTTATGAAAACAACAAACCTGCCAAGGTGGAGCACTATTTGAAATGGAGCAAGTCGGGCGCCAAGGATGGTGAACTGGTGTTTGTATCCGGGCACCCCGGAAGAACCAATCGACTGAACACAGTAGCGGAATTGGAATACTTCCGCGACATTGGTTACCCGTTCCTGCTGCAAAGGCTGAACCGCTGGGAAGTGCTGCTGAATGCGTTCAGCGGCCGAACCGAGGAAAACGCCCGCCAGGCCAAGGAGTTCCTGTTCAGCGTGCAGAATAGCCGTAAGGCCCGAATTGGCGGGTTGGCAGGATTGATGGATCCCGAGTTAATGTCAAGGAAGCAGGAATACGAAGCTAGGCTTAAGGAAGCAGCAGCCAAAGATGCCAAGCTTTCGGAAGCCAGATCATCCTGGGAAACCATAGCACGCACCCAGAAGATTCGCGCGGAACTCATCAAGCCATACACCGCCCTTGAAGGAGCCGCAGGCTTTAACAGCGAACTATTCACCATCGCCCGCACCCTGGTTCGGGCCGCGGAGGAAAAGCCGAAAAAGAACAGTGAACGCCTTCGGGAGTTCAGCGACGCCGGCTTGGAATCCATGGAACTCCAGCTATTTTCCGAGGAGCCTATCTACGCTGAATATGAAATCATAAAGCTTGCGGATGGCTTGACCTTCCTCTCGGAAATACTTGGCTACCAACACCCGATCGTAAAATCCGCCCTGGCTGGGAAGTCCCCCCAGATCCGCGCGGCTGAACTGGTTTTAGGAACCAAGGTGAAAGATGTGCAGGTTCGCAAGACACTTTACAAGGATGGTCAAAAAGCCATCGAAGCCTCGAAGGATCCCATGATCCAGCTTGCACGGGCAGTGGATGCGGAATCCAGAAAGGTTCGCAAACGCATGGAAGTGGAAGTCGAGGAGCCAAAGCGTCAGGCTTATGCCGAACTGGCCAAGGTGAAGTTCGCCCTGGAAGGTACCAGCACTTACCCCGATGCAACCTTCACCCTGAGACTGGCTTTTGGCGTGGTGAAGGGCTACGAGGAAAACGGCAAGAAGATACCCGCCGAGACCAACTACGCCGGCCTTTATGAAAGGGCTGCCGAACACCATGACAAACCTCCGTTTGACCTTCCCCCCCGTTGGGTAGAAAAGAAGGGCAATCTGGACATGAAGGTTCCTTTGAATTTTGTTTGCACCGCCGACATCATCGGTGGTAACTCGGGAAGCCCTGTGGTCAATAAGGATGCCGAGGTGGTTGGTCTAATCTTCGATGGTAATATCCAGTCACTGGTTCTGGATTTTGCCTTCACCGAAGAACAAGGCCGGGCAGTTTCCGTGCATTCTCAGGGCATGATCGAGGCCCTTCGAAAAGTTTACGATGCCAAAAACATCGCCGACGAACTGGAAGGTAAAAAGTAGGAAAAGCTTTCACCCCATGGAATGGACCCGTTCCCCAAATTCGGGAACATCCATTTCATGGGCGAGTGACGACCTGACCTGCCCCACCTGCTTTTCAAGAATCTTGATGTTCTCAAGGATTTCCCGGGATTCTTCCCTGGCAGTTCTTAATTGCGAAGTCACGCTGGTGCCGTGAATATTTCGGACTATTTCCCGCAGGTCCGGAAGCATGGCACTGTTCCAAATCTTTCTGGAAAGAATCAAATACCCCGGCAACAAGCTGGCAAGGAACACCAAGGCAGCCATCGAGTAAAAGTTCCATGGCAGATAGTTCCCCTCCATCCAAGCCTTGCCGACCCGGTAAAGAATGTCTCCAACCGCCACCAACGGGAGAAGGTTGACCAGCAGAATGGTAAGCGGGCCAAATATCTCGCGGCCTGCTTTTGCGGCCAGGCGGTCCAGGTCTGCCTTCAGAAGTTCCACGACCTCATCTTCCGGTTGCTGTTTCAAAAGAGCTCGAATAGCAGTTTCTATGCCGGCACCTACGCCAAATAATCCCCAGTTTTTCATTCCTGGGGCGGGTTCAAGCTTTTCTTCCTGAACCGGCTCAGTGGCGACCGGAACTTTGGCATCTTCCAGAACCTTTTTAGCATCCCCGCGAAGCTCCAGCATTCTCATGCGAAATTTTGTTCCCAAGGCCCCAAGAACTTTTCTGTAGGGGGCCTGACCTTTCAATAGGGAAACAAGTGATCCCAGTCCTATGCCGAGAATGCCAACCAGGCTGGCACGCCCCATGAACATTTGGCCAAGCGACCAGGATAAGGCAAGCGCGGAAAGCCGATTGCGTATCCAAACAGGAATCGCCATGAGAAAGCCAACACGATCCTGGGCAAGCTGCCAAATTTGCTCTCGCAAAAGTGCCTTCATGGCATCCGCGCAATCCTGCTGGCCCAGGGCCTCGAGATACGCCAACTGGATGGCACTTTCGATTCTGGCCTCGCCTTCCTGCAGAAGTTGGTGATTCTTTCCAATACCCTCCACACACTTGGATTCCAGCGCGTGACAAACTTGTCCCAAAAATCCATCCAGGGGTAGCAAAGCCCGCAAAGCTTCCGATCGTTCCCCCAACAGAGTGTTTCGAAACCTGCCGAATTCAAAGTCATGGGGTTCCAGGCAGGAGACAAGAAAACGGGTTGAGCTCGTCGGCCGAAATCCGTGACTGCAAAGGTGCTTGTCAAAATCCAACCTGACCGCATCCATTTCCTGGCGCACATGATCCGCCTTGGTAAGCACGAAGTACCAGCGTTTGCGTTCCTTCCATTCCGATACTTCCTGATGAATGACAAAGTTGGATCGCTTCGCCGGGTCGGAAACCAGAACCACCACATCTGCCATCGCCAGGATTCTGCGTGTTTTTTCCCTGTTCGCAATTTCCAAGCTGTCTATGTCCGGGCAATCAATAAGCACCACACCGGAAAGTGGCGCCTCCACCACATCCACATCGTTCAGGTCCAACACCATCCTAAGGCTTGCAATATCCTTCGGGGAAACCGCAAGCTTTGGCTTTGCAGTACAAGGCCGAATGGTATGTGAAACAGGGCTGGCCTCTGCCAGCCCAAGCAGTGCGTTGAACAGATGGGACTTGCCGACACCCGTTCCGCCAAGTAACGCCAACACCATGGGCCTGCCACCGGCCTCGGAAGATTCCAGCTTTTGAATAGCCATCCGCAGGCGGACATCCATGGAAAGCACTTCGGGCCAAAGGGGAAATCTTGCACCCAGGAGCAAAATCCTGTCGATGCGATTCCGAAGGTTCTTTACCAGTACGGTCTGGGTGTTCATGGATTTTGATCCCTTTGCAGCAAGCTTTTCACCTTCTGGATCGTTTGCTGAAACTGTTTAAAGGGTGCCTTGCGGAATGTTTCCAACTGTGATTGCCAATCTCCCAGCAATGCTACCATCCAATTTTGGTTAAGATGCCACCTTAATTCACTGGCGCGTTGTTCATTCCAGCGTTCCTGGGCCTGATTAACCACAGCCTTAAGGTGATACTCCTCCAAAAACTTTGCGCCCAAGCCTATGGATGTCAGGGCGCCACCTATCACACCGCCCATCCCCAAGTTTGCCAGAATGGAAGTGAACGCCCCACCGGTTGTACACAAATCGGCCACCAGCACAAGCATGCCACTTCCCATGGCGACCTCGGGAATCGTGGCCAACAAAGCACACTTCATCCGATTTTCGGATGCCCACTTTTCCAATTCGCTTCTGGCTTCCTTCTCCCAATCCAATCCCGCCGGGGGCCAGTTGGCTTGCTGAAAAACCACTCTGGCATTGGAACAACAAGAAGCGGAAAGTTCACCTTCCGCACCAGCCATGGCTGGGTTATCACCCCGCCAGCGGTTTTCCATCCACTCGATGGACTCCTGAATACGCTGCCTTTCGAGGGTTTCCCTGTCCACAATGTGCGCGCTTTCAGAACTGCCCGGCTTGAACCAATCCAGAATCTTTTTACCCGAATTTCGCCAGGCAATGCCTGGAAACTCCAATGGCTTGGTGACCACTTTCAACCACCAGGCGCGCCTTCGACGCGATTCCTCGAGAATAATTTCCACCAGCCTGGGTGTTGGAAATTCGTGGCAGGCAACCTTGCTGGCACAGTCTGAGAGATCCTTTAGGAATTTTTTTTCCCTAAGTTCGTTCGCTGTAAGTTCGGTCTGAAACTTTTCCAAAACCCTTTCCGAGGATTGCACAGCCTGCCTGGCAGGCTCCATCAAACCCGAAAGAATAATAGCCTCTGCCTGCAGGCCGCGAAGCAACGATTCAAAGGGTGGCGTCCCTTCGATCAGGGGTTGAACATCCGATAATTTTGGGGAATTTGTTCGCGGACTGTAATATACCGGAGATTGTTCCAGAAATTGCGCCAGTGACTTTCCATCTGAACGCTTTTGCGAAAAACCCTCAAAGCGGCTGGTGACTTTTGTCAGGAGGTCTTTCCAAATCTGGATGGCGTTCTCCTTTTCGGTCATGGTGAGCACATACGCCAGATATGCCGATTTGGAACAGCAGCGCATCAACTCGCGAACAACTTTCTCGTCCGAATAGCCATTGTCATACACGATAAAAATCACCACCTGGGAACGCTCTAAAATCTTTTCCGCTTTATCCCAGTTGGTTGTCTCCACCGTGTTAAAGTCAGGCACATCCACCAACACTAAATCCACAGGTGCATTGGTCTGGTTCACATAACTGGCAAAAAGAATCTGGCTGGGGGTTGAGGGGGTGCGTATCTGCGCGGGCGACTCCAAAGGCAGAGGTTCATGCATGGGAAACAAATCACCCACCACCAAATTGCTACAAAGTGCCTCGGGCACTGCCGCTGCGCAAGCCATGGAACATGGGCGAATGGCTCCCCCCGCCGGCACTTCAATACCAGTGAGGTTTTTGAAAATGGTGCTTTTTCCCGAACCACTGGGTCCGTACAAAGTTGCCACCATGACTGGTGATTTCAAACGATTATTGGAACTAAACCTTGCATGAAGGTCAGCCCACCCCTCAACGGAAGTCGTATTAATTAGTATTGCGTCAAAAAAGATTGACCCATGCCGAATGAAATCCCCCAAGGTTTCATTTGCAAGGTGCCATCGGGAAAAATTGAAATCCTCATACATCCAAATATTTTATCAACCATCTTTTGCATTCAAATGGCTTTTCCTCAAGTAGCTGTAAATAGGCCGAGTATTCATTTGATAATTTTTGAATTGCTCATGACAATGAAGCTCCTAGAAATGCGATTACTTTAAGGTATTGGTGCGAGGTTTTTTGATATGCGATTTACAATTATTGCCATCATTACCTTCTTTATTCCTTGTTTGGTGACCGGGGCTGAAGCAGGTTCTGGAAAACCAAATGTTTTATTCATTGCAATTGATGATCAGAATGACTGGATTGGATGCCTGCATGGGCACCCTCAGGTAAAGACCCCACAAATCGACCGTCTTGCCAGAATGGGCACCCTGTTTACCAACGCACATTGCCAGGCACCGCTTTGCAATCCCTCCCGAACAAGTATTCTCTTTGGAAAGCGCCCCACTTCCACGGGGGTTTACGGTTTGGTTCCCGGGCCGCGCTCTGCCCCTGTTCTTGCCAATGCCAAAAGTCTTACCCAGGCCTTCATGGAAAATGGTTACGAAACTTTTGTGGGTGGAAAGATATACCACGATGGTTCTATTCCGCCCAAGGCACGGGAACAGGAATGCAAAACTTGGGGCCCGGCCCCCGGAATGCCAAAGCCCCCAAAACCTTTTGTGATAACACCTGGCAAGCACCCAGCCATGGATTGGGGAATATTCCCCAAAGATGATTCCGAACAAGCAGACTGGAAGATTGCGTCGTGGGGCTGCGATATCCTTTCCAACAAACATGAAAAACCATGGTTTTTAGGGGTAGGTTTCAGGCTTCCCCATGTACCTTGTTATGCTTCGCAAAAATGGTTTGATCTATATCCAAAAGAAGTTGCCTTGCCGCCGGTAAAAGAGGACGACCGAAATGACACCCCGGAATTTTCCTGGTACCTGCATTGGAAATTACCAGAACCACGGCTTTCCTGGCTGAAGAAGGAAAACCAATGGCAACCTCTAGTAAAAAGTTACCTGGCAAGCATCAGCTTTATGGATAGCCAGGTGGGCAGGCTGTTGGACACTCTGGAAGCAAAGGGATTATCCCAAAACACAATTGTGGTTCTTTGGTCGGATCACGGCTGGCATCTGGGAGAAAAAGGCATCACGGGCAAGAACTCTCTTTGGGAAAGATCCACACGAGTGCCTTTGATATTTTCAGGGCCGGGTATCACCAAAGATGCCAAATGCAACCGCCCTGCCGAATTATTGGATATGTTCCCCACTCTGATTCAATTATGTTCCCTTATACCCGTTGAAGGCTTGGAGGGCCATGACCTTTCGCCGCTTTTGAAGAACTCTTCCGCTGCCAGGGAATGGCCTGCCATCACCAGCCACAACCAAGGCAACCATGCGGTTCGTTCGGAACGCTGGCGCTACATTCGATATGCCGATGGTTCCGAGGAACTTTATGACCATTGCGAAGATCCCAACGAATGGAAAAACCTGGCCAAGGACCCCGCATTCAAATCCATTGTGGCAGACCATGCCAAATGGCTGCCCAAGTTGGACCTTCTACCCATAGCTAATAGCGCCCACCGCATTTTGACCTGGGATCCCAAGACTAAAACAGCCACTTGGGAGGGCAAACCTGTCATTCTCGCCGAGAAGGAAGATTAACTCATGAGTCACTTCCATCCTCTGCTGGCTACAACATTATGTTTGTGGCAATTTATAAATGGATCATTTGTTTTTGCAAAACCAAACGTGATTGTAATTCTGAGTGATGATCAGGGTTATGGCGATCTTTCCTGCCATGGCAACCCAGTGTTAAAAACACCCAATCTGGACAAACTACATAGCCAAAGCATTCGGTTTACTGACTTTCATGTTGCACCCATGTGTACACCCACGCGGGGTCAACTCCTAACCGGAATGGATGCGCTTCGCAACGGTGCCACATCTGTTACCGCAGGCAGATCACTTTTAAGGCCCGGCATTACCACCCTTCCAGAATTATTTTCCCGACAAGGTTATAAAACTGCAATCTTCGGAAAATGGCACCTCGGCGACAGTTTTCCCAACCTTCCCCAATACAAAGGCTTTCAAGAATCCGTGATTCATCTCGGCTGGGGGATTACCTCGATAGCTGATACCTGGCTTAATGATTATTTTGATGGCAAGTTTTACCACAATGGAAAACTTGAACAGTTCAAAGGCTATTGCACCGATGTGTTTTTCCGACTTTCCATGGAATGGATGGCTGAACGCCAGCAGAAAAATGAACCTTTTTTTCTTTATCTTCCCACCAATGCACCTCATGGACCACACTGGGTAGCTGACAAATATTCCAATCCTTATCAAAACAAAGGTCCTGCAAAATTTTTCGGGATGATTTCCAATCTGGACGAAAATATCGGAAAGATGGAGGCTTTTCTTCTTCAGTCCGGCCTGTCAAAAAACACCATCCTTGTTTTCATGAATGACAACGGTGCCACCGCGGGGGAAAAAGTTTTTAATGCTGGAATGCGCGGAAGAAAAACCACCTATTACGATGGAGGCCACCGTGCAATTTGTTTTGTTCGCTGGCCGGATGGAAAATTCGGGCCACCAAGGGATATAAGCTACGCTTCCCAAGTACAGGACATTTTCCCTACCCTTTTGGATCTTTGCCAACTTTCTCCTTCAGCCAACTCGAAATTGGATGGAATAAGTCTGGCTCCGCTTCTTAAAAAAAATGATGCCCAAATGCCTGAAAGAAAGATGGTTGTTCAATATGGTCAAAACCCGAAAAAGAATGATTCATGCGTGCTTTGGAATGATTGGCGTCTAGTTCAAGGCAAGGAACTTTACAATATTAAAACTGACCCCGGGCAAAAAGAGGACCTTGCCACAAAACACCCGGAAATAATACGAGGCATGCAATCCCACTATGATCAGTGGTGGTCCAGGCTTGAACCTCATCTAAATGATTTTGTACCCATCATCATCGGAAGTGAAAAACAAAATCCTGTCACCCTGACCTCGGCAGATTGGGCCAATGTTTATTGCGATAACATGAATGACCTTCGTAATGGAAAGAGAGTAAATTCTTATTGGAACATACTTGCTGAAAAAGAAGGCACTTATGAAATCGCATTAAGCCGCTGGCCAAGGGAGGCCAACACAGGTATTGCTGAAAAAGTTCCTCCTTTCATGGCAGTAGATGGAACTCTACCGGAAGGTAAAGCCCTGCCCGTTGCGAGTATCCGGCTTAAAGTGCCAGGATTTGACAAGGTTATTCCAATTCAACCTTCTGACAGAGAAGCGATTTTTTCGGTACAGTTGCCGGCAGGGCAAAAGTTGACCATGCAATCGTGGCTATTGGATAAATCTGGCAATGAACTCAGCGGGGCCTATTTTGCCCGAGTACTAAGGAAATAAAACTATGCTCAATACCCTTTTGATGGTTGGTACTCTTTTTGCCGCCCTTCCCGCATCATCATCCAAGCCAAATATTGTCTACATTATGGCCGATGACCTTGGCTATACAGACCCGGCTTGCTACGGCAGCAAATATTACGAGACCCCCAATATCGATAAACTTGCCTCGCAGGGCATGCGGTTTTTGGAAGGGTATTCCTGTGGCCCCAATTGTCAGCCAACCCGTGCGGCACTGATGAGTGGGCAATATGGGGCACGCACCGGCGTGTACACGGTGGGGTCCATCGATCGTTTTGACTGGGAAAGCCGGCCCCTTCGTCCCGTGGAAAATGTCCAGCAGTTGCCCAAGGGCAAAGTCACCATCGCGGATGCTTTAAAATCGGCGGGTTATTCCACAGCCCTTTTTGGAAAATGGCATCTGGGTCAAAAAGGGGATTTCCTACCCAATCACCGCGGGTTTGATGAATCCATAGTTTCCATGGGCAAGCACTTCAACTTTGAAACCACCCCTGATACCCGTCACCCCAAGGATATTTACCTTGCCGACTTCCTGACAAACAAAGCCGTGGATTACATCAAGCGTCACAAGGAGAAACCATTTTTCCTCTGTGTTCATCATTTTGGCGTGCATTCCCCCTACGAAGCCAAGCCGGAATTGATCCAGAAGTTTAAGAACAAACCTGGCGTGGGTGGCCACAAAAACCCGGTTTACGCAGCCATGCTGTACAGTGTGGATGAAAGCGTGGGAAGGATCATCAAGACTCTGGATGAACAAGGTTTGTCCAAGAACACCCTCGTCATATTCACCAGTGATAACGGGGGTGTCGGTGGTTATTCCCGGGAAAAAATCAACAGTGAATCGCACGATGCCACCGACAATTCGCCTCTTCGCGGGGGCAAAGGTATGCTCTACGAGGGGGGTATTCGAGTACCCTATATTTTCCGCATGCCGGGCACCATTCCAGAAGGTACCACTTCCAGCCACCGCATTAACAGCGTTGACCTTTACCCCACCCTGCTGGAGCTAAGTGGTTCCAAGGCCCCGGGAAATTACAAATTGGATGGTGTCAGCTACTTGCCCGCCCTTTTACAAAAAACCATCTCAGAAAGGGCTGATATGTTCTGGCATTTTCCAGGATACCTGGGTGCCGGGCCAAACACCTATCGCACCACTCCTGTCAGTGTGATTCGCAGTGGCAATTGGAAACTTCTAGAGTTCCTGGAGAACGGCAAACTGGAACTGTACGACATTAGCCAGGATATCGGTGAGAAAAACGAGCTTTCCAAAACCAACGCTGACAAAACCTCGGAACTTGCCCAGAGATTAAGAGCCTGGAGAACCGCCATTAACGCCCCCATGCCCACCAAAAACACTCCAAAGCCTTCCCCCACGCAAACCAGAAAAAAGAAAAAGAACAAAGACTAAAGATGAATATCAGGTGACTATTTCCATGGGAATAAAGGCCTTTGGATTTGTTTTCAGCATTTGCGCGGCTACTCGCAGGGTCTTGATCCTATCCACATGGTAATTTTTCTCCAGTTCTGGCAGGCTTTCCATATAGGGGAAATTATCCAGCAGATCCTTGCGAACCAGCATGGCGCGGATTTTTTTCAGCCTGTCCTCGCTGACAATTTCACAGGTAAGAAAAAGATAAAAGTAAGTGGAGGCAACCTGCTGGCCAGCCTCCAATTTCGCAAAACCACTGCTAAACTTTTCAGCCACCGAGTTCAGCACAAAGTTCAGGTAATACCAAGAGTCCTTGGCTGGCAGCGGAAGAATGGGATTCTCCGGAGTGGTGGATTTTGCAGCCTCCAAAACATTCTTGCACAATATTGAATTTGCGAAAATCTCCTCCAAGGGTTTTTCGAAAAGAGTTCGGATTCTGAGTTTATTATCCTGCAGAATGTTGAAACTGACATTCAACTGCCCCAAAAAGTGTTTATTCTCCCACTGGGAACGCGCCCTGTAGGCCCCCACCATCTTCCGATAAAAAAGGAAACAATCGTGGTCAGGCAGAACATGGCAATCGCCACCACGATTTTTTGTGCAACTTCGCTGAAAAAGTCCATGGCATCCCCCATCAATCAATAAGGCCTGAAAGATACCAAGCTGGGGTAAAAATGAGAAGGGCTATGGTCTTTCAGGATATGTGCATTTTTTTTGCAGACCTTGAAGAACATATCATTTTTTCGAATTTCATGAAATTCACATAGTATCGGGATAATCTAATGCATATGATCCATGATTTGTAAAAGGGAATGATCATGAATGTGTTGATTCGCTATGCCTGGCTGGGGCTGATGGTTTGCATGACATTCTGTGGCGAACTTTTGGCACAAGGTCCCAGAGACGAAAATGCCGCCAAAAAGTTCGGATGGTTGTCCAACTACCAGGAAGGCCTGGCTACCGCAAAAAAGACTGGCAAACCCATCATGCTTGTCTTTCGCTGCATACCCTGAACGGATTGCCAGCAATTTGACGGGCAGGTTGTCCGTTTGGAAAAAATTGCTTCAGAAGCTGATCAATTTGTAAGGATTCGTTTGGGTAGGGTGGATCTTTCCGACCTGAATCTCTTTGAATTTGACTACGACTTAACCTTCATGGTGTTTTTCCTGAATACCCATGAAAAAATCTACGCCCGTTATGGTGCGCGTGATGCAACAGACGCCGATGCGCGCCAATCACTGGAGGGACTTCGTTACACCATGCAATCGGTGCTTCAGGCGCATAAGAATCACTCCACCGATTTCGCGCCTCTTTCCTCCAGCAAACCTTTTTTCGTTCGGGAGGAAACTGGTGTTCAGGGCGGCCACTGCCTGCACTGCCATCAGGTGAAAGAACGCATCAACCGCAAGATCGTAAGTGATGGCGATTGGAGCAGGGATCATGTGTACCGATATCCCCTGCCCGATAATATTGGAGTGATCCTCGATGTGGACAGGGGAAACATGGTGGAAAAAATAATTTCAGATTCGCCTGCGCAAAAAGCAGGTATCCATGCGGGTGACCGGCTCGCAAAAATCGGAACCATATCGGTACATTCGATTGCAGATGCTTCTTTCGCCCTGGATAAGGCTCCTCTCCAGGGTTCGCTTTCTGTGGAATATTATCGAGATGGCAAACTTTCCAAAACGAATGTTCTTTTGGGAGAAAATTGGAAAAAATCAGATATCTCGTGGCGACCTTCCATGCGGTTTCTGAAACCCAACTTTGCCGTTTATGGTCCCGACCTAACCTCACAGGAAAAGGCAAAATTAAACCTTGGGGCAACACGGCTTGCATTCAGGCAAAGCGATCAGATATCGGAATTCGCCAAGACTTCCGGGTTAAAACCCAATGACATTATTCTTGGCTTGGAAGGCCAAAAGATGCATATGGATGTGGATCAATTTGTGCGCAAGATTCAAAGGGAATATCTGGTGGGCGACACCATTACCGTGGAGATTCTGCGTGACAACAAGCCCATGAGATTAACTTTGGTGTTAAAAGGTAGATAACTTTTCAAGGAGAACTCACATGCGAATTTTGGCTTCAACTCTTATCTCGGCAGGGGTCTTGGGTTTTATGACCATCTCGGTTGCACAGGAACGCCCCAAGGAAGAACCCCGCCAGACTATGGTGGAACGCATGATGGCTTTCGACAAAAACAAGGATGGAAAAATAACCAAAGAAGAAGTCACCGAGGAAAGAGCACAACGGGTCTTCACAAGAGCAGACGCCAACAAGGATGGTGTTGTAACCAAGGAAGAATTGACCGCGCTGGCCGCACAAGAGGCAGCCATTTCCGGTGAAGGCGGCAGAAGGCCCGAGGGTAAAGGTGGCGACCGTGGTCGCGAGGGCAAAGGCGGTGATTTTGACAAGGGCCGCTTCATGCGACCAACACCTGGGCAAATTCTCAGCCCATTCATGCAGGAAAGCCTTCATTTATCTGACGACCAGAAAAAACAGCTCGCCGACCTGCAAAAACAAGTGGATTCCAAGCTTCAGTCCATTCTGACTAATGAACAAAAACACCGACTTCATGACATGCGCGAAGGTGGCAGGGATGGCAGACCTGGTGAAGGTGGAAGGCGCCCAGAAGGCAGCCGACCCCCTGAAGGTGGAAAGCGTCCGGAAGGTGGCAGACCACCGGAAGGAAACAGGCCCCGAGGCGAAAACAAAGACAACTAACCTTCCTTCAAAAGAGAAAAGGCGTCCTGGCTTTTACCAAGACGCCTTTTCTTATGAAATCACTCCTACTTCAAATCAAAATCAAAGTTCTTGCGTTCGGCTTTTTGCACCTCCACCTCAATGGGGGTAACCGCGCTATCCTGGTATCTTTCTGGAATTCGCTTGGATTTTTCGGCCTTGGTATTGGCATCAATCACAAAGGATGGCGCCTCTGTAAAAGTTACCCGGTACTTCCCTGGTGGCACACCGGGACCACTTCTGTTTGAATACACCTCAAACATTCCGTTGTCATTGGTACGACCGCTTGCAACAGCACCCTTTTCGCCTGCTTTGAGTTCAGTCTGCTGAAAAGTTACCAGTAATTTATGAACTGGCTTTCCCTCCATGATCACCCTTCCACCCACAGGGACATTTCCCTTGGCCTGCTTGGTTTCCTTGCCGGTTTCGTCCGATTCAAAGGCACCAAGGTCTTCCTTCTGAATTCCCTGAAGGGCCACATGGGTTATTAGGGGGCCATTATCCTTCATGGTGATCCAAGCCACCTGGTCAAATTCCCCGTATTCAATGCCACGCATGGAACTGCTTCCGCCTGTGGTGGCAAGCTGGTAATAATTGGCACCGTTTCGAACATATTTTCGGAAAGTATGCAGGTGGCCACAGAAAACGGTGTATTTCCTGCCTTCCATGATTTTTTCAACATCTAACCAACCTGTCTTCTCCAATTCCTTGGTGTTCCAAATGGGATGGTGCAGAAACAGAAAAGTCCAGCGCACCTCCGGATTGGCCTTCAACGCCTCCTCCAGTTGCTGGCGCTGATTTTTCCCAATGCGTGATTTTTTGTAAGATGCATTATCTTTGGGGTCATCCGTATCCTCATCATTGGAATTCAAGCCCACAAAAAGACAGTTTTGGTAAAGAAAGTGGTAGTTTCTGCGACCATATTTTTCCTTCCAGATATTGGTCAGATTTAAATTGGCTGCATCATGATTCCCAGGGACATAAAAGAATGGCATCTGAAACTGGGAAGCATAGGAATTAAATTCCTGCCATTGTTTCTCGGTTACGTCGCGGTCTCCGGAACCCTCGATAAGGTCACCCACCGACATGACAAATTCAGGCTGCAAAAGGTTGATCTGCTGGACCGCCTTGGAGAATATTCCCGGACGGTGCCCTCCGGTACGGTCGGAAACCACAGCAAACTGAAACTGCCCCGGACCCGCATTTGGTTTCAAATGGGTCCAGGGATTGGTCTTTTCAACCTTGGCACTAAAAGCGCCTACAAAGGTCGGCGACTGTTTTTGTTCCCCCTGAGACTTGGATAACACCAAAACCAGCCCCAGCAATCCAGCCACCACAAGCACTAACGCGCCACGCCTCATAGCAAACCTCCTGAGTACGATCTTTCAAAATGGAAAAATGATTGTCTGGGAATTCCCAAGATTTGACAAGAGTAGGAGTATGAGTAATTCAAGAAAGAATTGAAGCGGAGAGGGGGGGAAACTCAGAAAGCCTTGCTCTAACCCCTTGTGCCAATCAGGCTTGCGTATTTAAGTCTATTTCCAGTGACAACTTGCGGCTATTCATCTGAACGCACGGAGAGTCAAGGATTCTCCGTGTTACCCACCTTGATTGGCACAGTGTGCCAATCAAATTCAATCTTTATCATCATGGAGAAGTTATGAAAACTAATTTGCAAAATACGATGCGTGTTGCTTCCTACTCTCGTTATTCTACCAATTTACAGGATGAAAGTTCACTGGAACAGCAACAAAATCGTTGTAGAGAAAAAGCTGTACAACTTGGCATGGCTATTTCCCCTGATCTGGAGTTTTTCGATTCAGCCGTATCAGGAACTAAACCTGATCGTATAGGGGTTAATGATTTGATCAATGCAGCCGAAAGCGGGTTGATCGATGTGATAATTGTTGACTCACTTTCAAGACTTTCCCGCGAGGTGTGCTTCACAATGAGCACCTTGAAGAATCTCATTATGGTCAACAACATTCGTTTTATCAGCGTTTCCGAGTGCATTGATTCCGCACAGGGAAACTGGGAATTGATATCAATGATATTGGGATTTGGTAATCAGGAACATGTGAAAATTCTACGATCATCAGTTATCAGGGGCCAATCACATGCACACATGAGCGGCTATTCAACAGGAACTTATCCTTTTGGATATGAATCGGTCCCGAAAGAGGGAACTGAATTCGGACGCCAAAAAAAACTTCGCAGTGTTGTCGAGATAAATGAGGAAAAGGCTCAGTGGGTTCGAAAGATTTTTGAATGGTTTTTAAAAGACAAAATGCCCATCCAAAAAATAGTGAAGGAATTAACAAAGCTTGAGGTTACGAAGGACCATCGATCTTCGGTAAGTCATTGGAGTCACCAATCAGTAGCCCACATGCTTTCAAATAAGTATTACACTGGAGTCTGCTCATACGGCAAAAAAACAAATATTCGCAACCCACTTACAGGAAAAATCAGCCAAAAGCTTAGGCCGGCAGAAGAATCAGGCAAATGGATAACATTTCGTGAGGACCTAAGAATTATTGATCAGGAAACATTTGATCAAGTGCAAGAAAAGCTTGAAGAAAATCGTGCGCGTTATGCCAGTAAACGTGGAAGATCCGGACGGTTCACCGGGCCTACCAACGATTTTCAAAATCCAAGGCATCAACTTCAAGGACTGTTTGTTTGCTCAAAATGCAATAGCCCATTCATTACACAAGGATTTCAATATATGCAATGCAAAGGGCACAAAAACGGCCTTTGTGATGTAAAAACATGTCTGCCTAGGGCACTTGCAAAGAAAATAATACTTAAGGAATTACAACGATCTCTTGGAAAAAACGAACCTTTGACGGAGTGCCTTTTTGAGGCATTAAAGAAATCAATCGAAATCAGGAAAACAAACAAGCCCGATGAAATTGAATCTTTAACTAAAAACCTCAAGGCTGTAACTTCAAAAATAAATCGATTATTAGATCTGTTTGAAAACTTAAAAGACGGGGATCCCGAAGGGCAAAAAGACCTTCAAGATAAAATAAAAGCTCGAACTCAGGAAAAAAAACTGCTTGAAAAACAACTGGACAAGATTGCCGGCAGTTCCAAGAAAAATGTGCAAGAACCCACTTTGCAACTTATTCAAGACAAGCTGGATTTCATTGCCAACGCTATTGAGGGTGATGCCCTTTCAAAAATCACATGGACCAAAATCCTTGGCAACATTGAATTAATGGAAGTGGACACCATTGGCCATGAGCGAAAGCACTTTGCAGGGTTTCTTAAACTTGAAACTTCCCGACTTCTTAACCTGGTTGACGAAGGTTCAAAAATTATTTCGGATGGTTGCGACGAGGAGATGTTGTTGGATTTCATTGATGAACCTGAATGGATTACATTTAAAGATCGGATACTGGAATTGCATTCCAAGAAAATGAAGCACCGAGATATTGCAAAGGCCTTGGGATGCCCCCGTGGCTGGGTGACTCTGGCTCTCAAGCACCATGCTGAAGAATCGGGTACCCCCTATGTTGATGGCAGGAAATTAAAAAAGCGACTGGGAAAACTTACCGTGGCAATGAAGATTGCGGATCAAGCCAAGGCACTGATGGATAAAGGTTGGTTGTTACAAGAAATTGCCAAGGAACTTGGCTGCTGCAAGGATACAATCACTTCCGCGGTCAAGCATTGGCATACCTCAAGAGAATTACCTGTACCCGATGGCAGAACCAGGCGAAAATCTCTTGAACGGAAATCTTCCAAAAGAGGGAATGATTAAATGTCAGGCTGCAAAGAGGCATCGAAAGGTGCCTCTTTTTTTAGCTATCAGGTAAAATGCAACCCGTTTTATCGAATTTAATAAGCTTAGTAACTTTTCCAACCGCCTTCGGCTGACCATTTACCAGGAGGCGTTATGTTGGCAACCATTTTAAATACTAATGGCCCCAAAAAATTATTTAGATCTTGAACAATAGTATCAAGAATGTCTGGTGTGTCTTTTAATTTTGACTTTCGAATAAACCCATTCCACTGCTTCTGTTTTTCCGCATTTGTTGAAAAATCTGATGATAGCGCCACAGGGGCTAAATCAATTGTTACTCTGCGATTTTCAAAAGTATTTTCTATTGCTTTAATTAGAGTAGCCCCATCAAATTCAAAATGCTTCGATAAAAACCAGATGTCAAAGTAATCTTTCATGCGACTATTGAAAATTCCAAGCCTTACCATGATCTCGAATTTTTCGGCAATTACAGTTTCCCGAGGATAGCTGAGAATCTCAGGTGCAGGAAACCTAAGTATGGTTGGGAACCCAACAGCGTTGGCGTTTGGGGTGACAATATCACCAAATCCAATATCTATTTGCATGCTTATTCTGGCATTACACAAAGTGCCTTCCAGCGTTATTCGAATTCCTTGGTAATCGGCCTCTTCCTGAATTAAAAAGGCTTGCACAGTTTTCGGATTAAAAAGCCAACCATCTGGTTCCACACTTTCAACACAGATTTCACGGAATAGCATTTCCATCGTTTGCAAATCATTTCCAATGCACGCAAGAAAATCAATATCCTTGGTTGGGCGGGATCCGGGAAAACCCCACGCCGAGAATAATAATGCACCTTTCAGGATTAAGTGGTGCTTATGCTTAGACTGCGACACTCGATAAAGAAACCTTTCCATGGCATGCCTTTGCAGTATCTCCTGAAAAAACATTCCATTGGATTTTGCAACATTCGCAAGTTTTTGTCACACCGAAGCACTTAAATCTTTTTTCACAGAAGTGCCTCGAGATAAGGTTTTGCAATCTGGGTCACTCTGCATATTTTTAGAAATTGCATAATCTGATTTGTCTTGACGCCGCCTTGACTTTTATAGGCTCGAATAGCTTCGATGATGGTATCCGTACCTATAAGGTTTCTATGCTTAAAACAATCAGCGATCGTTTTTTCCCTGCTGTAAATCTTTATGGGAAAACCATCAATCTTTTGAATTTCAATGCCATTTTCATAAGCTGCTGGAACTACTCGCATTGAATGAATAGGGGGATATTCAAGCCTGGTTGGTTCTGCATTTCGCGGAATGGCAATCCATACTTCATGTGGAATCTGGGTGGTCATTTTGTGAAAAGAGAGGGCTGAAAAAAGATAAAGGACAGCCTTTGGAATCTTGCAAGCCACGGCAACTAGGTCTGGAACTTGGAATGGCTCGGAATCCGATAGCTGATAAAGTCCACGGGCAACTGAATGAACCACGTTTTCCTGAACCATTTTATAAAGGGTGCTTTTTGTTATTCCCTTTCGAAGGGCATCAGACATGCGCATTATGGCCCGATGCTTGCGAAAAATTGTTATCGCGGGTTTAAATTCCTCACAAAGGTTAGCTGCTCGGCTGGTCAAAACTTAATACCTCCACATTTAAACATATGGAGGCATTATGATTCATTTGAAAAGCTTTGTCAATTGATTACTCGGTGAAGGTGATTGCCACAAAGCGGCCATTCGCCATCCTTCATGAATCCGTTGCCTAATTCCCAACAAATCACTTTTCGGTAATGTTGTTGACACATCTTTACTGGAAAATGATAAAAAGCAAAATCAGCAGTCAGGATTTTAAAATATTGTGAACAAATAGGTTACAGCTTGTTTTTAATTACACTTGCGGCGGTGGGTGGCTCTTACTCAATTTCATCGATGAATGACCAGTTTTGAAACCTTGAATTATGAGCCATTCCCATGATTTTCACAAAAGCCCCCTCTGATTTATGCTTTGGGAATGTGCCTTTTTTCATTAAATGCCTTATGATTCTTTTGTGGTTAAAAGCCCTGGCGTTGATAGTAAATTTCATAATGGTCTATTTGGTGTTGAGTCTTAGGCTGAAAATTCATGGTTGGATCCAAAGAAAAAATCATTCTAGATCGATGCAATTATCTTTAAAGCCAGTACTGCTGCTGTTAGTGCAGTTTTAATCGGTACCACTGCCAGTGCACAGCAGGGGGCAAGTAAAAACAACCAACCGAGAGCAATCTGGTCCTTGCTTACTCTGGATCGCATGACTATTTCCCTGAACCTGATCATCAGAATTTTGATGATCAACTGCCATTTTGAAGTCATTCCAGCCTTGAAATCCGATTGAATGCGAATGGTTTTTTTTTGATGATTTCCAACACTCTCGATTATATGGAAGGTCCGCCGGTGTCAATTATCGGCTTGGATCAATCGGAGGAATACCTTTTTGAATGGATACAAAATGAGCCAGGCGGTTTGTAAAAGGCCTGGCTCAATAAAGGCATACTTCTAGTTTCCGACAAAGATGCCGCGTTTGTCGTCGCGGTCGCCGGAGAAGAAGTTCAAGAGGAGTTCCAGGCGGAAGCCCACGAAGACTTTGACATGAGGGCCACCACCAGGGCCTGCCCCGGTGACCAGGTCGTTCACGCCGTCGCCGTTGGCATCTGCCAATGCGACGCGAACGCCACCGGAGAACAACGCGTCAATCACTTGTCCGGAATTGGTGGTGAACTTGGTGTAAGCCATCAATTCACCATCAAGATGGTTGCTTAGGTAATCCCAGATCTTGACGTGGGGTCCGCCACCAGCGCCGGCGCCGGTGATGATTTCCATCTTGCCGTCGGAGAGGTAATCGCCAGCGGAGACATAGACACCACCGGAGAAGTCCAGTGTGTAGGCCATGAATTCCTGGATCATACCGAAACCGTTGCCATCGAACACCTTCACGTGAGGTCCGCCGCCGGGTCCGGCACCGGTGACGATTTCGGCGAAGCCATCGCCGGTCAGGTCTGCCGCGGCAACCGAGACACCGCCGGTGAAGGCCGTGGTGTAGGCGAAGAAGGAGGCAAGTTCGGTGGCGTTGTTGCCGCTGAAGGCCTTGACATGGGGTCCGCCACCGGGTCCGGCGCCTGTGACGATGTCCAGGATGCTGTCATGGTTGACATCGCCGGTGGCGACAAAGACACCGCCGGTGAAGGCGCGGTCATAGGCCATGAATTCCAGCAGGGTATTGCTGGTGTTGGCACCGTTGATGATGCGAACCAGTGGGAGCCCGCCGGCGCCCATGGAGGCGACGATATCCGGTGTGCCGTCGTTGTTGAAATCGGCACGGATAATGCGAACCTCGCCCTGGAAGCCAGGGAACGGTGTGACCGTGGTGCTGGCGGTGGTGGAGCTGGATGGGTACACCTGGACGGTGGTTCCGGCCTGAGATCCGTTATTAGTTCCGGTGGCGGAGAACCCTGCGATGCCGGGTTGGGGTGCGAAGCTTCCCGGTGGATTGGGAACGCCAGGGTTATTGCCGCCCGGGTTGGGCGGGAAGTTCGAGGATGGAGTGCCCGGGTCAACGATCTTGTTGCGAAGCGGGCTGTCATCGCCGAACGCGTTGTCGGTCAGGGTGACGATGATGGCGTCGATCTTGCCATCGTTATTGAAGTCCTTGAAAGCCGCGCCATCGCCGCCCGGAGTTCTCTGGGTGTAGTCGTACCAGCCTGGAGCGGTGACAGGGTTGT
>Ga0255181_1000042_pt1 | contig 63641 bp, 88 predicted proteins | sample Atl_Colum_RepC_8_FD_183621 | JGI IMG/M metagenome (GOLD analysis project Ga0255181, IMG submission 183621) | Freshwater microbial communities from Altamaha River, Georgia, United States - Atl_Colum_RepC_8d | ecosystem: Environmental > Aquatic > Freshwater > River | place: USA: Georgia...
GGGTGATTTCAAATGGATCAATCAGCCAGCCACGGAGACGAAGTAACTTATGACCTACGAAGAACAAACCCTAGAGGACGCCATCATCGAAGGACTCCACGAATCCGTGTTCAACCCTGAGAGGGCCGCACGTTTGATCCGGCGCAATCTTGACCAAGGCATCGCCTGCAAATACGTCGTGGACTTTTACAAGACTGAGGCCGGAATGATCGTCATGGAGACGAACCTGCACACCAAGGTTGAGCCTAAGAAGCTGGGGAGGAGGGTTGTGGTGTGATTACCTCATCTCCTCCACCCACCGAACCATGATCGGCGTGACGCCCGGATTGTCGCCATCGTGCATTGAGCAGCCTTTCGGGCACTCGATGAACCACACGCCGTCAAAGCCAATGTGAGGCCGCTCCTTGTGCTGGCGGCAGACAGGGGCGGTTTTGTTGAAGTCCTGCATGAGGTGTTCGATTGGGGTCATTGTGTAGCTTGGAAGTGCATACTATCGCGACTCCAGAAAGCTCCTGCTGGCATCCACCCATCCTTGGCAAAGATTTCCATCACCTCAAGGGGCATGGTGGCTCGCGTAGGCCAAGGAACCAGATTGCCATTGTCATCAGGATCAAGGTCAACAGCGGCTCCACGGGCATGCAAGCTAGGCAGGCTTCCTCCACGCATTTTGCGGTTGTTGAAGCATCCAGCATACTTTTCCAAGATGCGCTTGTGTGGCGAGGCAGCAATGGCCTCCAGAATGCGCCTTAAACTCGCCGCCACCTTCTTGTGGCATCGGATGATCTTGACGGGCTTGCCATCGTAAAAAATGCCCAAATCAGCAACAGCGAGCGGCGTCAGTTGAGACTCATCACCCGGTTCGCCATAGAACTTGGTAAGGCTGGCTTGATCCGTCTTGGGCCAAGGATTCGTTTTCGGCATCAGCTTACGCAAGTAGGCTTGGCAGGCGGCGATGCTTTTCGGACCCCAAAAACCATCTGGTTCGACGCCGATTTTGCTCTGGATTTTCTTGATGTCGTTCTGGTTCATACGTCTTGATTAAAAATGATGATAAGACCCCAAATGGTAAGCGCAACCGCCGTGAAGAGTAGGCCGCAAAACATAGCTGGTGGAAATTCTGCAATCATGGCTCCATGTCCTCCTCGATCATTCGTGCTTTGTGCTTGTGAAGGAACTCTGCCATATCGGTGCTTAGTTTGTCCACCACTTCCTCGGGAAGTGCCCATTCCCATTCGTGAAGGAACTCATGGATGAGAATGCGGAGGTGGGGCTTCCCACGAAGGCGGTCGTCAATCTCAATTCGTCCGTTTCCATGAGCAAGCCCGAGAGCACGATGTCTCCCGAGCTTGCGACGTAGAACGGTAATGGAGCTTGGTTTCACTTACTTCTCAGCTTGGCAACCATTGTTGCATTTGCGCCGTTGACACGTTTGGCGATGTAGCTGTTGTTTTTACCCTTATGGCGTTCAATGGCTGCCAAAATGCGATCTTCGAGGGACATTCCCTGAAACCGGGCCGCTTCGCCTTGCTTGGGGGCTTCTTTGCTTTCATCGGATTTCTGACGGTAGCAACGCACCCGGACCGTCATCCGGCGCTTCATGTCCCAAACTGGAAACTCTTGCGTCTCGAAAGCTCCTGATGTCAGACCACCCTTGAGCAGATCGTGAACGCGCTCTGGAGAGCATTGAAGCTCGGCTGCGATCTTGTCTTTGGTGTCCCAACCTGCTGGAATGCTGAACTTCTGGACGTTGATTTTATCGACTGCTTTTTGCCAATTCATAGTGTGGTTTGCGTGGTTTATGGTCTTGTTATTGCGTTGTAGATTGACACCGAGATAAAAATCAACGGTGTCAAAATTAGTAGAACTTCCCACCATTCGAGAGGCTCTTGTGGCTCCTCGTCAGGATCGTAATCGTTGGGGGAATTTGGAAATCCTTCAAACATTGTTATACGAAGATCGGGAAGGTGACTGTTCTTCCGTAGCGTTTGTCGAAGATGAATCCCGTTTGGGATGGTGGCTCGTATGGGGCTTTGATGACAACCGAGTAGGCGTTGTATCCAATCAAACTCCCATTGCAAATCCACTTCGGGTTCTGCTGGCTCTGATGCCAATGACCAAAGATGTCGAGGTCTGCCTGAACACCCTTATTCCAAGACGCGATGGCTTTCTCAACTGGGATGGTCAAGCCACCAACGCCACCTTGATATTGCAAGCCGTCTCCGTGGTGAATACGGAGAGTCTTGCCGTAGAGGTCAAGAAGCAGGTGGTAGCCATCGGAAACGTGCCATTCGGCCTTGCTGCCCATGTGCTTCGCCATCGTTTTGTAGAGCATCCACTCGTAGGAATTGGCGGCACCTGTGGCATGTCGTGGTTTGCGCGTGTTGCGACCATGATTTCCATAGACACATGGAATTACTATCTCTCCGAAGTGTTTTGACAAAAGCTCAACCCCACTAGCAATCTGATCTTGAAGCCACAGAACCGTCTGTGTGGGCGACAGGGCGTTGTTCTCCATCAGTTCCTCATGGATATAACCCGTCATCAAATCGCCTCCCAAAACGAGCACAAGGCGGTCAATTTTGGCTCCGTGACGCTGAATCTCAGCCATTCGGACAATGGATTGCCAGAAACGATTGATGCGCTGCTCGGCGATGTCCAGATTGAACTCGTTTAGATTGTTGATTGTCTTGCCCTCAACTGTCTCTTCAACGTGCCAGTCGGACGCCACGGCTACAAAAGTGGCCTCGCCGTCTGCTAATGGAGAAACCTTGATCTTAGATGGCCTTGGCTTTTCCGAACAAATACCAAGAGCTGTATTAAGCTGCTGGTCTTTTTCCGAGATGATGGCTAAGAGGTTTTTACGCTCGGTTTCAAAGTCAGCCACGGTCTTTTTGTGGCGAATTTCCTGTGTTTCGTGAACGGCGGTTGACCAGTTTTTCATATTATTTTTGGTTAAGGGCTTCTTGAACGCGCTTCATGTAAAGGTCAGCCGAATACCAACGCTCGTTCACCTGAGCCTTGTAAAGGCCGTTCTTGGTCTGGATGGTCGTTCCAGCCTCAATCTCCAGTGTGTCGGGACTGAAGAGTTGCATTGAGTTGGCGACGGTAGGCGAGGTTTGAGCGCAGCCTGTCAGCAATACTGCGATCAAGAGGAGTGCCTTTGTTTTCATGGTCGATGATCTTTTCAGTGAGGTTCTCGCATTCCTTTGTCACCTGCCATTGGAGCCACAAAGGAAAAGCCTTCGCGAGGGACGCAAAGGCTTCGAAAGCGGCAGTAATGGCGGCTAAGATGGTCATTCCGGCTTCTTGTCGGTGACGTTGAGGCCAACGTGGCGAAGCAGACCAACGATCTTTTCGAGGATCGTGTCATCCTTCGGAGTCGGCGTGAGCTTCACAATGATGCGAGCGCCACCCATAATGAGGCCGATTGCAGCGCCGATTTCAACCCAGTGAGAGGAGATGTAGGTGATAATACTCATGGTGAGGTAACCTTACGTTTATGATTTTGATGTGTCAAGTCGTCGTTTTTGGAAGCCTTGGAAGCTCCTTTGAGGGCATCAAGAGACAGGTTTTGGAAATCCCTGAGAGAGTTCTTTTGATCCTCCTGAAGGTCTTTAATCCCCTTTTCAATATCCTTGAGCAGCTTCGTAAGCTCATCCAAACAATCAGCAAACCTGTTCATTGTGGACAGCCCCTTTCCCCACACCGCCCGGAGAATGAGGGCGATGAACGTAGCAAGGGCAACAATGAAGAGAATCAACACGACATGCAGAGGTTGAAGGGCTAGTTCTTCCGGCGAAATCACGGCGATTTTAGCATAACATCCGTATGCTGTCGTGGCGATTATTCCTAACCCAGAGATGAAAGCTCCGGTGATCTGGTATGCCAAGGCCACAGGTAGGTCAAAATGATGGGGGTCAATGGGTATCCTCATGGTATTTTTGACTATTGTTGGGTTAACCTTTCCGTGTGAAAAAAGGGGATTTTCATGGGGTGGATGTGATTTCGGTTTTTCGTTGCTCTGAAATAATGCCAAGCTCGACAAGTTTGCTGAGTCCCATGACGACGCGGGGATCATCGGCATGGACGGCGGAAAGCCAAGTGGTTAGCTCAAAACGAAGGGTTGCGATGGTTGGGTCTTCCGATAGGGCAATTTGAGCCTTTTCTGGCATCGTGAACTCCGCCATGAAATCCTCCACATTGAGCCACTTTTTAACCTGTTGCTCGAATTCAGCGTCCACCCATTCATTAAGGGTCCGAAGCCTTTCATCATCACTCATGGCAACAGGCTCGCCGTTCACCATCTTAATCATGGTGGAGTAACGGGGATCGGCCAAAAGGTCCGCTAGAATCTGTTCTTTAGTTTTCATCATTCAGTCCACCCAAATAGGCGAATTTTGCCAGAAGTGAAAGTTCCAACGCTCCAAAAGAGACGAATAGCATTGACTACCGCTGCCGAATCACGAACACCACTTCCGATGATGATGTTGGATGCTGCGGATGACCAAACCTGACCTAGCAAGTTCCATTTACAAAAAGTCTTCTTTGTAGAGGCCAGCGGGTCGTAAAACTCGACCTCTCCCCACAGTCCGACAGTGCTTTTACCAACGGTGGCGGATGCTTGAAACTGAATGTAAGTCCCGGTGGTTTGAACCGGCCCATACGTCCCCAGCGGACCGTAGGCGTAACCGTAGTTTGCCGAGCCGCTGTCAAACGAACTACCGCCGTTTGAAGAGGTCTGCATTCGGAGAATGAAATTTAGATCAGATGAGCCAATAACGTCCTCAAATTGGAGCATGTAGTTCCGGTAGCTGCCGCTAAATGAGAAGTCGATATTGGTTGGACTACCACTGATGGTTGTGGTGGAGATGAGAACCCAATTACCGCCACCGCTGCCACTGGCACTGAGTGTCGTTCCACTCATGGAAAGGCCAGAGCCAAGGGTGATTTCCTCAAAGTCTCCCCCGCCAGATGCCGAGCCACGCCCAAGGAGCTTGGATGCTGCGGAGGCCTGCGCCAGATTCGAGAGAGGCAAATCGCCCGTCACATCGGTTGTCAGGTCAATCAGGCCGCGAGTGATCGTCTGCCCGCTGATGGTGATGTAGTCTGGAGTGCCGGAAAGGCTTACGTCGCCAGAGTTGCTTCCAGAAAGAGTTCCACTTGCTCCATCCGCAATGGTGATTCCGCTGTTTTGTATCAGTTTACCAGTTGTGGAATCAAACCGGACAATCGCATTGTCGGTGGCGGATGCAGGACCAACCACATCGCCAGAACCACTAGCTGTTGAGTTGATCGTGATGGAATCTGTGGATGCGTCGGTAGTGATGGTAATGTTGCTGCCAGCCACCAAGGTCAAAGTGTCGCTGGTTGAGTCTGCAACCACATTGCTTTGGCCACTTACCGCAAAGGTAGAAAAGACATTTTGGTCGCCCGAGTTTGTCCCGCTCAAATCAAGCGTGGTCTTCATCGTGGCGGCATCGACTCCTAGCTGAATGGTGCCGCTGCTGGTTATCGGAGAGCCTGAATCGACTTGGATACCATCGGTTCCGCTGATTGCCACGCTGGTAACACCGGGAGATGGCAAGTAGGCTCCAAGGGTGTTGCCGGTCAGATACAACCCGGTGCCCACAGTGATTTCCGTAACGGCTGCGCTGGAATCATTTGAGCCAAGCAGGATGGCCGATCCTGACAGGTCCTCAAGATTCGAGATCGGGAGCTGACCAGTCACATCGGTTGACAGGTCAATTTGCTGCATCTCAATTTGTTGGTCCGTAATGGAGAGATAATCGTAACCCACCGAAAACAATGTTACATCGCCACTATTTGTGCCAGCGAGGTCGAGCGTCGTTTTCATCGTCGCCGCATCCACGCCAAGCTGAATCGTGCCAGAGGTCGTGATGGGTGAACCAGAGTCCACCTGAATGCCGTCTGTGCCCGAGATGGCAACGCTGGTGACTGTGCCGGAGCCTCCGCCGCCAGAACCGTTTGCAGCGGCAGTGATGCGACCTTTTGAATCCACCGTGATATTGGCAGATGTGTAGCTGCCGGGGGTTACGGCGGTATTTGCCAGCGTCAAAGCCCCAGTATTTGCCAAGGTGGCATCACCAGAGATAGACTTGTTCTCGAAGACCGTTCCTGCCGCGTTTGCGACAAGAATTTGGCCGGAAGAAAGGCTGGTGATTGTAACACCTTCGTCGTCCTTGATATTGCTGCCAAGAGTGGGTCGGATGAAAAAAGTCCCGTTGCTCGCGTGGGCGCTGACAACAGCCAGAACTTGAATGTGCGGATTGGGTGCCGCTGGCTGAGTCTTGGTCAGGTATCCAGTCGTTGTGGAGGCATAGATGATCTGTCCGTCAGCCCAAGACTCGCCGTAGTTGCCTCCGTTGGTTTGAATGCCACGGAGCTTGCCAAAAGCGATGACAAAGCCTTCCTCGCCGTTGCTGAGTTCTTCAGCGGTCAGGCCCATGAAGTAGGTGGATGGACCCGTGCCATTCCAAGGCTGGATAAGCAGCTTGCCGCTGTTGCCATCCGTCCCGCTGAACATGACGGGGACACCTTTGGCAATCGTGGAGCCAGTGCTGTTTTTGACGTGGTAAACGACATGCTCGCCAACATGGAGGGCAAATCCGTTAAGCTGAATATCCAGCGTTTCCTCGCCGTTGTTCCACATCATCTGTCCTTGCGTGGACAGCGATCCAGATGGCGTCGTGTCCATTGCGATGCTGTTCACGTTCGCAAGGTCGCCAGTGTCAGATTCGGTGATTTGGCCGTTTTGAACCAGTTTCCCAGTCGTTCCGTCGAAGCGGACCAGAGCATTGTCTGTCGAGGATGCCGGACCAACGACATCGCCACTTCCGGTCGCAGTAATGGTGGTGCCAGTAATCGACAGGCCACTACCAACTGTAAGCGAGGTAAGTTTGCTTTGAGATTCGTCCCAAAACACCAGTTTGTCTGAACCTTGATCGTCTGCCGAGATAGCCTGACCAGTGATGGTGAGAATGTCTGTAACCGTTGAGTCCAGCGTCACATCGCCTGTATTCGTGCCAGAAAGCGTGCCAGACGCGCCATCGGCAATCGTGATGCCGCTGTTTTGGATGACCTTGCCGCTCGTCCCATCAAAACGGACAATCTGGTTGTCGAGGGACAGGCTGGAAGAGGTGACATCGCCTGTTCCGCTTACAGGAGTTGAGACATCCACGGTGATGCTTGGAGCGGCCTCGCCAATGTTCACGATCACATCGCCCGTATCCGTAACCTGCACAGTTGGGGATGTGTCTCCGGTGACGGTGATATTCGGCGTCATGTCGTGGTCGTGTAGTTGTTGAGGACTTCTGCGGTTCCTTCGAGGTAGGTCTGAACGTAAGCCGGAGATGAATCATCGGAAGCCTCAATCTGCCAGATGTATTTGCCGACAGGAAGTGAATACCGCCCCGGATTGATGGTAAACGTCCAGTTTGCGGCATCTGTGATGGTGATGTCAGCATTGTCCGTCGTAAGCTCCAAGGCGGGGACGGTGTTTGTGGGGCTCACTTTGAAGCCCATCTTTACCGACGCCAAATCACCCGGAGCAAGGGGGTTTTGGATAACAATGCTCGAAAAGCCGTTCCAAGTGTCGCCCGACACCCAGACAACCATTGCGTTGACATCTGGTGATACTCCGGGGCGCATAATAACTGATTAGGTTTTGATGATGAAGTTTATAACCAGAGAAGGCTGAATGTTGCCGGGATTGGCAGTTGGCGCGTAGTTAACGCCGGTCAACGCGTTGAAATCTGATCCAGATGTCGCTCCGCTTGAGTTTGTTTCCAAAGTATTTGGGTTCTCGTCGCCAATAGCCTCGGCAAGGGTGTCAAATGTTCCTGATGAGGATTTGCCAACTGGCGCTCTCCCTTGAAAGTCGGGCAGATTGAAAGTAGTGGATGAATCTCCAGCGCCGTAAGTTGTTCCAATAACTGCAAAGAGGTCTGCGTAGGTTGTTCGACTTACAGCAGCGCCATCACAAATCAGCCAGCCACTAGGGGCGGTATTGGTAAACCACAGCTTACCTTCGCCAGTTGTGGCTGATGCGGAACCTCCAGTGGAGATGTTGCCAAGAGCTACAACAAGCTGCTGAAGCAGTGGAACGATGTCGTAGGCGATGAAACCGTTGGGAGTGCCAAGGTTATTGAGCGCCGTCTGAATCTTTTCGGCTGAAGCAACAGGGGAAACAGTCATGGGTTAAATGAGGTTGGCCGCCAGAACGACAGCTTGTTGAAGAAGAGGCACGATGTCATACGCAACAAAGCCGTTCGGCGTGCCGAGGGCGTTCATCGCGTTTTGAATCGCAGTAGTTGAACCAACAGGTGAGACAGTCATGCGTGCATTTTTTGGCGGAATTTGCGAATCGAGGCCATCAGTCCTTCGCCTTCGTCATCTTCCTCGCCGCCTGTTTCGCGGAAGGTTTCGTTGGCGTCCTCGTCAGATTCTTCATCGGCGTAGGTCTTTCCAGACTCCTCGCCGGTTTCCTCCTCAGTTTCCATTGCCTGTTCCGGCTCTTCGGTTTCCATCGCGGGTTCAGGTTCGGAGGCAAATTCAAACCCGTCAGCCGAGTGAAGATGAAGCTGGTCGCCAACTTTCTTGGCCTTGACCATGATTTCAAATTCTTCGCCGTCCTTTTTGTTTTCGGGGACTTTGAAGCCGTTCGGGACGGGGATCAGAACTCCACCCATTTCGGAGGGTTCGTCAGAGAGGGAAAGGGAGGGGAGTTTCATAAAATTGAGTTAAGCGTTTGCAGTGAATTTGCAAGGAAAACCGGCCCCACCTCGACTTGAGGCAGGGCCGGTATGAGAGCTAATTAGTAGCTCGGGCAAACCGTGCCGGTCACAGCGGTGCAACGCTTGACCATCAATGCGTATGCGTATTTTCGCTTTACCGTCGGTTTCCAGCCAGCGACCATCCAAGCCCACCAGCGACCGTTGTTCTCAAGCGGGTTGAGAGTTTCGTTCGCGATGTTGCGCCAGACGATTTCACCGTTGTAGTTCGGAGCGAGGAACTTGGTGTCCTCACCGACCGTGGAACGGGAAGGCGGAGTCTGACGGATGACGGCCTCGGGGTGCCACAGGTAGATGACTTCGTAGCCAGCGGTCAGGTAGTCCGGGTTCACGATGCTCTGCGTGCCGATGGTAGCAGAAGCGGTCGTGTAGTAGGGGACTGCGACGTAAGCGCCGTTCACGAAGTTGTAGCGGGGCATACGATAGTCGATGCAGTGCATGAAACCACCGTAGGGTTTATCCACGCCCCAAGCCTGAAGGAGCTGAGCGCCTTCGTAGCCCTTGCCCATCTGAGCGAAGCGGAAGTCCTCACGGACCGAGCTAGAACCCTTGATGATCTGGCGGTGAGCCTCGGGGGACATGATGGCCGTGATGAGCGCAGCACCATTGGACATGGCGTAAGGCTCTTCACCACCACCATCCTGCATGATACGGTCCCAAAGAGGATCAAGCTGATCCTGAGAGGCCATATACTCGGCAGGGACGTTCGGGAAAGTCGAGCTTGTCCCTTCGGTCTGCGAGGTGTTGTTGACGATCTTGGTGCCAGCGTAATACTGGAACCAATACTTCGAGCGGTCCTCCCAAGTATCAACGATGGTGTCGCTGAAGTTGGCGCGGATGTTCTTGACCTGCTCCTCGAAGAGGTAGCCGAACTGGGCATCTGTAAGACAGATGGTGTCCGATTTGGTCATGTTCTGCTCGATGGTGTAAGCCTCCGTGCTGAGAGCAGGAGAGACAACAGAGGGTTCCGGTGTGCAGTTGTTGTTGCTGCCGTCCGGTTGGGTAACTTGGACCCAGCCATCACCGCCAGAAGGATTCGAGCGGAGAGTGTTGACGGTTACCGGAGAAAAACCTATACCCAATGGGAAATTTTCCTTCTGGATAAGGGCTGCGACGCGGCCTTTGGCACGCATCAAACGACGGACGCGTCCTTCAAGACGGGATGCGTCATAAGCAAAGGCTTGTGAGAGGTTGGCCATAAGTATTTTTTCTAGTTTGTGTGTTGTTGTTTAACGGAGGAGTTTGGTTTTGGCTCACCAACACGACACAATTCGACGGCAAGAAATGCAGTCGCCGGACGTGCGGCGAATTTCTTAACCGGCGAGCTACCGATTCACCATTGCTGGTGCTTTAGGCTCAATCTCCTCTTTAGTGTTGAGCACACACTCCCGAGGAAGGGTTTTTATGCTCTTTGCGTGATAACTATATGGAAGTTAGAATCTTGCAAGGAAAATTTGCATATCGCCTCTAAATGGGCGAAAATAGCAAAGCCGCAAAGAGCTGGAACTCCGTGCGGCTTCTAACCTCAAACACCCATGTCAATGTCTGAAGCTGATTCTAGTATCGCATCCCAACCTGCTCGACTCAAGTATGGATTTGTCCGTGAAGATGGAAAAATCTTTGTAAACTATCGGGCAAAAGGCCCTCCATACTGGGTTAGCCCTCAAAAGTTCGAGGAGTTGAGGCAAAAGGGCAGAGACAGGCGGAAAAACAGAACCCCCGAACAGAAGAAAATTCTCGCTAAAAAGTGCAAGGAGTGGCGCGCTAAAAATCCAGAAAAGAACGCTGAATTGAAAAAGGCATGGAGGGCCGCCAACAGGGGTAAAGAGCTGCTTTATGCCAAGTCATGGCGACAAAACAATCCAGATAAGGTGGCTCAACACGAAAGAACCAAATATCTTAGACATAAAGAAAGCATCTTGGCTAAGAACAGGGTTTACCGTCAGAAAAACAAAGATGTCATCTCTGCCCAAAAGAGGGAATATATCGCTCGGCGCAGAAGGGGCTTTTCTCCATATGCAATACAAATGAGAGTTCGTGCTCGTTTTGCTAACGCCATGAACCGCAAGGGCTGGTCAAAAGACGCACCTATGCAGGCAATCGTTGGCTGCTCTTGGGAGGAATTGAAATCTCACTTGGAGTCGAGATTTTTACCCGGCATGACATGGGAGAATCGTTCTGAGTGGCACATTGACCATATTATCCCATGCTCCACCGCTTCCACTGAGGAGGAGATGAAGAAGTTATTTCACTTCTCCAACCTCCAACCCCTCTGGAAAGAAGACAACCTCAAGAAAGGCGCGAAACTACTCAATACCTCCCCTGATGCGCCCGAATCGACTGGAACAGCCCATCGTCGTCATCATCAGATTCCGCTTTCTTCGTCTCCGCCTGTCGCCCATTTGAGCTTGGTGATGCCGCAGAAAGCGCCTTATTGGCCTTCTTTAGCTCCGCCATCTCTTTCTTCATGGAGTTAAGCTGCTCGATGAGAACAGCCGCCAAATGCGGTGCCTGAGCCTGTAAGGCGCGATCTTCCGGCGTGTCGGCGATCTTGGCCTCCTTCAGCGCCCCCATAAGCTCGTCACGCTGCTCTTTGGGCAGGTTTTTGAGCAACGGAGCCATCTGCGACTCGATCATCTTGGTGGAGCTTTCCAGCGCGTCATTCCATGCCTTTTGCTCCTCAAGAGTCTGCTTCGTCACCTTCTGTTTGTGCTCATGCTCGTAGGCGGCACGATGTTTTCCGGCATCCTCTTCAAGTTCCGCTTCGCGCTTCCACAGCTTGTGAAGCTCGCCAGCCTTGTCGAGAATGGTCTTGGCAATGGCGGAAGGCACGGTTTCATCGGAGTTTTCGAGCACCTTCTCAATGGCGAGGTTGCGCTTCCATTCCGTTGTCTCCATGAAAGCCTTTGCCAGCCCATCCTTGTCGATCTTGAACTCCGTAACCATCTCGCTGATGTCGGAGTCAATAGACTGCATCGGAGCGGCGATTTCCTTCTGGTAGGTTTCAGACAGCTTAAAATCCGTGATGTCGCGGAAACGGCGAAGCTCCTCAAGCTCCTTTGTCACCTCGTCATCAAAGACAGGCTTCTTCTTGAACTCCTCATACTCGGCTTTGAGCTTCTCGTATTCGGGCTTCAACTTATCGAACTCCGCCTTGGTTTGCTTCAAGCCCTTCCAAGTGGCCTTTTCCTTGTCGGTCGGAACACGGTCCTTGTAGGTCGGGATGTCCTCCTCGTCACCATCTTGCTTAACTTCCTCGGTAGGTTCTTCCTCGACAGGCTCATCCTCCACCTTCAGCTTGTCCTTGAGAGACTTGGGCTGCTCTTTTGCGCCCTCCTCTTTCTCAATGGGCTTCTGCTCTTGCTTGGGAGCCTTTTCGGCAGGCTTGGGCTTAACCGAATCCATCACGGGATCGGGTTGCTTTTTCGCCTCCGGTGCCTGCTGAATGGCGGAACGAAGGGCGCTGAAATCATCGTCTCCTCCAACGTCGATTGAAGGTTGAACGTCTCCTTGGGGTGCTGCTGCGGGGTCCATAGTGGGTGTTTATTTCAGGTTGTCTCGGATTTCTTTGGGGAGGTTTTCCAGCCGAAGCTCGGGCGGAAGATTGTGCTCAAATGGCTTTTCTTCAGCCTGCTCATCGGGGGCGGCATTCAGGGGGAACGTCATCGCAATCAAGGCACTCAAAACCTCGTTGATGCCCACCTTCTTGTAGTAGTCATGGGCGATGATCGTGTCTGGATGCACGCCAGCGTAAATCTCCGGCATAGACTTCGGAATCCCGGCTTCACGAATAGCGTCAAGGGCGCTTTTCATCACCGGATGATTGAGAAGCTCCTGAAGTTGCGCCCGGTTGGTGGCTACCTTCCGAAACGCGAGGGTTTTGGTATTGTTAATCATGTGGTTTATGTGGTCCTGAGACGCAAACGAAGCGTGCGACATGGAAAGCACCCGGCTCTTTTTCGATAAAGAACGTCGGGTTTTTCGTGTGACCGTCCATGAGACAGTCAAAATGAAAATCAGTCAGAGTGTCCGAAACGGACTTCCAGAACTTCGCTCCAAAACAGATGTCGGCGGTGCAAATGGGCCGCGATTCAGTTCTAGCGCCTTCTCCCCATTTGGCGTGCGGAGAATCAATCGGAAATGCGCTCATCTGCGCCATCAAGGAAAGGGCGTCCAAGATGGAATCGGGGTGTAGTTGGTATTCGTGGATCATATCACTGTTTTCTTTGCATCTGATTGGCCTGCATCCGCAATTTCAGAGCATTCTGAGCGGTCTGCTGGGCGAACTTGGCGTCATTCTGAGCAAGCTGTTGAGCATTCTTTTTGGCGGCAAAATCCAGTTCAAGAGCCTTCTTTTGCACATCAAGAGTGGCGAGTCGTGCCGCCGCATCCACGGCCTGACGGTCGGTGGAGAGCATCGGGGCTTCACCCTCCTGTCCAGCTGCCTCTGCCGCTTTACGCTGCTCGGCTTCGAGATGTTTCGCACCGTTGATGACTGTTTCTCCAAGCTGTTGAAGAGCTTCTTTGTAGATTGGGAAGAGGGGATTGTTTTGCGACACAAACTGCATGTGCTCACCGGCATGAGTCCATATCATTTGCATTTGTGGAATAGAATCCTCAAGCTCAACCTGAAGTTGCTTAATCTGTTCGTTAATCTGCTCAAGAAGATTTAAATGTGCCCCAACATGGATGACGTGGTTCTGGTTCGGCTCAATGACGGCTGGCTGACCAAGGCCCATCAGGGCGTTCTCCATGTTCGCAATCTGGAGGTCCATCGGAGGACGCTGACCGGGCTGCTTCGGAACAAGCATGTTCGCGTAGGCGACATCTGTGTAGGAGGCAAGATAGGTGCGAAGGGCGAGTTGCTGACCATCGGTGTCCAGACGGTCCATGACGCTCATTACGGCACCAGCGGCGGTCCTGCGCTCCTGAACACTGCCCTTCCCAAGCCCCTGATTGATTTCGATACCGTCGATGTCCACGGCGTAAATCGCTTCCATCGGGACTCCGCGATTCTTGCAGCGTTTGCGGAACTGAAGCACTTCCTTCCAGCCCCCGTGTCCAGCCGGGTAATCCTTGTTGCAGGCGCGGCGAACAATCTCCTTGAAGTCGTTCTTCCAGCTATCGAAGAAAAGGTCAATACCACCCGTAGCGAGGCGACCCTGAACGGCATTCGCACTCTGGATTTCCTCGGCGGTCTTAGGCGTCTTGCCGTCCTGACTCATTCCCACACGGAACGAACTGGTCCGCATGTTGAAGATGTTGGTCAGCGAGCCAATGGCTGGAATCAGGCTTTGCTGAAACGGAACATGTGGCATTTCAAGGAAAGTTGTTCCCTGAGTCACCACATTGTAAGGCCCACGAGGCTGAATCATCTGGTCGATCACCGCATCTTCAGACGAAGATTGCAGGGTTGGTGTCGATGCAACAATCGTCTGATCCATGAACTTACAAGTCAGAAGATTCAGCATCACCGAGCCGTTGTGGCCGTTCCACGCATTGCCGCGAAGGGCGTAGAAGTCACCATTGCTGCCCACGCCGTAGGTGTAGGCCGTGATGAGTTCGCTCATGTGGTTGTAAACGCCCTCACAACGATAAAGCCAGTCGCCCTGACCGTCATAACGCCCAATGACATGAGTAATGGTGCCGTCCACTTCAGCCACCCATCCGTGGATTAGCTGGACCGTCGTGGCGGAAAGACCGCTGAAATAGTCCTGATCCTTGTAGGTTTCCTGCGTTTCCTGCGGATTCGAGGTGTCAGGCGAACGCTGCTGGGCGGTCTTGATTGCCTCAAGCACGGCATCGGGATTCCAGCCAGCCTTGATAGCTGCATCCCGGTTCTCAATCTTGCGATAAAGCTCGGACGGAAGCATGTCCACCTTGCAAACAACGAGGTCCACATCGTTGATGGTCGCCCGAGTGCGGCGAGGGAGTTTCAGGTATTGCAGGTCGTAAACCTTCCAGCGCCAGTCGTATTTGTCCTCACGGAACGTAAACGACACACCGAACATGGTGAATTGGTGGACGCAAAGCTGAATGTTGAAGTTGAAGTCACTCCAATTCTTGACCATTCGGGAGATTTCCTCCGAGATGATCTGCCCCCATTCGAGGCGCTGTTGCTCGTCCCCGTAGGTGGTCGGAACGCTACCAAACTGGTCAATCGCGTGGAAAAGCTGGATGTAAGGCTCCTCAACCTCCTTTTGGCTCTGAGTCAGGTAGCCAAAGTTGACGTTGGTGCGACCCGCCATTCCGTGAATGCGGTCCCGGTTGTCGGAAAAAGGCGGATTTCCGTCCACCTCGGACTGAACGAGCGCCCTTGCTCGCATGGCTTGGAAATCAGCGATAAACAGGCCGTTCCAGACGCTTTGGAGTGCAGACGGGTTCTTAACTCGATTCCGAAGGATGATTTCGCCGTCCTCTGCATCAACGATGGGCGGAAGAGTCGATGGATTGTTCGGCTGATTAGAAAGCTGCAAGGACATTCGGCAGAGTATTCCCAAAGTTGGGCATCACAAGCCGATTATTTCGTTGACTAACTCATGGCGTCAAGCACTCTTTTCACGGAAATGGCAGAAAAACCCTCAAGCAGGCAGCGAAAATGGCAACTCAAACAGCGAGATGCGGGACTGTGCTCAATCTGCCCAAATCCCATCGAGAAGTGGGGATTATGCCAGACTCATGCTGAGATTGCCACAGAGCGAAGGCGTAGATCAAAAGGAGTTTCGCGTCCTTACCTGCCAAAATGGGTATGGCAGGCTGTCGATTGGAGCATGGGACACAAAAAAATTGCCTCCATGATGGGCGTCACGGAGGCAACTGTCAGGTATCACTGGAAGAAGACTACTGTTTCTCCACCCAAGCCTCAATCTTAGCAAGATATTTGTCGCCGATGTTGTAAAGGCCGTTGGCAAGCAGTGATAGAACAGCCTCAGAGATACCAATCTCTGCCGCAAGCTGGTAGTTTTTCATACGACGATCTTTGCCAGACTGCCGGATGAGCTTGCCAAGCTGAATTACCGTGGCCTTCATCGCCTTGTTGTGATCGCGGAAAGTCTTCCTTGCTTTGGCCTCAAGCTCCGCCACCTCACGGTCACGGGTTTTTATTTTGGTTTTGAGTTCGCGGAGGTGTATTTTGAGTTCTCGGTTCATATAGGTGGGAAACTATGCCTCGTTTATTCAACAACTGGCTCCGACGAGGCTCGCGGAAGTTGCGTGTCTGATTCTTTTTGCTAGGTCCATCATCACGCACGAGGCGTCCATAGGTCCATCGTCAAAATTACTTAACAACCCCAACGCTTGCGGGCTGCTTTGCCGCGCTCACCAGTCCATGAAGCAGAGCGGGCACAGAAACTGGCCTTTCGAGCTTTGTCGGCCTCAGTTTTAGGGTGTGGAGCTGGGGCTTTAAGATTACTGCCAGTAGCAGCGTTATACTTTGCGCGGCCCTTAGCGGTCAAACCCGCGCCCTTCGACACAGGAAGTTTCTCGCCTCGACCGACTGATAGTGATGGGGATTTCTTTGCCATGAGTAAATGTGCTTTCTATTCCCGTAAACTTCAAGCGGAAAGACGCTGTTTCAACTGGTATTGGCGCATCTCACTTTGATCGCAGATTCCTTGAAGCAAGTTCTGCGTGCCCTGCGAAGCCTTCTTCACCGCCTCATCAATCATGCCACAAAGGTCTTTTTCCCCTTTAAGAATGGCGCGGAAGAAAGGCTCGGGCTTTGTCTCGTCAGGCAGGATGTCGGACATCTTGGACGCCGCGATGTTGATCTTGGCGAGGCTCAACTTCTCAGTCCCAAGGCCAATCACACGCTCCACGGCGCTGTCGTAGGCCGCTTCATAATCCGGGTAAAGTTTGCCAAGGAACTTATGGTCCTCGAAAAAAGTCGGTCCTTTGATGACGTTGTGCGCCCGATGAGCAAGGAATTGAAGGGCGCGAAGCTGGGTGATGAGTGAGTCCATGAGGGAGGATACTCAAGTTTGCCGGATCGCAACTCGTTCATTCACGGGCCGTGGTTCCTTTTCAGGCAGCATCGACAGTCCAGTCATCAGCCGAAAACGATTGCCGGGGTGAATCTGCTGGAAACTACGACGCTCCTCGCGGCGTTCCGACTCGGATTTAGGGGTGGCAAGTTGGTGGTTCATTTCTTCTTCGGTTTAACCCCTCGCTTCACCAGACCGCATTTCCCGCACGACTTCTTTTCGCCACGGGTGAGGTGTTGGTAGTAAGCCTCGGTTTCCTTGCCGCAGTCGCAGCGACAAAGCCATTTGGAGTTTGAGTGTTCATTGCGTTCAAGGAAGCTGACTACTTTCAGACGGCCAAAGCGACGGTTTACGAGGTTTTTGGGAGGGTATGCCATTTAGGCGATACTTACGGTAATTTGAGGGGATGGCAAGAAGAGAACCGTGTCGCTACTCCGAACGCTGCGCGTCGGAGAGCTGGGTGTTATGCAGAACGGAAAGAACAGCCCGCCCAAGGTATTCGGTGTAAGCGGGCGGGATGCACTCTTTCAGCCCCTCGCATGTCATCCAGTCGATGCCGTAGGCGAGCGGGGCGTTTTTCACGCTCTTCGGTTTCATCCCGAGGGCGAAGCGTTTGGCGCGGCTCGCCTTGCTGGCGGTCGTCACCAGAAGCGGGATTTGCGAGTGGTCGCAGGCGCACGGTGCCGCAATCGGAAAGCTCGTCTCGAAATAGCGGTGCCTTTGCGTCCGCAGCCCGAACATCGAGCCGCAGAGCATCACAGGGTTTTCCAGTTCGTGCCGCGCCCCAGCTACGTTCTCGATGATGTAGGGCTTGCCCAGTTCGCGGAGCATCGCCCGCAGTTGCGGAATCAGCTTCGGATAGTTGGCGCGGTGAGCTTCCGGCGTCAGGTGAGAGTAGCCCTGGCACGGTGGCGAGGCGTGGATTGCGTCGTATTCGTGGCCATGATCGCGCAGGTATTCTAGGGCATCGGCCAGTATGAAGCGGTGTGGGTTGCGCGGTTGCGGTTCGATGTCCACGCCTGTTATATCGAAGCCCGCCCGAGCGTATCCGGCCCCCGCGCCGCCTTCGCAGCAGAAAAGGTCGAGCAAACGGAAAGACGGAGCATAACAAGTCGCCAGAGGCAACGAGCCGCAGCCGTCCGTTTTCGATGGGTTCTCAGCGAGATTTATCATGGTTAGTATTCTGTGCGGCTCGCGCCTCAGCTTGGGTGTTCAGGGCACTCACGAAAGTCTTTCGGCCTGCGTGAGTGCCCGTCACAGTGCGTTCACAGTGCGTTCACAGTTTCAGGCCGTCGGCGGTGGGTTCGATCTTCGTGTTGCTCGGGTCTTTGGAGTTCGGATACGGGTTTTCCTGTGCTCCTGGGTTTTCTTCGTTGATGGCTTTTAGGTCCATCCCGAGCCACATCACTGCCTCTTGCAGCTTAGTGACGCAGATGGAGCGTTCACGGCTTGCACGAGGGTTATCATCAGACGTGAGCCTTTCGCGCTTCGTGTCAGATGCGAGTTTGAGGCGTTGGATGATGGCGTCGATGTCGCGGCGCAGTTCTTTGTCTTGGATGATGGCGGTTTCGATTGCTGTCATGTTGTCGTTTGCGTTTTGGTTTTTACTTCGGCAGCCTGGGGTGCCGTGCCCTGAACCATCGGCTGATGCCAACGGCTCGAAAGTATCTGTCATGTAAGCGGAGGTCTATCGCTCGCCGTCGGCATAGCCGGGTCGTTCAACCTCGCATCCACCTTTTCCAAGTAGCACTCCTTCATCGGATACTTGCCCTGAAGAATGCGGAAGATGAACTGGGGTTGAAAACCAATCACCTTGGCGAGGTGGCTTTTTGACCAGCCTTGGCGCATGCGGAGCTGTTCAATGGCGTTGATGCGCGTTTGATTGGCTTTTTTTAGCAGTTCGGCAGCTTGGCTCTCAAGATTGGAGGCGCAAACAAACTCAGTGTGAATGAACGGGTGTTGGGACTGGATGTTGGGGAGGTTCATATTGTGTTGCGATTAACTATATGGTGGTAAATCAGCTTGGTCAAGAACCCATCTAGGACTTTTTAGAATCATTTCGTTGTCACCTTCCAACAAGAAGCGGTCCCTGTGTCTTCCAAGAAAGACTCTTTTCCTTTTGGCTAAAACGTCGATAATTTCATCGTCTATAAGAGATGAGTTATATTCAGCTACAGCATGTATGAAAATTTCATCAATAGATGCCTGAAGAGCAAGCAATCTACGGTCCGATATAATCTTGTCCAAAACCACATCGGCATTATCTACACTTTTATGAATCTCCCAAAAAATATCAATAAATCCCTTCATCGCTTTTTCAGACCTTGATGCCAAGGTTGCCATCAAAGTATCGAATGAACGCTTCTTCTTACCCCTTTTGCCTTTGCATAGACCCCTAGCGTGAGCGTCCTTAATGTTTTGAACATTGGTTCCTAATTCAAGATGGTCTGGATTTGTGCAGACCTTATTGTCGCAGCGGTGCATTACGACCATACCATTAGGTATGTCTCCTTTATGGATCATATAGGACAACCTGTGGGCCAATACGTTTCTATTCTCCACCTTGAGTGTGCCATACCCATTTACCAACGACCCCTTCCAGCCCCAGCATTGACCTAATCCGGCATAATGATGATTAGACTGATCTGGCATGACGCCAGAGTCCCTATCAAGGTTGTAAAAATACAATTCACTACCATGCTCGATGATTTTGTTTTTATCCATTGTGGTATTTTTGGTTAAATTTGATCCGCATTCCGCTCATCCACGCTTTCCATTCAATTCTGTCTCGTTCCCACTCCTCCTCGGCGATTTGATTGATGATTCGATTCCGCCTCAATTCATCCACAACGCCATTCAAAAGCCTTTCAGCCTTTTCCTTGGCTTTTGGTCTGAAATAGTCCGGTATCATTTAAAAATGGAGGTAAAGTGGGGTGAGCGGTATCCGGCAATCGCCGCCGACCTTAGTTTGGAAGCAACCTCTTGTGGAGTTTGAGTGGTCAAAGCAGCCTCAGTGTCTTGAAATAGCGCCTTGACCATCGCAGCGGAAAATCGAACTCGATCTTGTTTTCTCTTTGGCTCAGTCGCCTTTGCGTATCGGACGTTGATAAAATTGATTAAGCCTTCTTCGACATCTGGACCGAAATGAGCAGGTATGGGCAACGTCATTGCATCATCTGCCTCGTTTTTGTATGATTCTTGCCATGTCAGGCCGTTTTTACGATCCTCACGATACCGTTTCATGTAGTCTCGCATGTATTTGTTCTTCTGCTCAGGCGTGCGAATGTCTCGATACTTGAAGTAATTCAGCAGCTTGAAGCCACCACTAACTCTCTCAATTCTGCGACCGTCGTAATCTGGCGTTCTGGATTTAGGGTCTGGTGAGGTAAAGGCTCGGATGGCGTCATCGGCCTCCTCTTTTGTGATATTTGCCACCCGATAGAGAGAGGCTTCCGTAACCGGACTGATTCCATCAGTTCCGCAAGTAACCATGAGGGCGGTCCAAGCGATACGGTGATGATACGGACCCTCCCAAACTGAAGATGAAACTAGCTCGCAATGAGCTTTGATGAACGACATTTCATCATGTAGCGTTAATTGTGTTAATCGTCAACTGTATTTTACAAATAAATCAGTGAACCCCTAGCTTGGTGAAAACTAGGGGTCCTCATCTTATATATTATGTTAGATTAACGCGTGTAAATCCTTGGCCATCAAGGAAATACCCCATGTTTTTGACTAACTTTGACTTTTACACGTTAAGCTACGAAAAGTCCTCCCCATACTCCAGCTTCAGGATCAGCCTCAACTCATGCATGGCCTTGCGGATGTCCTCGGCCTTGTTCTTCGCTCGGTGACGGCAGACGCGCTTTACTACACAGCCCTCCAGAAACGACAGCTTGTTGGCATGGATGAACTCGACCGGCTGGATGGCGAGGCCCTTGTAGTGGTCGCCGCCTTCTTGTTGGGAGAGTGGGTTGCAGGACTCGATGGCCTCAACGTGCAGTTTTTGATGAACTTTGGCGTCATCGGCTTTGATGGCGAACCAGACATCTTCGGGTGTAAATGCACTCAATTTTTTAGCAGTGGATACATACCACTCGGAACAAGTAGCAGGCCAAGACATATAGTTATTTGGCAACTCCTCCGGCATCTCGCTCCGATGCCTCAAAACGTAGCCCTTGGGAGGCTGCGGTCCTACTTCGGGAATGACGGACTCAGGTTTTGTTTCCGGGATGGCGTAGAGGGATTTTACCTCAAAGCCATAAAGCTGACCGCCAATGCGACCGGAAGGAACCCATTCAGGCTCATCCTCAAGACATTGCGAAGACGACCAGATTAGCGCCCCTTCCGGCACGCAGTCCTTGATGTCCTCTCCTTTGACGAGCTTGTATCCTGCGGGTGGTGTGGGTGTGTTGCTCATGGCTTAATCCGGTAAATGTTGCGTTTTGCTCCGTGGAATCCCTCTGATCCTTTCTCAACAGTGAGAAATCCAGCCCCAACAAGGGCTTTGAGGGTGTTGTTTGCCGTCTCCCGTGAGAGCTTCAGCCTGTCTGCCACGTCGTAAATGGTGGCTTGGCCCATTTCGGCAATCACTGCCAAGGCAGCGACTGTTGATGCGGAGCGGATGTTGTTCTCCATTGCGAAGAACAGGTCAATGATGGTCGTGGTCTGGATGTGTGTCATGGGGCTTAAAAGGATTCTCAGGCACGACAAACCACAGGTCGAGGTAGTCGCGGAAGGTCGGTCGCTCCCTACTCTGGCATGAGGCCAGCAAGAGGCAGAGGGCTAGGAGTGGTTTCATCGCTTGAGTTGCTGAAGAAGGTCGTAGCAGGCGGCTTCGTAGGAGGGGCCTTTGCCAGCATGAAGCAAATCCATGCCAAGCGGGTCTTTGTAGATTTCCGCATACCAGCGACGGCATAACTGGTCTTTGAAGACAACCAATGCGTAATCGGAGTCATCAACTAATTGAAGAAGGGATGCGTGGGCTGAGTTCATTTGAGGAAGGGTTGGAGTTTGGCGAGGGCATGATGGGCGTCGTCCATTGTTTCACATTCTAAGTCTAGATTGCAAACTGACACGCCGAGCATGTATTTTAGACATCCATCAAGAGCTGCATGCGCCTCCCGGATCGCCTCGCGCATGGCGGCAATCTCCTTCGCCGGATCAGCCATTTTGGAGCAGGCGTTGACGCAGGCAATGATTCGCCCTGCTTTAGCCCATGCAACAGAACTATCCTCACCAACAAGCTCATGGATGTCGGCAAAGTAAGCTCCTTTGCCATCAAACAGGCTTGTGGAAAAATGGCCTTCTTGAATAGTCCACGGCTCGCCGTAGTCGGATGTTGAGGTATTCATATCGTGGTGTGTCATATCGAGGTGGTAACGCTACTCGCTTAATTGATAAGATTCAAGTGGAAGGAGGTTCTTTTTTCTTCCGTGGCATGCACCCACAGGAGCGAACATGTCCTCGCGTGAGGTTCTGGTAGTAGGCTGAAATCTTCGTGCCGCATTTACACTCGCAGGTCCATCGGGAGTTGCCGAATCGGTTGCGGCTTTCGTAGGCGATGACGGTCAGAAGGCCGAAGGTCTGCTTGAGAAGGGATTTGGAGGCGCGGCCCATTTGGTTTAGTCCTTCACAAGTTGACGCGCCTGTTCCACCTGTTCCTCGGTGATGTGGCCTGCCGCGATGAGGATGGCGAGGATGCGGTCGGTGGTGGGAGATTCGGTCTTCATGGGGGCGGATTCGTGGGGGCGGTAGAAGAGGATGTCGAGATCACCTCTGGTAGTTACTTTCCATTCTGGAGAAAGTTGACTAGAAAAAACCAATCCATTTCGACACACAATATCCACATTCACTTCGTCCCCCACAGGCGCAGGATCACCCGGCTTGTGAGCATGCCAAGGCTGGCCATTGCCGGGTAGGTCGGGGGTGATGTAGGTGAAAAGTAGGCAATCAGCCATTAGTTTTATGGAGTCAGAAAACGATGCTTGGCTGCATTTAACTCTCCCTTCATTCCACACTCGGACTGGAATCATCTTTCCATACTCCTCATTACATACCATCCTCCAGCCAGCGGGGATTTTATCGAGAGGGGCGTTTTCGGGGTTTGCGGGTGTTTTCATGGGCGCTTGTAGCGAGGGAACAAATGGCAGATTAAAGGGATGTAGGACATCAAGGTGCGACGGCCTTTGCCGAGATATGATGGTTGTTTCTCCCAAAACTCTTGGAGTGACATCCAGACGCCACTGCTAGAAAGCCAGTTTGGTCTGGTGAAATAAACGACTTCAGGAGTGGATTCTGTGATGTAGAAAAGATCGCGGTTGAATTCCCATTTGAGGACATACCACTCGCCGGGTAGTGGCTGCTTGGGCGAACCGATGAGAATGACTTCGGGGTAAGATGGTTGGTGTGTTTTCATGCGTTTTGATCGGTGTATTTGGCCTTCCATTCACGGGCTAGGGTGACGGCATCATTGAGTGCTCCTGAGCCACGAATAATAGGCGCTGACAGAACTGAATCCTAGATCGGATGCCTTCTTTTCATTCTTCTCGTAGGCTAGGAACTGCCGGAAGTTGTCGAATGCGCCGTCACTTTCCCGGTAGCGTTGCCACCGTAGCTGGCTGCGGGTGAGTTTTGGCACCTCACCCATACCAAGGTAGGTGATTCCATCGGTGGGGTGGAAAGGCCCGGATGGCTTCTTGTCACCGTCGAAGTGAATCTCAATGTATTGGTTGCGGGAGCGGGTAATGACGCCCTCTTTGTCCTTGTAGCGGACGCGACGGCCTGTTTCTGCCGGAATTTTGTAGTATTGCTGGATGTAGTCGAAGCTCATATTCTGGTAACTCTACTCTGCCGGTGGATGGATGGCAAGAGGTAAATGATAAGATATATTCAGGGGATGGGTGGATTCCGCCAGAAGCAGTTGTCGGGGGTGAAGTCGATGGAAGGGTTGAGGCGGGCTAGGCGGGTGCCTGCCGGGTATGGCCCCATGTCATCCACAAAGGCGTCAAAGCTGTCCCTCCACCTCTGGCAGACCCTGATCCCCTTCGCCCCGTAGTTGCGGTAGCCGGGATTGCGCTCGTTGTAGCAGCGGGTGAGCATCGAGTAGTAGATGCGGCAAAGAGGGTTCTTGTTCGTGCGCTGATGGCCTTCTGGACGCTCACGACGCTTGGCATGGACTTCTGCACGGTAGCAGCCACAGGACGTTGTGGAGCCTCGCATGAGGCCGGAGTAGCGGACCTTCTTTTCCTTCCCACAGGAGCACCGGCACAGCCAGAGGGAGTCGTGGGAAGCCCGCCCTTCGTAGGACAGGACCGTCAGGCGGGAAAAGACTTGGCCTGTCAGGTCGTGGTAGCGAGGAAGGGGTGGGTCTTCGAGTTGATCTTCGGTCATATAAAACAACTCTAACGCGGAAGGAGAGAGGTGGCAAATGATAAGATTGAAGGAGGGGAGATTTGTTGGATGGGGCTGATACGCATACCAAGGGCCACGTTTTACCCCCGCCACACCCCCGGCGCGGTCGTCTCCCGCTCAGACTGGACGCACTAACAAAAGAGCACTAACACGGCAGTTCCCAACAAGATCACTAAGCCAGACTTTCTCGGTGTTCACCCGATCAGCTCTCAGCCTCGTTTCCGCTCAAATTGAAAGCGTCTCCATAGTTTCCAGCGTCCTCGATGATTACCGTCTCACATTCCAGAATTGAATCGTCGGCTTGCCCGCCTCCAAACGCGAAAGCCTGCTGGACGTTGACCTGCGGTTGCGCCCATTTTCCAGCAATTGCGGCCATTTTGAAAATTCGTTCAATGTCGGCAATGTTTTCGAGCGGCAGGTGGTCAATTTCACCGGCGGCACGCTTGAGGCCTTTCTGTGCGATCTGCGAGGCTAAAAGGAGGTTTGAGCTGCTCAGACTCTCCGCGTTTTCGGAAATCGTGGCGGCCACTTTTTTCGCTAAAAAAGCCGAATCAGGCCCCTTCGTTAAACTTTCCGTTAAACCTACCGGATTAGTCGACAATTCCTCTCGCTTAGCTTGCACTGCCGCTTTCCATACAGGATCAAGAAAACGCCTTTGCCTGATAGCGTTCCCGTTAATACCGAAGGACTCGGCTAGTTGGCTATCTGGCACGCCTTTGATGCTGGCAGCTTTTACGGCGTCCCATTGTTCAGGACTCAAGATAGGATCGGGCATATATCCCGCCATCCTTACGCCTATTCGCTCAAAAACAAAACAAAACTTTCGCTTGCTTCTATGCCGCAATCTACTACACTATAAGCCCACACCTCCTTTATATGACATTCCAAGAATTCAAAGACATGATCGAAGATGCGGCAGCTATCAAGCAAGCTGAAAGCCTCGCAGACTTCCGCGCCTTGCACCGTGCAAATGGTAATTGGGGCGAGGAGGACGACGATAATTCATGGCGTAACGATCAAGCCGTTAATGAGGACGGCACCCCGGTAAATCTTTAATCCCCTAACTCTCCCCACGCCAAACGGCTCCCACTATATGCACTCCTACGATCAACTTCTCCAAGCCGTCATTCGTTACATCGACAAGCACGGCCAAAATCAGGCCACCCTAGACAAGGTGGAAACAATGCTTCCGGGCGCTTGGTCTGCTAACCTAATTGCAGATGCTCTCGACATTATCGCGGCTCGCTAACCCTTCACCTTTCCACACATGACACGCTCCCAAAAACGCGCCCTCCGCACATCCCTCCTAGAACTCGCCCGACTCATCACGGGCACGCTCCTAATCGCTGCCGCCATCGCCTCTCTTCCGTTCCTTTTTGCCATCCTATGAAACCCCAGGAACCAACCCACGAAACAAAGTCGGACCTTGGATTGACTCAATACAATGTTTCAACCTGCCCCGAATGCGGCCTTGCACTCGTCAAGCAGGTCCAGGTCTATTTCGGCAAGCGTCACGTTCAAACGCTCCCAAGTCTGCCCCGCTTCCAGGCGCATGAATTGTGCGATGGCGACTGCGCGGCCTGACCTTTCCTTTTGCCATTCGCTAACCTCAATCTCGCCAAAATATGAACTCACGCAAATCTGCCCTCGCTAAACTTCAGCCCGTTCTACCCTCTGCCGCCGTTGACTATTGGGGAGACATAACGGCCACCGAGAACGAATGCCGCGTGATGATCTTCGCGCGAGGCCCGCGCCGTTCCCCGTCCTGTGCTCAGGTTTACTCAACGGCCAAGTGCCCTTCCGGGGAGCGTCTGACGCGGCCCTTTAAGCTCGCCAAGCTCATCTCCGCCACCCTCAAGATGCCCGTCACATTCTCCGGCGCTGGCCGCTGGCTTTCGGCAGAGATTAAGCCCCGCTAAAATGACACCCGCACAAGAGCAAACCCGACTAGAATCCGCCCTCGCTCGCATCTTCGCAATCTGCGATGCAAACCGCGCCGCGATGCTCAAAGCCCGCGAAGATCAGAAACTTTCCCGCCGCCGCTTCTGGTGGCAGGACAACGACAACGACAACGAAACACAAAACAAACGCTAAATATGAAGCAACTCAACAATATGCCGATCACTGAAAACCACGCGCCCGACACGCGTGTTAAGCACTCCGGTTATGCCTTGCAGCGCCAGCGGGATTATTGGCTCAGTTTGGGCCGTGAACCTGCCAAAACCTACGCCCGCCAAGCATACGAGGAAAAAGCCGCCATGCGTGGCACTTTGACCGAGAATAACGAAAAAGGCTGCCGCGTGCGCTGGGAGGATGGCAGTGAAAGTAGCTGCCTCTCTTACATGATTGTCACGGCTTAAACAGCACCAAAACACAAAACACGCTAATATGAAACGCCCACAAATCACACCCGGCCCTTGGACGCAAAACGCCGACACCGTTTGGCGTAAAATCGGAAGCGCAAATCAACCCATTATTATTCACCCTAATTATTCCGCGATGGCTCAAAATGACGCCCGCGCCATCGCCGCCCTTCCCGCCTTGCTTGAGGCTTTGGAGCTGGCAGAGGCAACCATTCAGCGCCTAGCGCCGGACGGCTCGAGAGCCACGCAAGGCACGCGTGATGTGATAGCGAACGCCCTCCGCCTCGCCGGTTACGAATTTTGAACCCTTTCACCATCACTAAATACGCCATGAAACTATCAAGCATCAATCAAGAGCAACGTCTTTACGTTCAAGAATGCGGCCCCGGCTTCACCTGCCTCGGCTTTGAATACGCCCACAAGCAAACAGTAGCCGTTGCTAAATGGCTAAACCGTCCCGACCTCATGCCGCCGGATGAAACAGGCACGGAAACCGCATTTAACGCCTACCATGCCGCCATGAAAGCGGGAGCCGAGCACCACGCCAAAACGGGCCAGCGGTGCAATGCAAACCTCACGCCGCAACTTTTCGGTTTTGAGGGGTGCCGCGTTGAAGTCATTTCAACCGATGGCGACAAACGCCGCTTCCAAGTCGGGAAATCAACGGGCTGGATGCCTTGCCACCTTGAGCTTGCAAACCGTCGCTCTAGTGGCGGCATTTCCGCTTATGTCCTGCCATCCGATAAAGTCCGCCTTGTTTAATCCACCCACAACCAAACCACGCCACAATGCACGATCCAAACCAAACCCGCTCTCATTATCGACGCACGTCAGAACGCCTCGCGAGGGAAAAGCGCCTTCGCCAGACCTTCAACGGCTTCTGTCTCACTACCGGAGCCGTCCTTCTAGCCGTTATTATCGCTCTACTTCACTCGTAACCCCAACTCCACATCACTGAAACGCTATGAATACACAAGATACCGCCACCGAATACGCCGCCGAAGTTCTCGCCCTCGCCCAATACCTCGATTGCGACCCCTCAGAACTCAGCGAGGAAAGCCACGACTATTACGGCCTGCCTGTTTACTCGCTAGGCTCGCAAGAATACGCCATCGGCGACGACTCACAGGCCGACGATGCCGCCCGCGCCTATGTCGAAAGCTCACTCTGGGCATTTAATGCTGATTTCATCCTGTCAGAATGCGAGCTTCCCTCAGAGCTTGAGGATGGCATTCGCGCCATGCAAGAAAAGCAGTGTGAGAGCTGCAATGATGCAATCCTCTCCCTTGTGGAAAAGACATGCGGCCTCAATTCGTTCGTCCAGTCCGCCATTTCAGCCGATGGGCGCGGGCATTTCCTCGCCTCCTATGACGGCGACGAATGCGAAACGGGCGAGTTCTACGCCTACCGAATCAACTAGTGACCCCATACACGGCGCATGCCTCGTGCGTGCGTCGTCATGGCTTCACCGCCTCGCGATGGCCTGCCCTGCCAGCGCGAACATCCACGGGCAAACCAAACCACAAAACACACGCAATATGATCCACATACCACAAAACCCCGCCGCCTATATCGCAGCAAACCACGTCATAGGCCTCTCCCTTGACCGCCTCCCTTCCGGGCAAGTGCTCGCCTGCGAGATTCGAGAGGACGAGGCCGGGCAGCTACGCGTCCCGCTCGGCTCCATGACCACGCAGGACTTTTACACGCTCGCCGCTCGCTTGCGTGTGGACATTCTGCCCTCTCAATTCGCCACGGCTCAAGAGCGCATGGCCCACCGCCAACAAATCGCCCGCAACGAGGAACGCGCCGCGATGGCTGCCGATCTTCGCGCCACGCGCAAAGATGGAAAGGGGGAGGTTTGATCATGGCGCCTTCTCACGTTTTCACCGCTGGCGAGGCTGAAATGATGCTGGCCGCTTCTCAGCGGGCAAAAGATCATCAAGGCGCCTTGTTTTTCCAAGGTGTCCTTGAGTCCATCTCAAAAGGCTCGCCATGCTCTCAACAATCCCGCCTTAAGGCTAGTGGCGGTCAATCCCTCAAACGTCACCGCCATGAATAACCCCGACTTTGACCCTAACGAAGGGATGGCCCTCGCCGCCTTTTGCTTCGCTGGCCTGCTCATCCTCGCCGCCCTCGCCGCTTTTGTGGCGTGCTGGCGTTAAACCTAAACCCCCTCGCCGCTCCCTTCACCGGGGAGCGGCTTCTTTCTCCCCATGTTCTCCCGCCCTCGTTCCCCTGCTCGTTTCCTTGTCTCCTACGCCATCGGCCCGCGTTCCTACTCGATCACGATTCCCGGCCAGTCTGCCGCCGCCGTTCGCCAGAGCTGGAACCGCCCCGGCTCGCGCCTGCTCTCGGTTGTTGAATGCGATCACAACGGAATGCCGGTCGAAGAGCCGCGAAATAAAGAGCCGCAAACCTCTTGAACTCCTCGCTGAATTAACGTAAGGTTACTCATGCGCTTCACCCCATACGGCGAACCATCCGACAAGGAAATTGACGCTTTGAAACAGCCTCCGGCCTGCGAGCAATGCGGCGAACCTGTTCAAGAATACGGCGACCTATGCGAAGATTGCGAAGATCAAAACGAGGCTGAACGCCGAGCTGACATTCTCATGGACGATCTCAAATACCCTGACGACTAAATATGAAACCCCTACTCAAAGCCCAAGAGCCGCAAAAACCTCAAAACCTCCGCGCAGGCGACCGAATTCGTCATCCTCTTCGCGGTGAAGGCGAAGTCATCGCCGTGGATAAACAACTCATCCGCGTCTCGTTTGGCGAGACTTGGGGCGTATTGCCGGAAAACTCAGTCAAAAAAATATGAAACCTGAATTACAACAAATCGCCATCGCGGAGGCATGTGGGTGGAAGCCGGACATACGCGGACTTGGTTGGTTGTCCCCAAGCGGGGAATACGCGGTGCTTCCCGACTACCTCAACAGCCTCGATGCCATGCACGAAGCAGAAAAGGTGCTGATTGAGAAGGGCGTGAATGCGTGGTGGGAATACGTCGGACACATTAACCGACACAACCCTGCTCCGCTTGGTGTTGAAACCGCAGTTCACGCCACCGCCGCCCAACGTGCAGAAGCCTTCCTCCGAACCCTTTCACTCTGGCAAGAATGACACTACGCCCATCCATCCAGATCGACGCGGCCACTCGCTACTGCCTCGACCGCCAGATCACCTTCGACAAGCCTGTGTGCCTGCTCGATGCCTCGCTTCTCCGAAAGCTGCGACTCCCCGGCTTTTTCAAGCCACGAAAACGCAAAGTAAAACGCCTCGCCCTACCTGAATGCCGACACCCCTGAAAACAACCTCTCTTTACGACGAAGCCGCCGCCGCCCTTGATGCTGTGATTAAAATCCATACCGACAGGCATCCTGACCGTGATCGAATGGCAATCCAAAACGGCGCGATGCGTGCTATCATCTGCTCATGGGCCGCACAGCCCTCCCGATTCCCCAACTGCCTCGAAACACTCAAGAACCAACTCCAATGAACCCCGAACTCGAACTCTTTCTCATCGCCTTCGTCTCAGGAGCCGCTACCATGCTGCTGATCCTGTTTCCCATTTGGATTCGATATGACCGCAACGTGAACATTGAGCGCATCAAGAACACCGCCGAGGCCTTTGATCGCGGCTATGACCTTGCGCGGAAACAAGGCGAATTAAAGCCGTATTCGGTGCTTGCAAACCTCAACCAATTACCGTAAGGTTACTCCGTGACCGACACACGCCAAGGTATTAGCGTTACCTAGTGAAGGCTGACCCTCCAGTCTGGAATGTCGGAGAGGGCATTTTGATCTTTGAAAGTTTTTTTCCAAATGACTCGGCGCATGGTCCGCAAGACCATCCCGCGACACTAAAAGCAGGAAGTAACGCGTTCTTGCCTGTTCAATGAGTGTAGGGAGCTTCTCCGGTGAAAGCCGAATGAGAGGCCCGAGTCGCCAATTTGCCTGCCGTGCCTGTGCTGGCCTTCTGTGAATCACCCGCGACTTGCCTCGTTGGCATGAGTGAGCAGAAAGCGCGAAAGAGCACAATGAACTAATGCTGCATGTTGATGATCCCGAGTGTTGCAGTTTCTCGGACTCTCGCGGCGGCAGGCAACCAATTTGAGCGCGTGGCGGAATTAGACGCAGATGCGGGTATCATCGCACGAAAACCCTCAGTGAAATCAAGCTCGGATACATGGACCGAGTAAACGCTGTGCAATTTGCAGGTATCCAGTCCTGCCGCGCTCAACGCTTGCTGGTAGCAGTGCTAAACCAGATAGTGATGCCATCACGAATTCTGCTCGAATAGAGCTATGGCAAGACAACCCGCTTGTTCACGCAGGCGGGTTGTTCTTTTTCCGTAAGGTTGAGGTTGTAAACATTGCGGCCTTGTGTTAAACTTGAAATCTACTCATCAACACCAAACAAAATACTTTGACAAACCCTAACGGTTGGGATATTCATTATGAATGAACTTTCAAAAATCGCATCTCTTCTTGGCAAGATTGGCGGCTCCTCGAAAAGCGAAAATAAGAAAAGGGCGGCTCGCGCAAATGGAAAAAAGGGAGGTAGACCGCCAAAAACTAATAAACGATCCAAATCTAAGGCCGATAAAAGGGTATGAAGACTTGTATCGAGCAAGCCTTTGTGGAAATATCATCAGCCTTAGAAGCACAAAAACTCTGATTGGATCAAAAAACGGTTTTGGCTATCTTCATATAACATTATGCCGCCATAAAAACGATCAAAAGCAGTTTCAAGTTCACCGCTTAATATGCCAAGCGTTTCATGGAAAAGCACCATCCAACCTGCATCAAGTAAACCATAAAAATGGAATCAAAAATGATAACCGCCCTGACAATCTTGAATGGGTAACAGTAAGTGAAAACCGCCTACACGCTTATCAATTCGGCCTCAATGCTTCCGGCGAAGCGCATCATTGGTCTGCTTTAACAAAAGACCAAGTTGAAGAAATACGAAAAATAGGAAGATCAATACCTCAACAAAAGATAGCTAACATTTTTGGAGTCAGTCAAACCTGCATCAGTAAAATACTAAACAACAAACACTGGAGACATCACCAATGAGCGAACACACTGAACTAGAAATCCTAAAACCCGAACGCATCACCGCCATCGAGCAAGTCACCCGAGCCGAGGTGGACACACAAATCAGCACGGCCAAAAAGTATCCACGCACGCTGTCCAAGGTGAAGGCCGACATGCTTTCCTTTGCCACGCTGGATCAAGAAACTGCCGAGAACTGTTTCTACACGTTGCCTCGCGGTGGCAAAAGCATTCAAGGTCCATCCGTTCGATTGGCTGAAATCGCCGTTTCGTGCTACGGCAACCTGCGTGCTGGCAGTCGCATCATCGACACTGTCTCCAGTGGAGACAGTCCGCACGTTGTTATTCAGGCAGTTTGCCATGACCTCGAAAAGAACGTGGCCGTCACGGTTGAGAAACGTCGTCGCATCGTTGGCAAGAAGTCCAAAGGTGGAGCAATCGACGAAGATGACATCAACCTCGCGGCCAACGCAGGTGCCGCCATCGCTTTCCGTGACGCTGTATTCAAAGTTGTTCCCGGCGCTCTCATCAAGCCCATCTTTGAGCAGGCCAAGCAGGTCGCCATCGGTGATGCCAAAACACTCGCAGAACGCCGCCAGCGTGCGGTTGAATCGTTTGGGAAAATGGGCGTGCAGAAGGACAAGATTCTGGCTTTGCTTGGCAAACGTTCTGTGGACGACATCGACCTCGCTGACCTCGAAACACTTTTTGGTCTTCACACAGCCATCAAGGACGGCCAGACCACCATTGATGAAGCCTTTACTAAGGATGCGCCCAAAGCCGATCTGAAACTTCCATCCTCTCAGGAGGCCGCTGAATGATCCTTCTCGAAGACGACATCTACCGGCCACATCCGGCGCTCAACTACTCGGCAGCCAAGGCGTTGCTGAAGTCTCCCAAGCACTTTCAAGCGGCCATCAATCGCAAGTTTGAGCCATCGCGTGAGATGCAGATTGGCACCTACGTCCACGAAATCGTTCTGGAAGGTAAGTCACCGTCCTACATCGTGCGCCCTGCTAACATCGACCTTCGCACCAAAGAGGGTAAGGCATGGCGAGACAAGAACGCAGGCCGTGAAATCCTGTCGCCAGAAGATGATCTGGCCGTCCGCATGGCCGCTGATGCCGTTCGCAAAAGCGCGGACGCCCAGTATCTTCTTGGTCGTTGCCCCAATCGTGAGCATGGCATCGTGCAGACATTCGGCGGCGTGGAAATCAAGGGCAAGCTGGATGCCTACGGGACGGATGAGGCTGGCAAACCGATCGTTCTGGATTTTAAGACAACATCCAATGCCGATCCTGAAGAGTGGGGCCGCAAAGCCTTTGGCCTTCGTTACCCGATGCAGACTGCATGGTATCAATCTCTACTCGCCTTGGAACTTGGCCTTGATGAACCGCCAGCCTATTTCTGGCTGTGTGTCGAGACGCAAGAGCCTTACGACGTTGTGATCTACCAACCTCCCGAGGAGGCTCTTGATATTGGTCGCGCTCAAATGAAGCATTGCATTGAGCTTTACAAGACTTGCAAGGAGTCTGGCAAATGGCCCGGATACTCTCGCGGCATCATTGAACTCGAAGTTCCTGCATGGGAACGCAAACGCTGGATCAAATAATCACCCACCCAAACACATGCCTAATAACAACATCAACATCAGCTTTGACATCCTCAAAGTTCAAGGAGCCAAGAAAATTACCGGCAAGGACGGCAAGGAATACGTTGCCATCTGCATCCCGGAAAGTCGCATCAAGCGTTTTCAGCGCAAAGATGGAACCGAAAGCCTGTTCTTTGAATTGGATGTGAAATCCAATCGAGACGGTGAGGACAAGTTTGGCAAGACTCATTTTGTTGCCGAAGCCGCTTCCAAAGAAGAGCGCATGGCTAAAACGCGTCTGCCAATCATCGGAAACGCCAAGGAGTTCGTCTTTGGTGGATCGTCTGGTGGCAATCGTCCAACTCCGGCTCGTCAGCAAATCGCGCAGGCTCAAGATGACAGCCTTGAACAGGACTCGATCCCCTTCTGATGTAAAATACTACACAACAACCGAGGGGCGCGACTCGACAACGCGCAAAACTCAGCTTACAGTTACCTATATGACCTCCGACGAAATCAACCTCATCAACAAAATTGCCTCCGAGTGCTACCAGAACGCCAAACGTAAAGGCTTTCACGACAGCGATGGAGACAAAGACAACGTGGAACTCATGGCTGCATGGACGGCCAACCTCCACGGCGAAATCTCCGAGCTTTGGGAAGCAGCTCGCAAAGGCCAGCTTAACCAGCCTTGCGACAAAGAAGTTCCCCTCACTTGCGCCGAAGAAGAGTTCGCCGACATCGCCATCCGCTGCATGGATTCCAGTCGTGCTTTTGGCATCGACCTTGGCCGAGCCATCCACATCAAGATGCAATACAACGCCAGCCGTCCGCACATGCACGGTAAACTTGCCTGAATATGCCAATCTCCGAACTAATCTCACAGCTTCAAGCCATCCAAGCCACGCACGGCGACGTTCCTGTTGAAATCAAACTCCAGTTCCTCGGCTCTCACGCCTGCGGTCTGGTGATTGACCTCCGCTATCGCTCGACTGGCATTGGCAAACCTTTCGTTCAAATCATAGCACAAGAAAAAGCATGAATACTTTTATTTTAGCCTGCGAATCTTCTGGAAACTGGCCCGCCGCTTTGGTTATCAGCGTGGCTATTATTTGCGGAACAATCTTTTTACTCAAAGTTTTGAAATGAAACCCGGCTATCATGGCATCCTCAGACTCTTCCCAAACGCCAGTCCTGATCTTCTCGCTCGAAATACCGGGACGTCTGCCGTCGTGGAACGAAGTTCTGTCGATGAACCATTGGCGCAGGAAGAAGTTCAAAGACCAACTGGCGGCAGAGTTCTTGTCCGCGTTGAAAGCGTCCGCAAACGACTCCTCGATGAAGATAATCTGTGCGAGAAGTATCATGTTGACCTACTGCGCTACGCTGGAGTCATATCTGGCGACGAAGCGGACAAAACAAAAATTGAGACAAGCCAGCGCAAGGCTCAAAAAGGCGAAGAAGAAAAAATCATCATAACCGTGGAATCATGCCCAACACCAAAGCCTCGCCAGCCCATCGCCTAGCGCACCGTCTGGCGTCCACGCTGTCAGCCACCAAAGCCGACAAGGAGGAGGTGACAAAAATCCTCATCGACCTGCTGGCGCATCAAATTTCAAGCTACCACCCCATCCACCGGGACTGCATTTGGGACGCCGCCGTTGACGAACTCGATGAGATGGTGGAGATTTTCTCAACCATAGGAGACAAGCAATATGAACGAAACTGAATCCAACTACCCCGAACAACCACCCGTCGATAAAACCGAAAAGGCCATCATGGCAGGAAGCTGCCTCGTCGTAGGCGCGATGGCCCTTGGATGGCTGGCGCTTGGCCTGCTAGTCGTTGTGGCGCTGATTAAGTTTGTGGCGGGATGAATTATATGAAAACCCTAGCCTTTTGGCATGAATATCCGGGTAGCCAACCGGAACCTGATAAGCCCGTGGAGGTTGATGCCACGGTTATCTTGTGGGCCATCTACTTCTTTTTGATTACAATGGTCGCGACGGGAGGCTTTAGCAGGCGATGAAGCCTCCGGTTTGACAGCGATTTGCGTTGTGGTATAGGCGGTCAAAGCTGTGTGGAAACAGCAAGCCTAGAAGACCTTGAAATCTAAACTTACATCCTCCCCACCTAACAGGGCCGCCGTCTTCCGGTTTCCACCCCTGTTTGCGTGGGGAGGGCCTTTTTAGAGTCATGCAAATCCTCCAAGATCAGAATGAGTTCAACGTCATCTTCGTTCACTCTAAGCTCGATGACGCAGGTTTAACCCCATACGCTTTTCGCGTTTACTGCCACATCGCCAGACGTGCGAATCGAGCTAAATCCGCTTGGCCCGGAATCGGCAGTATTGCCAAGATATGCGAGATGTCTGAAAGCACCGCTCGCAGAGCCATTCAGGAGCTTGAAGATCGAGACATGCTGATGGTCCAGAGGTGCGCTGGTATCAACTACACCAATCTCTACACTCTAACATCCACAGATCAATGGAAGGAGAAAAAGGAAAATACCCCTGTCTCACAGACACCACCCCCCTTTCCCACAGACACCCCTCCCCTGTCTGTGGGACACCCTAAGGTAATCCAAGAAGGTAATCCATATATTCCCGAATTAAAAAATTCGGGCCACGCGCCCCTTGAGTTATTCTCTTTTTCCAATCCAGTCGAGAAGGAAGCAATTCTAGCACCACAGACCAAACGACGCGGCAGACCACCGAATACCAGCAAACCGGCTGATCCTCGCCACAAGGAAGCGATAGACATGTGGACGACCCTCTGGAATCAGCGATTCTCGACCACCTACTCATTTCACCCCAAGGATGCCAAGCACCTCCAGACTTTTTTGGCCGCAAATCCATCCATAACAGTCGCAAAAATGAGAGAAGCCTTGGAGGGAATTTGGTCGCTCGAAGTCGAAAAGGGCGCTTTTGCCCCTAATTCCATCCGAATCCTCAACCTCTGCGACCTTTGCCTTCGCTGGAACACCATCATCGGGAACCTTGAAAAATGACAAACCTCACCACCGAAGAACTCCTCGCCACGCTAAACGCCCCTCTTCCTGCCTCAAAGGAAGCCGAGGAGGGCATGATTTCGTGCCTGTTCTTCAACCCCAACTGGTGCGAACAAGCTCCTCCGGCTGAGCAGTTCTACCATCCCTCGCGCCGTCTGATCTACTCCACGATCATCAACCAGTTCAACAAAGGACTCCCGGTGGACGTGATGGCAATTACGCACGTTTTCCGAGAGATGGGCAAGCTGGACGAAGTTGGCGGACCTCATTACATCTCCGACCTTTACTCGTTCGCCATCCTCCAATCTCATTTTTCATACTATTCAGAGATTCTGAAAAGGAACTACCAGTTTCGTTGCATGATTCATGCCTGTGCCGCTGGAATCCACGCTATAAGGCGATTTAACGAGTCGGAGGACGTTTCCGCTATGGACATACTCGGAGGGGTCCAAAAGGCTGTAAATGAGGCTATTCTGGACGACGGAAGCCCCGATGTAGAATTTCGGCCACTCCCCGACATCATTCACGCGGTTGTTGACCAAATGGAGGACCGGGCAAAGAACCCCGGAAGGATTCCCGGCGTCTCGACTGGTTTTCTCAAACTTGACGAGTATTCCGGCGGCTTGGAGGACGGAACTCTTACTGTCATCGCCGCCAAGCCATCGGAGGGTAAATCGGCCCTTTGTCGCCAGATTGTCGAGAATGCCTGCCTCAGCAACCATCTTTGCGACATCTTTACCGTGGAAATGACGGATATTCAGGAGGTGACGCGTCTTTTGTGCTCTCAGGCAGGGGTTGACGCCCAAAACATGAAGCTGGGAATGCTTACCCGAGGCGAGCAACTGAGCCTAACCGCCAAGATGGCAAAGGTGGCGCAGTGGAATCTGCGGGTAATTGATTCGGCAAACCTAACCATTGAGAAGATTTGCCGCGCCGTGATCCGACGCTCGAAACAGCGGAAACCGGGCCAGAAATACATTGTCGTAATCGACTACATCCAGATTTGCTCGACGGCTGAAAACACCGCGAACCGGGAACGTGAGGTGGCTCACATCACCAAAACGGCCAAACAATGTGCCAAGGCCACCGGGGCTTGTTTCTTGATGCCCTCACAGCTTAATGACGCCAACGAGGCCCGAGAATCCCGCGCCATCGAGCAGGACGCAGACAACTTCTGGATGATTGTCGATGTTGAGGACAAGGAACCAAAGAAGCCGTGGCAGAAAAAGAAGGAAGATGAACCAACCGATGATCGCGACCTGTTCCTGAAAAAGACCCGCAACGGCCAGCGGCGAAAGAGGGTTCCGCTTCGTGCCAACATGCGCTACTTCCGATTTGAACCGAGAGGGACTGAAGAATGAAAAAGCCATTTTACACACCAAACCGAAACGAAAAATTAGCCGCCGATTGGGGTTACACCGTATCAAATGACGGCTCTGTAATTACTGGTCCAAACGGTAATATTTACGCACAGAGTCGCAACTCATCCGGCCATCTGGTGTTTTCTTTTGGTCCCAAAAAGGACAGGAAGAAATGCCAAGTTCATCGCTTTGTGGCGTGGTTTAAGTTTGGTGAAGCGATTTACGAACCAAACATTGTGTGTCGGCATCTGGACGGAAATCCGGGTAACAATCATCCAGACAACATTGCTTTAGGTAGCCAATCAGACAACATGATGGACAGGCCCGCGAAAGATCGCCACTCTCACGCTTGGAATACTTCAAGGCATACTCTAAAACACGACCATGAGGCAGTGATTGAGTTCTATAAACAAAATGGGTTCAAAAAGACGATGGTTCAATTCGGCATATCAAGCAAAGGAACCTTGTCATTCATTATAAACAAAACACAGACCGCAAAGCCAGTTTTACCAAGCGAGAGGCCGAAGAGGAAGACTAATACGACCCCATCCGCCGAACCTACTCCAAACTCGTTTGACACACTCCACCAATTAACGTAAGGTTGGATTCGATATGACACCCGCCGAAACCGCCGCACAACTCCGCCTCGCTGCTGACTGGCTTGAGAAAAATATGCTTGATCAGCAAAAGCCCTTTACCCTTCCAACGCCACCCCCGTGGATCGAGTGGCACGGCGGCGAGTGCCCGTTGAATGATGAGGAGGTGGAGGAGTGGGAAGTTCGTTACAGCAACAATGGCACTGCAATTTTTTATATGCCTCCATCGCTCGGCGCAGGCTGGATTGGTGACGATATATACAAAGCCTACCGCGTCCTTAAATGGCGCGAGAAGAAGCCGAAGGTGCCGCTTGGACCGGAGGATGTCACCCCGTTTACTAGGCTTCGTGTAAAGGTGCAATCGCCTGATTACAGGTTTATTTCTTGGATTGCGCCTCTTTCTGTAAATCAGGATGGCATCCTCGTGGCTGCTCGATCAAATGTTGTGGAAATTAGCTGGGAAACACTCAAGTTAGATTACGAACGCAACGACTCTCTTGAAACCGGCAAATGGGACGCAAACGCTTGGCAGGCTTGCGAGAAGTAATTTGCAAATCTCACCTTGACGCCTAATCTGCCTTGAATGGCAGGCAAAACAGCAGACAACCGCGTCATCAAGTATGGGCGCGTCTGGCCCAATAAACCTTGGGGACCAAAGAACAGGATCATCCCCTGTCCCGATTGGTATATCGAGCTTTGCATTCTTCGTGATTACGAGCGGATGAAGTCCCTGCCGGGAAACAAGCTGGTTAGCTGGCAGCAGCATTTTGTGAACTTCACAAAGATCATCTTTGGTGATCCAAGGGGGATTTTTTACTTTGAGTGGAATCCGAACGCCATGCGGATTCTGGACAACTTTTACAGACACAACATACTTGCGATTGCTGGTCACAAAAGTTCAGGAAAAACTGAAAGTTTGGCCCTCATTGGTGCCATGTGGTTTTTCCTCTTCCCAAAAGACACCAAGGTAATCGTCACCTCAACTACGGTAGCCGCCGCCAAAGACAAGGTATGGGGTAAAATCAAGCTCATTTGGATTCACCTCGAAAAGTTCTTCGGTCCCAACGTCATGCCGGGGAAGCTGGTGGATTCGCAAAACCGCATTCGCTACGAGTTCCAAGGTGTCAAATCCGAAACGCGAGGCATCGTTCTCTTGGCCTCCGAAAGCTCCTCTGAGAAAGAGTCTGCCGACAAACTCCAAGGAACGAAGGCTGAACGCATGATCGTGATGGGGGATGAGTTCGCCACACTGAAGCATTCCCTGCTCAACACGGTTCTGAACAACCTCACGGCCAACAAGCAATGTAAGCTGGCGGGCGCATTCAACCCGAATAGTTACTACGATCCGGGTGGCATCATCTCCCGACCCAAAGGGGGCTGGTCAACTGTAACAGAGGATGACATTGAATGGGAGACGGAGATCGAACCATTTGGCCTCAAAGGATACTGCATCCGTTTTGACGGTGAAAAATCCCCCAACGTCGTCCTTGGCGAGGAAAGGTGGAAGGGGCTGCTCACACTCGAAAAGCTGCAACAGATCGGCCCCATTGGAACCAAGACCAAGGGCTACTACGAGCAGATTCGTGGCTACTGGAGTCCGGCTGGCGACCTCGATTCCATCTACACCGAGACGGAAATCGTCAAGTATGGGGCAGACCGCCCGGTTACGACATGGGTTGAGCCTCCCGTGATGGTGGCCGCTCTTGACCCCGGCTTCGTGCATGGTGGCGACCGTGCTGCTCTCGCCATCGGGAAATCTGGTGTGGCTGTTAACGTGGACACACAAACTCGGCAAAAGGTGTTTGAACTGACGCACATCTACGTTCTTGATGACGACATCACGAACAAGACCATTTCCAAGGTTGAATGGGTGGTGAAGCTGACCAAGGAGAAGCTCAAAGAACATGGTGTGGACATCCGAAACTTCGCCATTGACGCAACAGGCGGCGGCGAGCCTTTCAGCGCCCTCATTGCCCGCGACATTGGCATGGGATTCATCAACGTATGCTTCTCGGGTAGGGCCTCTGACATGCCAGTTTCCCGCAATGACAATCGCAAAGGAAGCGAGCGGTTCTTCAACATGGCCTCCGAGCTTTGGTATGTGGGCCGGGAACTCGTCAGAACAGGCCAGCTTCGAGGATTGAAGCCAGACGTGGTGGCGGAGCTTTGCGCCCGAACCTACAAGGAGAAAGCCAACGTGGTTCAGATCGAGTCGAAGAAGGACATGAGGCTAAGGACTAAGAAAAGTCCCGACATCGGAGATTGCACACTTATGGCACTTTTTGTCGCCCGTGTCCGCCACGGTCTGTCCTCCAACGAGAAAGCCGCTGTTGTGATCCGGCCTCGCAAAATGGCGGAGTTTGACCTTGCCTTCTTGACCAAGAAACCAACGCAGAGTATGCTTCCTGACAGCCGACTCATCTCATTCGGAGGTGGGTGGGCGAAACAGATATGAACATCAAAAAACTTTTCAGTCCATCATCTCATTCCGATCCTGACGGAGTGCCCACTGAGCCTAAATCAGGTTGGGCGTCTATCAACACAGAGGAAGGCACTCCGAGCGCCGATCATCAAATCGCAGAAAAGGTCAAAATACACCGCGAGGAACAACTGAAAGCTCACATTTTAAGCAAGCTCTGATGAACCGCCGCTCTATTTTCAAGACTACTGCTGGTGCTCTTTGCGCTTCTGCTATTGAGGTTTGCGGCGTTGAGCCTACAATGCCCAAAGTAGGAAAGGTTGTCGCTAATCCAGAGTGGATGACTGCTGAATATGAAGACTTTTTACTCGCCTGCATTGATCCTCGAAATTCAAATTATACGTTTGTCCGGGTAAAAAGAGAGATGGGGACAACATCGTCTGCTATCACGCTTGATGATCCCATGAAAGGCATTTACGCCACTCAAATTGGTAGATCAAATCTCATCGACGGCCAGTATGTTGAAGTTTACCCTTACATTGTTGAACAAATTTGACATCTGCCATCAAATAGCATAAATGGCGCTGGCCTGATCGCGTCAACAATCAGGCCAGCTAACCTCAACCATGAAAACACCATGAATGAAGCGTCCAATAACGAACAGTCCATTGCCCTACCAGTCAAGTTTAGAAAACCTGAAAAGAACATTGTTGGAAGAAGATTTGGCAAATTACAGATCGTCAACTTTAGCCACATTGGTAAGCATTACGTTAAATTTTGGGACTGTATTTGCGACTGCGGGGCTTCAAAGAAAATCTCAGGAGACAATTTGATTAAAGGGCGCACCAAAAGTTGCGGCTGCCTTAACAGGGAACTAAAGCCAACATTTAAGCATGGGCACCATCCTAGAACTGGAGCTAGCCCCGAGTATGCAGTTTGGCGGTCAATGAAAAGACGGGTTTTGAACCCAAAATGCGAACATTTTGACCGGTATGGAGGTCGTGGTATCAAATGCTGTGATAGATGGCTCAACAGTTTTGAGGATTTCTTTGCTGATATGGGTAAAAGGCCATCATTATTACATTCCATAGACAGAATTAACAATGATGGTGATTACGAGCCTAATAATTGCAGGTGGGCAACAAAGAAGCAACAGGCCAGATCGCGTTGCAGTAGTAGATATATTGAATACAACGGAGAAACAAAAACTCTGGCCGAATGGGCCGAAGGGGCTAATATGGATTTACGAGCCTTGTGGCAAAGATTAAAGCGCGGATGGAGCATGGAAAAATCACTAACAACATCACTGGATAGGAAAAAGCAGCCATGATTATAAGCCTGATACATGCAACGAGGAGGCAGGCGGAAGCAAAAGCCTGTCAAAAACTGTGGATGGATCGCTGCGAACACGATCCTAATGTCGAAATCATAACTGCTGTCGATCACGATGATGTTGAATCACAGAAGGCATTTCCTGATGCGGTTGTGGCTTATGGTCAGGAAGGTGTGTGCAAGGCATGGAATGCTGCCGCAGAGAAGGCCACTGGAGACATTTTGGTTGTAGTAGATGACGATTTTGAGCCCTGTTTTGGTTGGAATGAAGTCATTCGATCATATATGGCGAACGGAGCTGATGTCCTGCATGTTGGAGACAAGCATCGCAAAGATCAGCTCCTTTGTCACCCGATTGTATCTAGACGCTTTTACGAATCGGTTGGCTACATTTTTCACAAAAGTTTCCGTAGCGTGTATTCCGACAACTGGTTTACCGAAGTAGCAAAACGCTGGGGCTACGTTGATGCCACACAGGGCGGTAAGGTTGACCTTGGCTTTGTTCACAAGAATCCCTCACAAGGATATGGCACCGAGGACGAAGTAGCCCGCAAATCCAACTCCAAGGAACGCTACGCGCACGGCAAAGCGGTTTTCGACAAGCTCCAGAACCAAACCATTCTTGCGTTCACCTGCGCTGATCGTCCGCAATACCTCAAGCCTACGCTGGATTCATGGCTTGGCACCGATCTAAACCTCGCCTCATCCGTCCATTTCTTCATCGAGCCAACGGACAAGCGTGATGAATGCGTGGCGGTTATTGACGAGTTCGCCGCCAAGTCTCCTGTTCCGATTATCAAGCACTTCAACAAGGAGAAGCTCGGAGTTCTTCGCAATCCTTGGCATCTGTTTGACCACTGTTTCCGCATCGAAGGCGCGAAGTATGTGATCCTTGGCGAGGACGACTTTTTGGTTTCGCCGGATGTGCTAGACTTTTTCACTTACTCCAAACTTGAGTTTAGCACAAAAACGATGGCCGTTTGCGCCAAATGGGTAGGAAAGAATGCAGACAACAACCCGGCAACGTGGCATCGCACGACCGAGTTCACGGGAAACATCTGGATGGTTGACGACATTAGCTGGAGTCGTCACCTCCGTGACACTTGGGACTTCGACTATTCGAGCGGTGCTGCTGATGAATCCCCTAGCGGATGGGACTGGAATATCCAGCTTCGCGTCATGCCGAAGAACGATCTTCACTGCATCGTTCCGACCGCCTCTCGATCAAAGCACATCGGTATTTCCGGCGTCCATTGCACCGATGAGGTTTTTAAGGACACTGTGGCGTGGAACTTCGTAGAGAAGCCTTACAAGGGCGAGTATCGAGCCTTCGAGAAAGTTGAAATCAAGGATGTGGCAGGTCGGGATTACCCCATCAGCGGTGATCCTGTCGTTGTCTCATCATCGGGCGACTTGGGGGATTGCGTCGTCTCCCTCGCCACGCTGGTTCACAAGGGCAATCCAGCCATCTACCACCTTTGGGACGATGGACTCACCAAGGGTATTGTTGCCCGCGAGAAATTTATCCGCCCGTTCCTTGAAAGCCAGCCGATCATCAAGGAGGTCAAGATCGGTCGCCCCGAGCAATGCGATTGGCGTTCGGAGGACTTCCGCAACCGTCGAATCCATGATGGCACCTCGAATCTGGCCTCAGTTCATGCCATACACGCCAAGATGTTTGGCTTCATTGATGAAGTTCCGGTTTTCGACAAGCCTTGGCTGGTGATTTCTGACTTCGAGAAGCATGGGCGCATCGTGGTGAATCGCAGCCCACGTTATCATAATGACAGTTTCCCGTGGATGAAAGTCGTCCAGCACTACGGAAGTCGCCTGCTTTTTGTTGGTCTTGACGAGGAATACGCCGCCTTCAGCCAGTTCGGAAACGTGGAAAGGGCGAAAATTGGCTCCATGCTAGAACTCGCCAAGCTCATCGCCGGAAGCTCGCTATTCATTGGCAATCAGTCCGTTGCCATGACGATTGCCGAGGGCTTGAAGCATCCTCGCATCCAAGAAGCCTGCCTGACACTGCCAGACTGCATCTATCCGCCTTCCAATGCTCAATATGTGGGCAATGGCAAGGTGACGCTGCCAGACATCAACGGCTCTGGCGTGCTCGAAATCACCCCTCCTGTGGCGCTTCCTGATGGAACGGAAACCCCTCCCGGTGGATGGCAGTTCCGAGGCCTGCCGAAGGGCTTGATGCACCCGAACGCGGCGATTGCGCTGATGAAACAGCAGATGCCGCATTTGCCCAAATACGAGCTAATCACGATGCTCATGGAGTTCAACCGTGATCGCTGCCCGGACTTCTTCGATAAAAGTGCGCTTGACAGAGGGCAGGCTAAGTTTAGGCTCGCCATGCGAAACGCCGGACATCAAATATGAATTTCCAGCACACACACCAATGAACCTAGTCCTCCCAGTTATCACAAACGACGCCGAACGCTTCAAGCTCCGCAATGATCTTCTGATCCAGTTTGGAGGTCTTCTTGACCACACAGCGACCATTATTCACGCTCCTAGCGTAAAAAAGGTGGCTCAATCTGAATACGACCGCCTTCGTGGTGTGTTTGGCGATGTCCAGATCGTGCAAATCACCGCCGAACTGAGCGATCCCAAGCCTGTCGTGAACCAGAATGTCATGTTCTACCATGCTGTGATGGCCCTCGGACGCCTGCGGAACAACCAGCCTTGGATTTACCTCGAAGCCGATGCAGCGCCTACCCAAAAGGACTGGGCAAATCGCCTCCAAAACGCCTACCGGGCCAGTGGAGCGCACTACTTCGGGAACATCGTCCAGATGCCGGTTATCATCAACGGGCAGCTTGAAATCGAGTCCGGCGAAGAAATGATGATGGGCGTTGGTGTTTACCCGCCTGACATGCTCAACCTCGACAATGGCATCCGTCCTCTGGTGATTGACCTTGGCAAGCAAGTCGGCAATCCCGGCGTTCCTTTTGACATCTACCTGCGTGGTGAGATGCGCCTGAAGGGCTGGGCCAACACGGACCTGATTGCTGACCAGTGGAACACGCACAAATACCGCGCCGTTCAGGGTGGTTTTGAGTGTGAAGCCGTCCCAACGGATCGTCTGGTTCGCAATCGTGGGGGCTTTGTGTCCTCCAAGGCGCTCGTCATTCACGGGTGCAAGGATGACAGCCTTTACCAAATCCTGAAAGGCAACACCTTGTATGGGTGGACAGTGGAACGTGTGAATGGCGGATTTTCGCACAATATCGAAAATGTGGATGCGCCAGAACCCGCCAAAACCTCGGAAAAAGTGAGTGAAAAGGCTGTGGAAGCCGAAGCTCCCGCCCTCACCGAGGAGGAACTCGACATCCAGCGCCAAGTTGAGGAACGACTGGCCCGTGGCTCCTTGCGCCTGAACGTGTTTGCTGACGAGCTCGGGAAGACCACCAAGGAGGTGTCAGACATCCTCGCCAAGGTCGGTTTTGCCGTCCAGAAGCCTAGCGGTTGGGTTAAGAAAGCGTAATTATGAAACTCTATACTCTCGCACGCACACGGTCGGAATGCTTCGGACAAGGAGATTTCCGTGATGTCCAGTCGATCAGCCGGTTTAAGGACCAGTTTCCGCCTGTTTTCCTAAGTGAGGACGCCGCGAAGGAATGGCGGGAGCAGATCACCAACCCCCTGACCAACGACGACCTTTTGGAGCGTTTTCATTGGTGTGAGTGTCAAGTGATTGAACTTGATCTTCAACGCGGCTCGTTCATCACTGAGGTAGAGAAGGCTGCTATCGCGTTTGCGAATGCCTTTACCGCCGAAAACGAGGACGCTGCGGAGGTTGAAAAGACCGTCCATGCCTTGATTGGGAGTCTGGAAGCAAATGGATGGAAGGCCGCTTAGGCTTTCTGCCAGCAATGGTCGGGGAATTTTTTAGCCCCGGTATTGTCAATTGCATCCAAAGGCAACTGCACCTTCAGCTTTAAAACACATTTGCACCGAGTGCAGCCTCTTAGCTCATGGTCCCGGCTAGTTTCAGGCCATCCTGTGCGCTCGCCCATCCATTTGAGCAGGCTGTGGCAGTTCCAGCAGATGCCAACGGGTTTGTTGTAGTGACATGAGGCACAAATAGCGGCCCTTCGCTCTGCCTCTTCGTTGCTGACAAATTGAGCGCCGCCAGCAATCCACTTGGTCACGCTTGCCCCAAAACGGTAGGCATCCGCCAGCGTCATGTGCTCTTCCGCCTCTCCCTCTTCGCGACACTCGATATGCGGGTTTTGCTCGCACATCTCATGGATCACGACGGCCTTCCAGTTCTCAGGAGGCTCGATACCATTTGCCTCCCAAGACTTCGCCACCTTTGGAAAGATCGCAAATAGCGACAAGTCCTTGTGGACGATGCCAGTCCGGCTGTCGGTAAAGACAAATCCCGGCTGCGGAGGTGTGGTATTCTTGTTTACGATGTCTTTCATCGGACGATCTTCTTCAGCGCACGGTCACGCACTTCATCCGCCTTGTCCATCAGGAAGGCTCGGGCGCGTTCTGTCGGCATCTGTTCAAGCCTGCTACCATAGCGAAGGAGCATCTGCCTGTATCCTTTGCCAGTTTCCAGCGAGTAGGCATCAGCCTCTTCCTGCGTCAGCTTGCGCTTGTTGCGTCCTTTACCCACCATGCGGTGCTCGGCATTGGCGGGAGTAAGCCAGATTCCACGGCTGTTCAGCTTGCCAAGGGTGCGGTATTCAGGTTCGGTTTCAAGCTCCATGAACTCACGCGATCCGGGCCAGACCTTGCGCTCAATCTGCTTGCCAAGGATGTCGTAGTATTCCTTACCTGAGTAGCGGCGGTAAACCGGGATATGAGACGCCGTTTGCTCCCAAAGTGACTCGTATTTACGCAGCCCCGGATCAGTCATAAAGTCGATGTCCTTTAGGATGCGAGGAACAAAGCCACCGCCCCATCCGGCCATCACCTTAGCGAAACGGTCAAGACGTTTCTCGTTCGGGTCTTTGGAGGAAAGGTTGTTGCCAAAGAGGGTCTGGAAGCCGGAGAGAGCGGGAATTTCACCGGCAGAAAACACGCCAGATGCAGCAGCAGAAACCAATCGGTCAGTAATAGACTTCTCGTTCCATTGCTCGGGCGAGTGGCGAACAAGGTCGGACAGACTTCCAATGGCGGCAAATACCGATGACGGGGGCCAGTTTTGGTAGTTGAATGCAACCACGCCGGGGATGCCAATAGTGTATTCCTTCTGACCGGATGCGAGTTTTTGCTGCTTTTGATCTGGCGTTAGATTTGCCCATCCGCCATTCCAGAAAAATCCACGCTTCTCATCATCTGGCTCGTCCATGATGGCTTTAATTGCCATTCCACCGATTATAGCAAAGAGAAGGCCAGCCGTCTGATTACGCAGAATCATGTCGGTGAAGGCTTCTTTGGCCTCAATCTTGGAGTCTTTGACCGTCGCCTCATACATGCGGAACATGCCAATACCCGGAATGAAGCTCAGACCTTGGTTGAACTTGTTTCCAGCGAAGCGGGCAAAGCGAAGGCCAGCCAAATTCGCGCTGTTGTAGGCTATAAACTGACGAATGTAAGCGAATGCAAGCTGAAGACCTTTGGCTGTCTTGTCTGCGCCATCAACCTGATTCCACTCGCGTTGAGCATCTGCGAGGAATTTGTCTGCCTTGGTGGTGGCACCTCCTGTGAAGTATTTTATGCCCGAGTAGATCGCTCCACCAACGCCAGTCGGATCAAGCGTCATGGCTCCGTTTTGAGCGATGAAATCGGCATTCTCGCTGAATTTTCCGAACTCTTGCAAATCGGCCATCATTCGAGCCTTGGCGTAGGAGTCAACAAGCGCCTTTTCATGCTGATTGGTTGGCTGCTTATTGTTGAAATCCTCTTGGATAGCCTTCTCGCGGTAGAGCTTGAGGTTATACTTCTCGGCTGCTCGCTGCAAATCCTCGCCGCTCAGGTTAAGTTGGCGGAAAACGATTGGCAAAGCTCCAGCCTTTGTGACTCCAGTGTTGAAGTTGTCGAGGGCGCTAAGCAAACGGCTCACGGAACGCATCCAGATACCCATTACCTTCTCCAACACCTTGTCCGACTTTGCCATCTTTTCAGCGAGTGAAACGGTCTTGCCGATGCTTTCGTAGTTCAGGTCGTTTCTGAAATTATGAAGCGATGGGTCAAGCAACGCCCTGTCTCCAGTAACAAGATACTGCCACGCCAGACGACCTTCACGACCGAAGGCCTTCAAGAACTCATACATCGCCTTGAACGAGGCCTCAATTTCAGCCGGAACCTCCTTCGGATTGGTGAATCCAGCTCGGAGGACGCGGAATACTCCGACGGTAAGCTCGAAGCCACCGTTCGCCACAGCCATCGCAATAGATGCTGCGGTGTTTAAACCTGAAAGAACAGCAGTAACCCATAGATCGGCGAGCCATTTTACAAAAGGAATCTTCGTTGATGCGCTCAGAGCCTCAAGAAGTTCATAGCCAGCCTTGTTGCGCTTCACCTCGTTGAGCTTGTCGTCCTGAAGGATGTCGAGCAGGCGGTCGATGTTGGCCCGCTCGGCTTCGGTGAACTCGGACTTGATGCCAAACTTGTCCGCGAGGTGCTTCATCAGGCGGTCTTCATCAAGGATGCCAAGGTTGATGTCCTCGACCAGCTTTTGACGCTGTGAACGGAGGGCATCTGCGCCTTCTTTGGTGAGGCGTCCAGCGGCTTGTTCCTGATTGATGGCGTTATCCACCATGCGGTCCAAGATCGCCTTCCGCTTGGATTCCCATGCCTGCGTGAACAGGTCTGCGAGTTTGTTTCTCTGAGCGTCATCAAGGTTAGCCAAAGATTCCTCGGAGGAAATTGCGTCAAAGATGCGCTGGCGGTAAATCTCGACGGTGGAGGCTTTTTGAGAGAGCAGCTTGCGCCAAGGGATTTGCTTTTTAAGCGGAGCTTTCTCGCCGGGACGCGCTTGATTGATGGCGCGAATCATCTCAGCCAATGCGGATTCTCCTTCGAGCTTGGAAACATCCAGAGACTTGCCCTGTTCCGCACGTTTCTTGGCCGTGGCGACCATCTTTTCGCGCTTCTTGCGGGTGGCTGGAGTCTTGGTGAACTCGTCAAAAACACCAGCCATTTCCTTGTCGATGCCAGCGATGAACTTAACCAGCTCTTCCTCCGACATTTGCGAGATGGCATTCCGCTCCTCGCTGGAAATGGAGGCTTTTGCCTTATTGCCAGCACGCAAGGCATTTAAAGCCCTCATGGCAATGCCACGCTTACGAATCAGGTCTTTGAATTTCTCCCAAAGGGTTTTGCCCTTTTGATCCAGAGTTGCCTCACCTTCGGCAAGATCAATCGCGTCCTGATTATCTTCCAAATCATCCGCCACCTGCTCACCAGCATCTTCGCCAGCCTTAGCGTCGGTCTTTTGCAAGGTTTCGGCAGTCTGTGGCAGATCGGAGGCAACTCGGGTGGCTGCCAGCTTGCCTTCCTTCTCTAGGTTTTCGTTCGCCCTGTCGAAGATGAACATCCAGCTAAACTCGGGGCTTTTAGTGATGTAGCTGCGAATACCTTGAGCACGGCCTGAGTTGGTCCCCAAGTTCTGCCAGTAACCAGCCAGCTTGCGATCCAGCTTTTGAAGTTTGACTTGGCGAGCGCCAGTTGTGCCCCTGTCTCGGGACTGTTTAGAAACGCGATCCTTGACCACGGCAACAAGCATGACCAAGGCTGGCATGTTGTTTTTGATGCCAATTTTCTGAAGGAAGTCTTCCGAAAATAGAGATTCGCCGATGCTCTCAATCGAGTTCCCTTCGTCTATGAGCTTGTTGACGAAATCATTGGCGACCTGTTTGTAGAATTTGCTGGGCTTAACGGTGTAGATTTCAGCGTCAGCGCCTTCCATTGGCCTAGCCTTGGAGAATGCGTTGAGAGAGTTGCTCTCAATCGCCTCAATCCCTTCTTGGAAGTTCTTTACAGCCTCACCTTCCGTCTCAACCCGCGAGGCCACAGCACGCTTCGGCATGATGACGGCGAATCCAGCGCGACGGCCTTCGGGGGTGAAGACGTCGAAAGCAGACTCACCCTCCTGCAACACTGCCCCATTGTCCTCGTAAAGGTCTTGAAGGATGTTGCCGAACTCGTTCTCAGTCATGTCAGGCGCAAGCTCCTTGGCCTTCGCGTAAAGATCATCCAAAGGCATCGCCACGCCAGCCTCGGTGTTTGACTGCTCATAGGCACGCCGGATGGCATCGCGCATCTCGATGATGCGGTCGTCGTAAACGGTGTCTCGTGCAAGCTGTGCGCCTGCGCTGGATGCGGCGGAGTAGTCGGAGGCGTATTCTACTCGGGAGAAACCAGCATTAGATGATATTACTTTTTTGATTTTACCAGCCAACGATCTAGCCGCTTTTCGGGCTTTTGTTACATCTGATGAACTAGCGCCATTGCTCTTATAGTCATCTATCATGTCCTCCATCTGCTCGGATAAGCGATAGTAAGCATCTTCAGCAAAATCATCACCAATGATAATGAGTTCATTCCCCTGAATAAACGGCAATTCAACTTCCGAAACCTCACGATCCAAAACTTCAGACATTGCATAAGTGTCACTCATTGGGCCGCCAATAAGCCATGCAGCAAAATCTATCTCGGATGGAGACAAGCTAACAACATACCTTTTGTCATCGGAAAGGCTCAACTTCACCTCGCCACCATCCTTCGTCGTGAAGCTAGGAACAGTAGTCCGGCGCATGGCGTTTCGCAGCAGGCGAACCACGTCCTTCATGTCTTGAAGCGTAGGATCACCTTTGCGTCCGGTCAGACGACGCCAGACGCGCTTCAGGAATTGAACGATGTCGTCCCAAATGCCCCCGGTGGGTATTTTTACAAGACGCTCGAACTTCTTCTGGAAAATCTCCTCCAAGGCTTCATTGCGGCTGACTGGGTTGGTTCTCCAATCGGCAAATTCAGTGTAGAGGCGAACGAGGTTGTCGATTTCCTCGGTGGTGTAGGTGCGATTAACGAAGCTGCGGAACTCGCGCAATTCCCAAGGCTCAAACAAATCAACTCCGCGATGACCGTTTTCATGGGCAATGACGCGACGTGCTGCGGCTTGCTCTGCGGAAATGCCGCGAGCTTCTGCAATACCTCGGTCCAAGTCAGAAACGCCAACATTGCTGGCGAAAACAAAGGTGGTCTTGTCGGCATACAATCCCTCTACATTCGGCTCAGCCATGATGCGTGCATAGGCGGCTGGAAAATAACGCTGATTTGAGCGGTCAGCCAAGAACGCTTCCGGTGAGGCATAGATTCGAGTCAGGATGGCATTCGGAATCTCGCCGGAGTTTTGCAACTGGCGACGTGCGGACTCGACAATGGCTGTGGTAACTTTGTCGTATTCGATGTTTGTCTTTGCTGGATCAATGACAGACTTCCTAGCTCGCCTTACTTTTTGACCATCCTTGATTTCCTCAGCCTCACGATCCCTGTCCTCCTTGGTAATAGCGTCATTTTCCTTAGTTGACGGCTGCGTTTCTTGTGTTTCACTTGGCGTAACCTCGGGAATCGACCCTCCCGAGGGCTGACGTTCAGTAACACCGGCTGCCCCAGCCCCTTTTCGCGAGGGGGCTGGGGTTTGTTTTTCGGCTGCTGTGGTTTGTTGGGAAGATGGATATGCCGCGTCGAGGAAGTCTTTGAAGGCTTTTTGAGATGCCTTGAGTCCAACTGGAAGTGCTTTGCCGGTCCACTCTTTCCAGACTTTGCGAGAAACCTTGTTGTCGGGATGAAGAAGATCGGTCCACTGCTTATTCTGAATGGCAGACATCAGAGCCTCGCCATTTTTTGCGGCTATCTCGGGGCGAATATCCTCACCCTCGTAAATTTGGGCAAACCTTTCGGCCTTGGGTGCCCAGTTGGGCTTAACGCCGCGTGCCTGCTCAAGCTCTTGCCTTGCAAGGTCGAGAGTAGTTGGCTTTTCCCCCGAAACAGGTCCGGGGGCGGTCGCTTTCACGGCCTGTGCAGCGGGAGGTGCTGCCTGAACTGGTTCGTCAGTTGCCCCCGGTTGAAATACATAGAGGTCGCCAGCTTCATTTAAAACATATCCAGCTGGTAATCCCAATGCTGACCGTTGAAGGTTTTTTAATTTTTCCTTCGCCTTGGATAGTCTGGCGCTTTTACGACTGCCGGGAGATTCTGGCTCATTCTCAATGCTAGAAATTTCATTCTGAACATCAGAAATCTTTTCGTAATGGTTGCGAACCTCGGCTTCAAAAAGAGAAACCGAAACGGGTTCATTTTTTGAAAATGCCGCCGAGATAACATCTCGCTTTCCAGCACGCATTGGAGCTGGTTTTCCAGTTCTGAGATACTCTTCTCGTCCAGATTCAAATACAAACTTATCAAACTCATCCGGCGTCATCTGCTCCGGCTTCGTAGCATCCCGCTCGGTGCCCACGTCTCGCGACGTTGGCGTGCCTTCGGTAGCGAGCGTCGGCGTCCCGGATGGGGTGATTACTTCTTCTTCGCGGCCTTCTGCGGCAACTTCTTCAGGCTGGGCGTTTCCTTCGCCCATTCCCGGCAGTTCCATTTCGGGTCTTTCTTCGCGAAGCAGGCTTTGACTTGGGATTTGCTTTTGAACGGCATTTTCTTGTGGGGTTTGTTGTGGAATCGCGGCTTGAAGGCCGGGGGAAATTCGCCCCCCACCGCTCAGTTTGGCGGCGGCTTCGGCGGCCATAGCGGTGATACCGGGGAATTGATTTGAAATAGTTGCTGCCTGAACTGGCGTCCCAGCGGGGGCTTCTTGATCCACGACGGACTGCATTTCCGTCTCAGGCAGCGAAGGTGTTACTGAGGAGATTTGCGACAAGGAAGTCGGAACATAATCAATGATTGGATAGTTTTTGACTCCAGATTTCTTCCATCGTTGAAGATCGCCAATGGGATTGTTAATATCTACATCCTTTCCAATCCTTCTTAGAGCTTGCCTGTAAGCTGCAAACCTCCCCAGCACAAGATTGCCATTCTCATCAAGAAAACCGCCAAAGAACGGTCTATTTTCATTGACTGCTTGTTGTGCGTTTTTCGCAATAGATTCAGCCATCCCTTTCGGTTGAGTTGACAACCAAGTATCCGCCACCTCGTCCACATCATAGTCGGAAATGGATGATGTTGGCTCAATGCCGGTTACTTCCGGTTCAACCGCTTCAGCCGTTTTGACAGGCGAAACTGCTGGCTCGGTTGATTTAACGATTCCCTCGACGACTTTGGTAAACTTATCTTCGGCTTCGGCTGCGAGTGGGCTGTCGGCATTGTTGAGGTCATTGGCGGCTGCGCTGGACAATTTAACAGCCACTTCTTCCGGTCGAAACATGTATTGAGCACCTTCGACCGTTTTGGTGGCAGCAGCCATTGGCAGAGAGAGCGCTGCATCACCAAGCATTTCCATGAATGCTTCCTTGGTGCTGATGTCCTGACCAGCGGCAGCTTGAGCGGCGATTTCACCGACACCGGCAGAACCCGTGTCAATAGCAGCCGCGCCAGTCAAACGGGCAATGTTCCCTGCGGAAGAGAACTGGCTTTTGGCGGCTTCGGCAGCGGCCTTTGTGGTGGCTTTCAAAGCAGGGTCAAGCAACGCCTGATCCACAGCTTCCTTGGAGGCGACATCCACGCCAGCGGCAACCAGTTCCTTTTGAACAGCACGGGCTGCGGCACGCTCAGGCATGGTCAGCAGACGACCAGAACCCTTGACCCCAAGAGCCTCAATCGCTCCGATGACAGAGCCTCGAATGGCTCCGGTCTTCATGCCCTCGTCAACAACATCGGGATTCTGTTGAAGGTAAGCGGAAATCTCATCCGCCGTCATGTTGGATGCGGCCCCTTGGGTGCGCTCGTTCAGCACGTCAAAGATGGCAGGACCAGCCTCCATGAGGGTATTTGACACCGCTCCGCCAGCCATAGCACCAGCGATGCCTGTCAGAATGGCTCCGGGGCCGGTTTCGATGCCAGCCGCGCCACCAACAAGACCACCAAGGCCGTAACCAGCCAGAGAGGTAGCGCCACTGATGAGAGCGTTTGGCGCGGATTGAACAGCGGTTTTGAATGCCGCTCCCGGTTGAGCCAAGACGGCAGCCGGGTATTCAGCCAGAGCGCCAATGGTTTCCAGCGGGCCGCTGGCCTTGTCGAAACTCTTTTCGGCCTCATCAAGACCGCGCATAAATGCCACGTCCTCGGGGGTTTGCAGAGCTTGCTGCTCACGTTGCAGCTTGGACATTTCCGCCATTTCAGCGGCCACATCCGGCATATCTCCGGTCAACGCATTGAAGGTAGCGCCCACACCGGATTTCATCTGCCGGTAGCCAAGACCCAAAGCGGAACCAAGTTGAGACAGGTATCCGGGCGTCTCTTGTTCCGGTGCTGGAGCGGCCTGCGCTTTCTGGCTCAGAATTTGCTGAACGGCATCGTCGTAATCCTGTTGGCTAGGCTCACCTTCCGTGTTGAAGGTCACGGGGTATTCAAGACCGTCAACGGTGATGGGGACTTGCCAAGGCATGGTTTACTGCGGAATTTGAATTGGGGTGCCGATGATGATTTTCGGCTTCTTTTCAAAGCTAGCATCTGCCGGAATTGGAGCAACTGGCTTTTGAATTGGGATGCTTGGTTGTGCTAAATTAGGTGCCTGTCCACCGCCAAATCGCTGCAAAATGTTCTGGCGGATGAGGTTTTTCTTTTCGGCGACATCCATCGCTATTTCAATAGGGTCAATAACCCCATCGGGAGGCATGTAGTTTTCATCAAAACCAGACCAAGCCTGCTGAACCAGCTTGTCCGTGAAGTCGTCGCCCGTCAGAGGCTTTTTATGTTGCAAAACCATTTCCTCAAACTCAATGGGCGAATAGCTCTTGGAGCGGTCGATCTTGGCAAGAGGAATGCCAGCCTTGACGAGTTCGCCATGCTGTTTCTCGCGTTCTTCATCTAGTTGCACCTGCGTCATTGCGCCAAGGGGATCGTTGGCAAATTGAGGCGTCTGGATGAGGCTGAAGAACTTCTCCCGGCTTTGTGGGGCAAGGCTTTTTGCCAAGCTGGGAGCAAGAGTGGAAGTGGCTTTCGACGGCTGAACCATCTGTGCCATGTTCGCAAACTGGTTGAAATTGCGGCTCAAGACCAGCCCGGGGCGCTGTTTGAACACATTTCCGATGTCAGCACCAGCTTCAATGTCGGCAATCGCGGCATCTTCGGCCTCCATCACACGGCGCTGACGGTCCATCTGCGCCTGCTGATCGGCTAAGGCTTGCTCCTGCATCAGCGTCTCTTGTTCGGAAACGGCATTTTGACGCACCATTGGGTTCAGATTGCGACGTTCTTCATAGATCGGAGTCTCGAAAAAGGTCGCTGGTGGCAGGCTGCTACGACGTGGAAGTCCCATGCCGAAAACGCGAGAAGCAGGTGTTTGTTTGAAGTCAGCCATATCAGAGAGAAACGAGTCCGGGTTGTGTCCATCCTGTGCCGAAGCATCCACCCATCACACCCCAGTTGATGAACGAGGTGGAAGGAATACCGCCTCCACGGGAGTATTTAGCCTCTTGATTCAGGAGATTCAGGCATCGCGCCCAGTTTTCCTCGGCTTTCTGGCTGTCGGAACCGTCCTCAAACTTCCACGCCCAAAAACCGGCACGGAGAGCGGGGATGTTGCCGGGAATCACCCAATCCGTCTCATTCCGCATACGGATGAACCTGCGTTGACAGATGAGTCGGATGGCGTTTTCAGCCTGACCCGTGCGGTAGCGGCGGTAACAAGGACGGCTTTCACCGGGGTAGTAGGCTCCAATCAAGGCGTTTCCAGCATCGTAGAGCGACCACGACCGCTGCATCACCGTGGATGGGTCTGGCGTTGCCTGAATGCCCGTCACCTTGCTAAAGCTGTTGGTGGTATTAACGAATGGAGCTGCGCAAGTCACCAACTCGCCGGGGAGGCCATCGTTGTCGAAAACCTCCACGCCGTTGTATTCGCCGAAGATGCGAATCTGCTTGCCGTCATCGGCTGCGTTTGTGGCAACCTTGAGGACGCCATCGGTGGAAATATCCGACTGCGTGGCGAATCCATCACCCATGTCAATGAGCACGCCGGGCCAGTTTAGCGTATCTTGAATCTCGCCGGGTCCATTGATGGTATAGGTGTGGAACTGCGTGTAGGTCAACGCAGGCATCCGGTTGTAAGTCATGGCGAGCACCGACTCAAACTCGTAGGGCAGTGTGATGAATCCATCCGATGAGGGGAAATCCACCTCCAAGATGGCCCCGTTCCATTTGCCGGACTTGGTGATACGCTCGCACACCTCGTTGAGGATTTGAAGGAAACTTGCTTCGCCAAACTGCGGCTCAAGCTGCTGCCGAACGTCGGCTACTGTGAGTTGGGTGTTCATCTCGGGTTTGTGAATTAACGGACACCTGCCCGGCTGCTAAGTTCAAGCCACTCCTTCATGGCTTCTTCTGGAATCTTACGCTTGTTTCCAAGCTCCTGAGATTTGGCTTGGTTTTCTTTAATCATTCGAGTAATTTCTTCAGCCTTGCTGGCTCTGGCTGCCAATTCTTGTGGCGTAAGTGGGCGAGAAACAGTTTTTGAGGTTTGTGGGCGACCAAACATGAATCCAGACGGGTCCTGACCACCAGCAGGTTGCATAGTCTGCTGACCTGATGCAATTTCATCCTGAAGATTTTTCAAGATTTGATAAAGAGAAGATCGCTCGGCATCCATCTCGCGCATCTCATCGGAGGCGAGTCCTTGCGCCCCATACTTGGCTTCCAAGAGGGTGAGTTTGCGTTGCTCGTTGGCAGTGAGCGGCTTCTGATTGACAGCAGCCTTACCACCTGCGGCCTTCGCCACTTTCTTGACGGCGGTTTTGGCAGCTTCCACCGGCTTGCTTTCTGCCACTTTGACAGCGGGAGCTTCCCTCACAGCAGCTTTTTGAGACGGAAGTGGATTCGGCGGCAAAATGCTCGTTCTGGCTGGGGCATTGCCACCCAAAACGGATGAGCCACCCGTCATGCCTTGAGTGCCTTGAACGTAGTTTTTGCGCTCAAGGAACGGACGCATTGGGACCATTTTGCCAAAGTCATCACGAACCATGCTTTGAGGTTTTTGAGAGGGGTCTGCAAACGTGGTCACGCTGCCACGCCCATAAGGCGACGTAAACGAACTGACGCCATCGCGGCTAGAACGCTGAATGCCACGATTGAAATCGCTCATCATCGCCTTCTCTTCAGCGAGATTCTTGGCGGCAATGGTAGGATCGCGGGAGATATTGCCCTCTTTGTCCATCACCATACCAGTTGCTTCATTCCGCTTGTTGTAGTCAGCACGAACCTTGCCGAACTCACCAGCCGCCTTGGCGTTGGCGATGTTTTGCTGACGGGCGCTCATGTAGGGATTTGGGGCTGGGGCCACTTGAGCTTGAAGGGACGGCTGTTTGGATGGAAAATTGTAGCCAGCGCGGTATGGTCCAACCGCCGCCATTTTCTCGCCCATTTTGCCCAACGCGCCAGCGCCAGTCTGCTTTTCTTGAGCTTTCCGCGCCCATTCCATCTGAGGTTCAGTCATGGCGGGGGCTTGAGGCTGTCCCATCCCTGCGTAAGGGTTCTGATACCCCATGCCAGAGCGGTTATACATGGAGTCGTTGAGGTAGCCACCAAGATTGGGGTTGTAAAGCAAGCCCAACTGATTGCCGATGGACGCCTCACGATTGATGTCAGCCATTGAGCGGGTTTTATCCCGTTGAGCCAGATAGAAGGCATTTAGGCCGGTTGGCGCGTCTCCCTGCCTGCGAGCAAGAAGCCCAGTTCCCGGACCGGTTCCGGGGATATAACTTACATTTCGGGGGCGTGCATCAATAGCCATAATACCCGCAGATTATTCCCCTAATCCGAGGGTTGGCAATGGGGATTTTAGGCGGTTTTAGGACTGATAAGGCACTCCTAATCGAGAAAGAGCGGACTCAATACCGATCCTCAAATCTTCCAACGTCACATTCTCCTTCCAATATCTCGTCATCTCGACGCATTTTGGATGCATCAGGTCGCCGTAAAGTTCGAGAAATGCCACATAGTAGTTGGTTATCTTGTCTCGAAGATTAACGGGAAACGTGCGCTTGGGCCAGTCGAAGCGGTGATTCCACTTCATGTCGGGGTGGCAAATTACCTTGCCTCCTTGTTGGCGCGTTTTCTCCGCCATATACCACTCCTCGCCACCAAAGCCTAAGAAGTGCGGGCTGACTCTAGGTGCATGCTTTTTCAGGAACGAGAAGCACCCCATGCCTTGCGCTGGAATCTCAAATGGTTCCAATGGCATTTTGCCGTTCTCATCCTTGCGGTTTCCCCAAATGCCGTAGTCGTGACCTCGCCAGACAGGCTCAATGAGTTCGCTGGTATGCTTGAGGTCGTCATACCAAAGGGGTCCGGTGAGCATGTTTGGAGCATCGTTCTTCACCCAGTAATCCATCATCGCTTTAATGAATCCCGGCTGAAGCAGGACGTGACAATCGAGGCCGAGGATCACATCGCCTTTGGCCTCATCGAAGGCCCGATATTTGACGAAGCTGCTGGTCTTATCCGTCACGTCCACCACTCGCATGCTTGGAGCTGACTTGGCGAAGTGCTTAATCTGCCTGCCGTGGTCGGAATCTGGATTGTTGTCGAGAATCAAAAACTCGGTGTCAGGCGGGAGTTCTTGGTAGATGCGAAGAGATTGAATGGAAAAAAACACCCCATCATAGTCCGAATGGGTTGCCATTGAAATAGTAAGATTCATGCAAATCGAATCAATACTTGTTGGTGATTGAGGTTTGTTGCCTCCACAGAAAAATCCATTCCGGTTCGATTCGCAAATTCGATGAATGCCCTGAACTCGCCATCAAGAAATTCCTTGTAGTTGAAGAACTCATCGAAGAGAATCAATGGTTTTGAGTTACTGATGACCCCTTCAAGCTCGGTGAGGATTGTTTGGGTTGACGAAAACAAATCGCAATCAACATGAATTCCGGCGATGGTTGGTGGCATTGCCTGTTTCCATTGTGGAATTGTCACATCAAACCAACCCTTCCTAATAGACACATTTGATTTAAATGTGAGCTTTGTGAGGTCTGTTGAGAAGTGCCCCTTTGGATGGCTTGGTGTCCACTTTTCAGGCAGCCCTTCAAAAGAGTCAAACCCGTGAAACCAACAGTCCGGCCTTACATCTGCCATGTAATTGATTGATCTGCCATTCCAAACGCCAAACTCCAAAAAAGAACCACTGGAGGGAGCTTCTTTGAGATAGTGGTGCCAAATGTGCGGCCTGCTAAGGCATCGAACCTTTGGGCTTAATACCATGTGATACAGTTCATCTTTTGTGAGATTCATATTGTGGAAATGAGTTTAATCCATTCATTACACCAGAGGCATTAAAGCATTCACAGTTAAGACGTGCTAGAGTTTCCTTCGCCCTGTCGAACAATTCCATCAAATACTCCACCTTTAGTCTTAGTGGGTCTGGAGTGCCATGACCGTAAAAAGCATCGGGCTTGTATTCTGAAAACACCTCATTAGCCGACTTTCCGCAAAAGCCCTTAAATTGATCCTGTGGGTTTGGCCTTCCAATCTCCTCCCACTTTGCCACCTTTTCCTGATTGTAATCGTGGTCAAATCCAAGAAGAAGAATGCGGCACGGTCGAAAGTTCCATGCAATCCAGTTCAAACCTTGGAAGAATATAGTGTATCCAACATAATGCTCTGGAGATGCGGTTTTGATGGAAAGGTGCTTGCAGGTTTTTCTTGCCGCATCAGAGTATTCTGGATGTGAGATGGATAATGATTTGGGTATCTCAAAATCGGGTTTAACCGGGAAGTCTCCGGAGCGAATCCAAGTGTCACCATCCCTCCAAAGCCTCCATGCGTTGTTAGCCACAACCGTTTGCCTACCATCCCTTAAATCATCTATCTTCAAAGCGGATATACCGCTCCCAACGTATAGAACTTCTTTCATTATGGGGCCGGGGTTGTCGTCGTTGTCGGCGACGGCGTAGTAGTTGTAGTGCTACTTGTTGTAGTTGTTGAACTCGTTGTCGTCGTGGAGCTGGTTGTAGTCGTGCTACTCGTTGTTGTAGTCGAACTTGTGCTTGTTGTAGAAGAAGTGGTTGTTGGCGCGGCAGTTGTTGATGATGATGTCGATGGGCTGCTGCCAACATACGTTACCACCCCGCCAACGATAGACAGGTATGTTCCGACCTGAATCGGAACAGGCTGAACCGGGCTAGGAATGGACGAAGCATTGCTCGTCACCCTTGGCCGATCCAACTGCGAAATCATCACGCCATTTGATCCTTGGTAGGCGGTAATTCCATCATTCCCCCACACCCAAGGCCTGTTGGTGATGCTCGAATTGCCTAGATACTCGCTCATTGTATGACTCGTTTAGGTGAAACAGGCGGGTAAATCGTGATCTTGCGCCGATAATACTGACCGTTCACCAACTGGACATCATCTTCAATGACAAATGGTGCCCAATCGAGGAAATTGGTCGCCGGGAAAATCTGCTTGTTCGGGTTCCAGCTCCCTGTTTCATCCACGGTGCCTTGCCCAAAGACCTTTTGCGCTCCCGGCACGTTGTTGTCGAAGATCACCTTCGGATGCAGACAGCGGGGGAAGTTGATTTCTTTTCCAAGAAAGTCTCCGTTGATGTCAGTCGGAATCGGCTGGACGTGGGTAATCTCGGACTGCGAGAACGGCTTGTCGCTCAGATACTCCTCAATCTTGACCACCGAGGACACGTTCGGCGTAGGCTTGTAAACATACTTGGCGAAGTAACGAGGGGCTGTGTCGGTCGTGGTGCCATTGTAAACGGCCTGCGGGAAGTCCGTGGTCTTGTAGATGTCCAGCGAGTAGAGCACGCCGGGCCAAGGATACTGGCGCGTGGCAAAGGACGTGCGAAAGGGCGTTTGGCGTTGCTCTGGCGTCTTTGACTTGGCGTAGTAGAACCAGATATCATCCCCTTCCTTGGAGCTATCACAATAGACGTAGGAGGCGAAATCCTGACGCCGTGGCAGGGTCGGGATGCTCGACTTGGAGTAAAGCTCGCCAAGCGTCGGCGTGGCGTCCAGCTTCATCTGGTTCGCATCCTGCCAAACCCGGACGCTAAACTCGTCTGGATTCGGCGTCGGAATGACTTCGAGCTTGATTTCAGGGGAGGCCATTAGGGAACTTGTGGCGGACTGGTGGCGATAATGTCGCCTTCTTGGTATTCAGCCGGGAGGTAGCGAGGCTGTGCGCTGGCACCCATGTCAAACAGCCAGAAGGTCTTTTGCAGGAGGGTTTGACGCAGCGGGAAATGGTTGATTTCGTCCGACACACTGGCGGTAAAGGCGTCTGCCGTGAGACGCCATATCGTCGCTTCTGCCTGAACTCCGGTGATATTGACAACGCTATCGTAGTTCTTGAGTCCAGTGGGTAGGGCCGCGACGGGGGATGTGACTTCCTGACCCCCATACCAATTTCCAGATGGTTCAATCTCTTCAAGATTGGTCTGGATTGGCGTGCTGGCGGTGAAGATGTCCCGGAACTCACTCGACCAAGCCCGCATGGCATCCGTTGAGACAACCGCCGTTCCATCGGTGATGTCCGTTCCGAGTCCAACAACACTGCCTCCGGGCGTTTGGGCCAATTTGCAGGTCGAACCACTGGAATTAACTGTGTAGTAAGGCACGCCAGCAGAAATTCCTGAGCCGCCTGTCAGCGTCGGGAAAACGACCACCATTCCGTCAACCAGCGTTGCGCCAGTGATTGTCACCACATTTGTTGAGGACACGCCAGCCACGGAAGCGTAAGGCGTCTCCTTCGTGGAGAGGAAAACATCGACCACGCCGGAGTATTTCGCCCACGTCAGGTTGTTGTTACGGATGAGGTAAAGATTGGTCCCGGCCATAATTTCGGAGAATATCACTTGCGCGGGTGAGGGCAAGCCGAGATTTGACCGTTACCTGTTGCTTTTGAGGATGTGGCGTCTAAAATAGCGAAGCCGCTGGAACTCGTAATTCCCAGCGGCCTCTAACCTCAACAAGCTCCACGTCCATGAAAAAGCTCATCGAAGCTGGGTCAAATTTATGCCCGGAAGAAGAAGTAATCAATCACACAAATCTACTGATTGATGATGAACCACTCCAAGTCCTGCCAAAGCTGGCAGTAAGCATGGGGCTGGATGAAGCCATTGTAATCCAACAACTTCATTACTGGCTAAATCCGAGGCGGAAGTCCGGTAAAGTTATTGGGGGAAGGAGATGGATTTATAATACCTATAAGGAGTGGCGGGAAACAAACTTCCCATTTTGGAGCGAAATACACATCAAGCGTTTATTCCTCAGCCTAGAGAAGGCGGGTGTTATTGTCTCCTGTCAGCCCGAAGGAAGGATGAGCCGTCGCAAATACTATCGACTGAGCGACGCTTTCGTTTTGAGGGCAAAAAGAGGAGAAATTGACAAGCCTGATAGTATCTCAAACGAACCATCATCGTATCAAGTGGATACCATCGTCGTATCCAAACGATCCGTTCCTATTACAGAGACTACTAGCAGAGATAACAAGCAGAGAGTCTTAGTCGAAGACACCTCTAGCCGAGGTGCTCACGAATCTGAATCTTTTCCGTCATACAAGCCAGTCTGGAGTCCTAGAGATGGAACCAAGGAGGAAAAGTTAGACCGAATCAAACCAAGTCCAAACTTCCCATCGGAAGTTGAGTTTGACCGCTTTCTGGAGGACGCTTGCCTATACAACGTCATCAGCAATCGACCGGACCTATATTCTCAACTTTGCGACCATAAATGGCATCAATGGAAAGAACCGCTTAAAAAGTGGATTCCGATCAAAAGCTGGAAATCCTATGTGACGGCCCTCTCCGAAAAGATGGAGGATGATCTAGCTCATTCTTGACCACCCCTCCGAATAAGCGTAAGGTTGAGGATATGACACCCTACTCCTGCCCCAAGTGCAAAGCCGATCTAACCGACAAAGAGATACCTGAAAAGTCACGGCATCTGTTTGGTAACTCCACCCACTTCTCGAAAGTAATTGGCGAAATTCGCAACGACCGCCATTGGAGTTGGCATTGCCCTTTTTGTAACCATGAATGGAAGTGATGCCTGACCTCTGCCCCACCTGCCACAACGCCGGACGTTCCTTGTGGAACACATCCTGCCTCTGCACAGGTGATGCCATGCTTCCAACGGCCTTCCATGAATGGTCCGCAAAGAACCGCGTGCCTTACAGCATTTCGCAGCCTAAAATTGAGGCTCCAAAAGTGGTTGTCAGCAAGCCGAAGTTGGTGTTTGGTCAGGGTATACCGAAGAAGATATGAGTAACGCCAGATATATTCCATACCAAAAGCCCATTCCCGTTGAGGAAGCTGAAAAACGTCGCAAGAAGGAAGCTGAGCATCTCCTTGATAGGATTGCAGCTCTTCAAAAAGAGTTTGTATCGCTAGTAAGTTCCGAGCTTCCGACCACCGAACCAGCCATGCGGGAAGTGTATCCCGGCGATGAGGAGTATGAGGATGCGCCATACACATTCAACCACTTTGAATACGCGGGTGATTTCAAATGGATCAATCAGCCAGCCACGGAGACGAAGTAACTTATGACCTACGAAGAACAAACCCTAGAGGACGCCATCATCGAAGGACTCCACGAATCCGTGTTCAACCCTGAGAGGGCC
>Ga0255181_1000044_pt1 | contig 60962 bp, 55 predicted proteins | sample Atl_Colum_RepC_8_FD_183621 | JGI IMG/M metagenome (GOLD analysis project Ga0255181, IMG submission 183621) | Freshwater microbial communities from Altamaha River, Georgia, United States - Atl_Colum_RepC_8d | ecosystem: Environmental > Aquatic > Freshwater > River | place: USA: Georgia...
CGATCGACGTCATACTGATATCGATATAGTCGCAGATTTTTATTTTCGCAAAAAAACGAACTGTGACGATATTGTGTGATAGATATCGGCGTCAATTTGATGTCAACTCATTTATGGTCTCAGTTGGTTATCGTCTAGTATATACAAAAGTCCTTACCATTTATCGTGTGGAATTTTTCTCATTCCGTTATAAATTTGTGACGATGTCAGTCTCTACTAGGCTTATGGTAAGACGATATAATACAGTATATTATCTTCAAAGCATTAACGGTGATATATATCTAATACCGACACAAAACCCGACACAAATTAACAACCAAAATTAGCATATAACTCCGACACAAATTTGTAACCTAATTAGATGTAAAATATAATTAAGTATTTCACATTTAATATTACGCAAATAATCGCACATTAAATTCCACATTATACAGTTTGTAAATAAAAATCTGCGACTATATCGATATCAGTATGACGTCGATCGACGTCAAATTCGCCATACTATTTAGGAACATTTTTGATAGGCATCAAAAATTAGTAAAAGCCGTGGTTTTTACGTTCCTAAATAGTGTCCTCCATTTTACTATCTTTTATTTTTTGTTTATATTCATTTGTTTCTTTATATTTTTCATAACCTAATGCTTCATCTCTTTTTTTTATTATTTTATATCTCATCAACAACGAAACTACTTGCCATGGTCTAACATTATTTTTGTCAGATATTTCCATTATATCTTCTTTTAAATAATATTCATCCAATATCTTCTTATCTAGTTCTTGAGAGAAATATAATTCAGGTTTCTTTTTTACTACTTTCTTCTTCTTATTTAACACATCTTCATTCAATTCTAAATCTATTTTTTCTTCCACAATATTCTCTCCATTAACTATTTCTTTTAATGTTATACCTTTTATATCAAACGCAGAATTCGCATTCTTACTCCTTAATAATATTGATGTACTTGCCACCTTTGTTTTTAAATATTGCTTAAATTTATCACCTGTTATATTCATTTCATTTAATACGCACTTATTATCTTGCTTAAACCGCGTCCATAAATCAGTGGATGAACTCACTATTTCTTCTCCAACCATTTCTATATTTGTTTCCCACCAATCATCAAAGAGAGAAATATTTGACATCACTATTTCATTTGTCTCATTTTCTAATATTAAACGCAACTCATCATCCATCACTTGTATCAAATTCTTTGTCGCGTTTATCGACGTATTTATCTCTCGAATATTTTTTCTTAAATTCATTATTTTATCTGTCATCTTAAATCTATCATTCTTTAGTTTTGTTAATTCTTCTTCATCATTATCTACCTCTTTTATCATATTACACAACTCTTTACATGTAAACCATACTATCCTTAATATCTTTTTGGGGTCTTCAAAACTCGCCAAATTATTTATGTATACTAAACATTGTCTTGTATTTATCCATTCATACATTACTGGAGATTTATCATATTTTTCTATTGAAGTGTTGAGAGAAACTAACCAACCAAATTGTAAATGTTCATTCTTTTGTAAATCCTTTTTTATTTTCTCTCTTTGTTCCGTAGGCACTTTGTTTTTATAATTTTTCGCATCTACCAATATATCAAATTCTTCAAATCTTAAATGAAAATCACCTTGACCACTTTGCTTATGTTTATCAATTATTTCAAAACCTTTAAAATCCATAAATGTATTTGCGTAATCTTCAAATCTTTTCTCACCCTCTGTTCCTTTTTGTGACGCGCTTTTTGATGATTGCTGTTGAACTAATAATTTTTCATATGTGTCAGACATCCTATCTACTTGTTTTTCTTTCTCTCTATACATTAAGTCATATTTCTCTTTTACTTTATTTACCTCTTCCATGATACGTGATTTCGATTCTTGCTCATAATTTGTTATTTTATTCATTGCCGAATCCAGCTTTTTATTTAATTGTTCTATTTGCGATTCATACATTTTTGTTATTTTTTCTTGCATTTTGAGAGAAGTTTGTTTTTCTATCTCTATTTCATTATCTAAACTTTCTATCTCTTTTTTAAAATCATTTTCTATCTTTCTATAAATATCATCATTCGTTATATTTGCTACAACTTTCCTTCCTTCCCTCAAAGTATCACTTCCTATTTTTATCATCAAATAATTTTCTTCTGGAGTGAATGTTGAAGTTATATCTGGCACATTTCTATCACTTGGTATTGATATTTGAATTATTTTTACTGACATTAAATATAATAGGAGTATTATATTTAAATAACTTTTAAATATATTACTCGATATTTTTATGTAAAAACTATTTAAATATACTATACTATATTATATTATACTAAATGCAAATTTTCGTGAAAACCCTTACTGGAAAGACCATTACACTCGAAGTTGAGTCTGGGGATACCATTTCTAATGTTAAAGCTAAAATTCAAGACAAAGAAGGCATTCCCCCTGATCAACAGCGTCTAATTTTTGCTGGTAAGCAATTAGAAGATGATAGAACACTCATGGACTATAACGTTCAGAAAGAAAGCACACTCCATTTAGTTTTGCGACTTCGTGGAGGTGTTTTTTAAAGTGTATAATTGAATCGTTATATATTATATAAAATTCAAATTTTAATTTTTATATAATAATTAATTTAACTATTTTCATTCATATACTTCTCTATTGTAGTACATCTTGATATATTATGTATTATCTTATTATCTTTCTCATTATCACAAACCATTGCTTCTACTACCATCTTATCATATCTATCTGATACTCTTGAAGAAGAATTTTTATATTCAGGATATTTCTCTCTAAATTGAGGAAGTAATACTATATTTTTATGTGCTATATTTTTTATCATCTTTCTTAGTTTTGTTTTATTGTCGTCTTCTTTTTTCCATTCATTCTCATCTTTTATATACATCGTTTCCCTTTTTTTATCCGTACAATGAACCGGACGAACTGTTACATCCATCGCCTTCAAGTTTGAAGTAATTATATTTGATATACCTTCTACATAACCTACTTCACCAAATTTTTCTAAATCTGATAATTGTAATTTTATTGTCTCTACAAAATCAGTTATATTCATCGCATTTTTACATGTTTCATTTAAAAAGAATTGAAGATTAAATGTCTTGTTATTATTGTTATTGAGAGAATTTGTATTACCATTAGCATTTGTTACTCCATTTTTCACTAAATTATTTATCGTATTATTCTGTTCTAATATTATTTGCTTCATCTCTTTATTGTCTTTTATTAATTCCATTATCAATTCTGTTGTAATAAAATTGAGAGATTGGGGTGTTTGCTCTTTTATTTGTTGTGTCTCAAAATTACATTTCTTTTTATGTCTATAATAACCGCTATCATGTTTATATACATTACCACATTCACATTTATAAATTTTGGAACCTTTTGGAACTAAATCACTATCATTTTCTACCATTTTACTACCATTTATGACTTTGTTGTGTTTATCGGTTTTCAAATGTCTTTGATATTGACTTTTTCTACATGTTGAATAATCACAGCATTCGCAATGGAACTTTTTAGAACTTTCCGAACTAAAAACACTATCAAATTCTACCATATAATGGTAGTATAAAAAGTTCCTAAATCTTTTTCCGCAAAAAATATAAAAAAATTACAATCACAAATTTTTTATATTTCGTTTAATTTCTTACCATAATTTTTTTTATCGTAACAAAAAAATTTCGTCAGTAAGGACTATTTTCACTTTTCATTTTTGGACATTTTTTTTGTCCATTTTTAAAAAGTTCAAATACTTTTCATTTTTTGAATTGATTTTTTTCCGCTTCATGTGTAGGGAACAAAATTAGCCTATATTTTGAAGGATTTAAAGAATATCCCTTCAGAATGTAGTGTTTCGGTCTTTAAGTAGCAAAAAAATATATTTAAAATAATATGTATAATTTTTTATATTATAATTTAATTTAATACAGTAACTATTTATTAACTGATTAAATACTCAATTTTATTTTTAGAACAAAATATTTTTAAAGGTTCTAAATTTCCTGTAAATAACCAACGCGAGTCTTTTTCAAGATTTATAGTAATTTTTTTAATTTTACAAGGGCAAAATTCAATTACCTCAATAATATTTTGTGATACTCTTGTAGTATTATGACCATCAGGGCTTTGTTCATAATTTAAATTTATAATTAAATGTTTTAAATTAGGAAACATTTTTAAATTATTTGTTTTTATATAATGTTTATATGTTTCTTCATTTACACCATATTGTAGATTATTACCTGCTAGAAGTACACTATCCGGTAATACATCTTGTTTTAAATGAAACTTAACATTCCATTTAATTTCTAATTTTTTCACGGATTCTAATTTAATTTCTAATTTATCATACTGGGAAACACCACACCAAGTAGACAATTTTAATTCTGTTAGTTTTGGAAATTCTAGCAATTGGGGGTATATTTGATAACAATGAATATTTGTATCATACTTGTTATAAACTAACATTCCAGAATGATAATTTGGTAAATCATTTTGTTTACATGGAATATATATAGTTTTATTATTATTTTTAGTTTCTTCTAATTTAGTTTTTGTATAAAGTAATTCACTATATACATCGTGTATGAAACTATCTTGTCTAGACCGTAGATAAGATAGTTCTTGGTTAATTATATCTAATTTATCTTTGGTATATTGTAATTCATTTGATAGTTTTAATATTTGCTTAGAATGTTCTTCTTGTAACGAAAGAAGTAATTGTTCATAATACTCAAACTTTTTTGAATATTTCTGTTCCATTTTTTCTTCAATAAAAGCAATAAATTGTAGTTTTTCAGCATTTTCTATATCCCAAATAGTTGGGTTAGATTTTGGTGAAACTTCAATCGTATCAATCTCAATTAATTGTTCTGTCATATTTATTTTATGATTAAAATATTATTATCATTAAATAATTCAATTTTTTATTATAATAAAGAGCATTTTAAGTATGAAAAAATAATATATTATTTTAACGACGCATTTTTCCTCTATATCGTTTCATTGTTTTATGATGTCTTTTCGCTTTCTTTGTAATACGTCCTTTTCTTCCTTTTCTTCCCTTTCTTGTTTTACTTAACTTCATATGGCGTCTACTTCTTCTCATTCTTCTACCTCCTCTTGTTGCTTCTCCAAAAAACCACATTGGAAATGTAGCGCCATGTGTAGTATCAGACATACTACTAAGACCAGACACGCTGCTAAGTCTTGATATACCGCTATCTTGTGAATCATTATAATATCCCTCAGGTTCAGCAACAACCATAGCAGTATCAGCTATAGGAATTTCGGTCGCAACCGCTACATTTTCTATTGTATGACCTTCAACAATTGGATTTATTTCTTGTTCTGCATTAACAATCGCATTTAGACGTTCTTCAATTATAGTAGGATTATTTAAAGCTTCTGGTAAATTTATTCCACCTCGTTGTAATGGCATATCAAATAAACTTTCAACTGACAATTGGGACATTTGACTATTTCTACTAAATTCACTTATATCAACAGTATTTGCTGAGGATCGAGAAGATATTGATCTTTGAGACATCTCTGAATCTCCCATTAAATTCTCTTTATGATACTCTGAGGTTATTAATTGCCCTAATTTATCAGTAATAATATTTAATACATTTGACGCACCTGTTTGTAATGCTGAAAATGCTGACGCTGTTGCTGTAGACGCTGATGATGTGGCCATCGCACCTAACCCTTGAATAGCAGGCAATGTATCTATACCTGCATTTTTTAAGAGATAATATATTGTTGTAACTGTTACTGCTGAATTTTTGACTAGAGCCATTTGATCCTGTGTTCCATTCATAAACATAAAAGCACTACCGAAATATGGTAACGAAGCTAACGAGCCTCTAACACTTGATGGCAAATAATTATACAACATACCTGAAGCCGCTATAATCGCCACGGTTTGAGTTGCTACTTGCGGAGTAACATTGTAAATATTTGTTAATGTTACAGATAATTGACTAGACATATAAGAAGATATCTCTGATAATCTTGCCATTTGATTTGGCTCTTCGGGTTGCGCTATTTGATAAGCATTATCTAAACCCTTATTCATTTCTGATATTATATATTTAAACATATAAGCTTGTTGTCCTACTGTTAATTCACTTGTCATTCTATCAGTAATTCTTTTTATATCTTCTATAAAATCTAATCTTAATGCACGAGCTTGTTGTACTTTTTCTTCTTCTGCTGCCATCGCAGCTGCTTCAGCCATTCTTTGTTCCCTAACCTTCATTTTAGCCTGTTCAAATACCTCTTTAAATATGTCATTTAATTGCGATTGAATTCTTTGAAAATCCGCATCTGATACTTGGTCCATTTCGGCTGCTTTATTTGCTATTAAATCTATATTTGAACCTAATGATTTTAACTGGTCTTCTATATTATTTTGAATATCAACTTTATTCAATTCAACTATTGTTGGTCTTGGACGTTTTGTTGGCATTTCAGTTAATGTTGATATGTCATCATCATCATCTTCCCTTGTTCTTTTAGGCATTATATATATAAATAAGATATTATCTTTTTCTTGTTATAAAAATTTCTAAATATATAATTTGATGGTTTAAAATAATATTATTTTAATATAAAAAAATTGACTGTAATTTTTATGATGTTAATTTATTATATATCAGCATTCAACAAAATGAATAACCCTAGTTATATTAAATATTTTAAAGCACCTATTTCCGGCCGAGGTAACAATGACATAAATAATAAATTTAGAGAGACTGTTCTTAAAAATATGCATACGTTTGATGAAAGTTTCTATGACGATCCAGAATATGGTGATGATTGGATTAATTTCGTTTTTAAATTTCGCAAAGCTTTGAGATTAATATGTCCTTCTTATCATTCTTATAAAATCGAACATAAAGCTGGCAGAAAATATAATTATGATTATTTATTTACATTCTTTGATGAGTCTAATAATAAAATTTGCGATGAAAAAATAGAATTTAAATATAACGCATCTTGTATATCTGATACGCCACAATTTGTATCACCTATGAATCCTAGCAAATATTTATCGCAATCCTTTGAAGAATATCACTACGATAAATACTTTAAACAATTTCTTGAAGAGAATAATTTTCCTGTTCCCGAGAGAAATGAGTATATTAGTAAAGTTGGTAATAACGAACCTGAATGTGTTAGAGGACCTCAAGAGCTTTATTATCAAGGAGCTAAGGGTAGTAGTAGATATACTGGCGAAAAAACCGCGGTGGATTTTTATAAAAAATGTTCTGCCATGTCTAAGCAATCTATTACAAATTTTATAGATGAAACTGATTTAAATATTGAAGCATTAACACAATATTTAATTGATAGTCAAAATAATAAAATTTATTTACTATACAAAAATGGCGTCTTTAATATTCAACGAACTAATAATGATGATTACATTATAGAAAGCTATACAAAAAATGCGAACAAATCTATATATCAGGCAGTCACTAAAACTGGTAAAAAAATGAAAATTTTATTAAGATGGAAGAATGGTAATGGTATTGCTTACCCAGCTTTTCAAATATCATAAAATGGATTTTGGATTACTCATAGATAGGAAAGATTGTCTCTAATTCTGTCTTGGATAAACTGTTATTTCCCAAAAATATTTTAATAAATTTTTTTGTTTTTGGATTCTCAAAACTTCTCATTATTTTTTCATATAATTTTAATAACTCATTTGTCTCCATTTTTTTTTGAGAATATATTTCATTTAAATGATTTTCTATTAGAAATGGTCCTGTTTTAATTACAGCATAATTTAATTTATAATCGCTATTACCATTTCCTCTATTTACTACTAATACTGGTTCTATTCTACCTGCTCTGGTTATATATTGTTTTTTCTCATCATTCTTAAAACTTTTGATTTCCAATTTATTGTCTTTTGAAATATTTGTATTGTAAATTAATATTGTCTCTTCTTCATCATCTGTTAGTTCTTCTTTTACTTGATTCCATACTATTTGCCCTGTTCTGACATTTAAACCCATTTTTTCTATTGTCGTTGAATTATCAAATATTTCTCTCAAATTCTTCGCATCATTTGTAAATATATAATTCTCATTAAATAACATTGAATAATTACATTCACTTGGTTCTACTTGTATAGTATTCTTTCTTACCAATAAACCAAATGTAGACTGCTCTGTATCAATAAAATCATTTAACGAACTATAATCATCTATTTTAATTATAGTACATGTCGCCTTGATATAGTTTCTAATTTTTGAATAATATAATGAATTTAAGAAACTATTTGGAATTACTAATGCTAATATACCTCCTGGTTTTAATAAACTTAATGAATGAAGAATAAATACTCCAAATATATTTGGTCTGCCAAGAATATATTCATGATACTCTTCAGGTATATCACTTTTCTTACAAACAAAATACGGAGGATTTCCTATAATTAAATCATATAGATTATCTGTCTTATACTTTATAAAATCAGTATTATATAATTTTACGTTGTTTTTAAATGTTAGACCTTTAATTGCTGTATAAATTTTATTATTTAATTCTATACCATCTATTTCAATATTATTTAAAATATTGTCGCAATATCTTATAATTTCACATGTGCCGCATGATGGCTCAAGTATTCGTTTAATTGAACTTATATCATTTTCCAAATAAGATACTATAGTTGAATATAACCCATTTATAATAGAATTTGGTGAAATAAATATACCATAATTCTTTTTCTCTTCCTTTGTTAAATTTTTGGTGATTTCTAATGTTAATTCACTAAATTGAGTTGTTGACATTATTATGGTAGATTATCTTTATATTTTTAATATATTATTATATCAATTTTATATTAATTCTATTTAATATATATAATGTGCTGGAATCAATATGTATCAATAAATACTTTTGTATTTGGAATATTTGTTTTACTATTAGTCGGATTTAATAATCGTTATTCAACTTACAAAATAGATTTCTTTAATAATCATTATGCGTATATTTTTATAATGTCTGTAATAACTATGCAATTTTTTGAATTTTTATTATGGAGAAATATAAATAACACCACAATAAATAAAATTGTTTCTACCCTTGGTTTAATTTTACTTGCTATTCAGCCGTTTACCTCATTATTATTAATAAATAATATTAAATTGCGAAATAATCTATTAACAATTTATTCTATTCCTGCGTTAATATTTTTGACATATACTATTTCGACTAGTAATATTCATACAACAGTTTCTAAGTCTGAACATTTGGCATGGAAATGGACTAATAATAGTGCGTCATTATTAAATTCAGTAGTACTAATATTTTATTTAATTTTCTTATTTTATCCAATGGTTTATAATAAATACTACAAAGCATTTTTGCTTTTATTATTATTTATAATATTTAAATATTATTATGATAAAGATGGTTCTTCAAACTCATTATGGTGTTTTTCTGTAAATAGTGTTATGTTGTATTTTTTAATCCAAATCTTGTTAATAATGCCTTTTAATGAAATGAAACAGAGAAATTAGTTTTCAATATATTTTTCAATAGTAGTACATTTTGATATATTATGAATAATTTTATCTTCTTTTTGTGGATTATTTCCGCCCATACCACCGGTAGCTTCTACTACCATCTTATCATATTTTCCCGATATTTTTGATGAATAATCTTTATAGCTAGGATTTTTCTCTCTAAACTGCGGAAGTAATCTGAAATTTTTATCTGCTATATGATTTATAGCTTTTCTGAGTTTAGTTTTATTATCATCTATTTTTTCCCATTGGTTTTCATCTTTTATGTACATAGTTTCTCTCTTTTTATCCGTACAATGAACGGGTCGTTGAGTGACGTCTAATGCCTTCAAGTTTGTAGTGATGATATTAGATATTCCTTCTACATATCCGATTTCGCCAACCTTTTCTAAATCTGATAATTGAAGCTTAATAGAGTCAACAAAATCGGTTATATTCATGGCATTTTTACAGGTTTCATTTAAGAAAAATTGAAGGTTGAATGTCTTATTATTATTCATGCTATTTGTATTATTATGTGAATGATTAGTGGTGCCATTTTTCATTATTTCTAAAAGTTCCGTATTTTGTTTTAGAAGAGCTATAATGAGGTCATCTTTATCTATGCTTGATAGATTATTTGATGACATATTTTTAGACTTTTTGCATATTTTTTTGTGTCTACAATAACTAGATTGATGCTTAAAAGTCGCACTACATTCTTCACAAGCATATATTTTATTAGCCGGCATTAGCTTATTATTAGCTTTTGAATGTTTTGCTGTATTTATATGTTGTTCCCAACAGTATTTTTTAGAGCATTTATAATCACACTTTTCGCAGTAAAAATTTTGGAGCATATTTTCATTAGCTTTCATTAGCTTTATAAAGCTAAAGAAAATATTTCTAAATCCTTTTCCGCAAAAAATATGAAAAAATTATGCTCTCATTTTTTTATGTTTTCGTTTAATTCCTTACCATAAATTTTCAACATCGTAATAAAATTTTTCGTCAGTAAGAAGTATTTTGGCTTTTGGATTTTGGACATTTTTTTTGTCCATTTTTAAAAAGTTCAGATACTTTTCATTTTTTGAATTGATTTTTTTTCGCTTCATGTGTAGTGAATATTTTTCGACCTAAAAATTACAAAATTTAAAGAATCCCCTTCAGGATGTAGTGTCGCGGTCTTTAAGTAGTCAAATTAAATATATTATTCATCAAAATAGAATAATTCTCTCAACTCTCGTAGAATACTTGGTGTAAATTTTTTATCGTTTAGTATACCTGCTATAGTCCTTTTATGTTTATTATCGCTATATTTTAATAAATCACTTAATTTTTTTATATCTGTAATCAATTCTTTAACTACTTTTTCACTTGGAATATCTTTATAATTTTCATGGATTATTACTGACGCTGACCAAATATAATCTACATCTTGATTTTCATACTCATTTAGATAAGAATCAACGGACATATAATTCATAATAATATAAGATAGATAATTTTAATATATTTAAAAACATAATATATATAATTATATGTCGTATGTTTACTTATTAATTTCAACGAAAGGTAATACCTATGTTGGTGCAACAGTTGATTTAAATCGTCGTCTTAGGCAACATAATAAAGAAATTAAAGGTGGTGCTCACGCAACAGGTATAAAAGTATCGCAAGGTGAGACTTGGACCAGAGCGGCACATGTATCCGGTTTTCCTGATTGGCAGGCAACTCTACAATTTGAATGGCGTTGGAAACAATTAACACGTAAATTACCAGTTAATATGAATCCATTAGAGAGAAGAATGTTAGCATTAAAAGAATTACTGGAATTACCTCAATCAACATCGAAAGCCAAACCATATACAGAGTGGCCATCACCACCGGAAGTCCATTTGGAAACAGATGATGCGAAAGTTTTTGAAAATATATTTACGAAAACTACTTAAAGACCGAAAATATATTTAAAAAACAACTTAAAGAAATTGAAGAAAATTATATAATGGAAAATATTTTGAAGCAAATAGATAATATCAAGAAACAGAATGATGGCATGGAAACTGGTTTCAAAAATAAAGGTATTAAGTTTAATAAATTAAGCGTGAATACTATGGATAATCCTGAAACCGAATTAATGCTGTTAAAAGATTATAATAATTATTTAAAGGGTATTTCCGCTGCTAATAGACCTCCTCCACAGGAAAAGCAAAAGCCTGTAAAAGAAGCACCAAAAAAGAAGGAAGAAGACGATGATGACCAAGATGATATCCCTAAGGAAGTTAAACCAACTTATTCTACTATTACTAATATGGAGGATATTAAACGCGCGTTTTTCTGTAAGGAATATGATACTTTTAATGAACTGGTAAAAGGTGTGCCATTTAAGTATTATAAGGTGAATTATAAGTATTCGTCTGATAATACTGGCCGACCAGGATATGTTGCCAAAAATTTGTTACGAGGATTCGTCCAAGGATTAGACGATTATCGTAGGTATTTGATGGTGTGTTTCAGGTGTATTTTAGTGAATAAGGAAACAAATGAATATAGATATCCGTCTTATTGGATTGTGAATTCTAATGACGATATTAAGACTATTTTGGGTTCATTATATGATGACTATGATTTTATTACTGTAGAGGAAGAAGAATCTATTACAAAACTCTTGAAGAAAATGGAGAAGAATGAAGATGAAAATGATGATGCTTTGATTGGAGAAGTTTATGTACATTAAAATTTTCTTTTATTTTTACTTTTATTTTTTCTTTTATTATTTTTTTTTGTTCTTTTTTTTCTAGTATTTGTTTTCTTACCACCAGTTCTAACTCTATACGCAGTGATTTTGATTTCACCATTATTTAAACTATGTTGTCTTTCTAAATTATCATATAATGTACTAGATATAGTTATGTCGCCAATTTTAATATCCTCTTCATCTTCATCGTCATCTTCATCGTCATCTTCATCATCATCATCATTTTGATGATAATAATCTTCTAATTTTTGAATATATTTATTAGTATCTAATCCATATAATTCGGCTTCGATCGATATCATCATTATAAAGTCATCTTCAAATTTGTTATTTTGATTGAATGTTGATATTTTTGTCATTAGTTCAATAAATCTGTTATATTCCATAATAATTTGATGTAATCTTATTGTACTACCAAACGATTGATATATAGCTACTTGAGTTCTATTTTCATTAACAACAACAACAATATAATGATATGTGGCAAAAATGGAAGGACAAAAAATAAATAATATATCATTTGCTTTTATACTATCTAAATTTATTCTTGAGCTAGTGTAATTATGTGTTTCATTTAATATTTCTTGAAATAAGTTATGAGAGAATACACATTCCATATCTTTTAAAAATGTTTCATTTGTATCCATTTTTTGCTGAAATAAATTATAAATATTATTTAAATAAATAAATGAATTATTATCAAAAGGAATTGTTCTAGAATCTTCAATAGCTTCAATCATTGTAGAATTTACATCTGTATTTTTGCAGTATTCTTTACTCATTATAATATATATACATTTATTTTTTAAGCAAATCAGTCATAAATTGAAGCTCATCATTTTGAGTTTGAATAATATTTTTAGCAAGCTTCGCTACATCATAATTATCAGATTTCTTTAAAATTTCATCACTCATGAAAACTGCCATAGAATGATGTTCTATCATAGCTTCTAAATACTGTTTATCATTTATAGCAATTTGTTTTCTATATAAATAAGTAAATAATGCTATTAAAGCAAACAAAATGGCATACCAATTAAGACTTAAAGTGTGATATTGATGATCGTGCATCATAACTTCAATTAAAACCATAAATAAAGCCATAATTGTGGCTAAATAAGCCTTACCTATATTATTTGTAATATACGTCATTTTATTAACCATAATAGGAGGCATCAAGAAGTACTGTACAATAAAACTACCTATAAACATTGTAAGCATGGACATTGTAATTTTCATATTATATAATAATAGTTTAAAAAATATTTTATAATATTAATAAATGATAAATTCTGATTTAGATGACTTAGAAAGTGTTTATAGTGAACAAGATAATAATAGAAAGCTGGCTACTACTGAAAATAATATAAATGAATTATTATTATTAACGGATGATATGGATAACACAACTCTATTACACCTTTGGACATTTAAAACGCCGACTTTATTTTAGGTATTTTTTGGTCGTATTTTTCCTTGTTTTATTTTTTACATATACAGCATTTCTATTATAAGCACCCTTAAATATATTTTCATATTTTTCTTTTGGAATATTTCTTATCACATTTGAAATATTTTGTTTTATTTCGCTATGAGTTAAACCTTCTATTTTTCTTAATCTTGCTTTCATCATACTAAAATAATTTTCAATTGAATTTGTAAAATGTTGATATGGAACAGCATAAAGCAGTTTATTATTTTTATTTACTAATTCTTTTATTTTATCGTTTCTATGACTACTCGCATTATCCAAAATGATTAATTTATCCTTATATTTACTCGTTATATGTGTTTCTAAAAATTCATATAATCTATCAGCATTTATTCCACTTTTTTCATATAATTCCCACCCCAAAACTCCTTTTGTTGAAATCGCAAATATTCCTGTATATTTTTTGAATACTTCTTGTGATTGTGTTTTTATTACACATCTCTTTCCTTTTTCACTATAACAATGTTGTCGTTTTTCTAATGATTTTATGCTTGTTTCATCAATACAAATAATATCATCAACATTATATTTTTTAATTTCATCATAAAATTCTTTAATTTTACTATTGATATTTATTTCCTTACCAAATCTTTTAACTGGTTCGTGTCTAAATCTTGTCATTTTTAAGGTTATATTATTATCATTAACTACACGATTTAAGTGTCTTCTTGTAATATCAAAATTAGGATATTTGTGTTGAACTTTTGCTAATAAATCTTCCATAGTAATTGTTTTGTCTTTTTTGATTTCATCAATTATAAACTTAACTTCATTTTGTTTAATTTTATATGCTATTGGTTGTCTGTTATGTCTTTTAACTGCACCTTCTTCATCATATTTTTCAACCCAACGCATTAAACTTCTTGGACTACATTTAAATATTCTACATACTTGTTCTTGTGAAACATCTTCTGTTAAATAATATTCAACCGCAGACATTTTGAAATCTTCGCTCTTATGTTTAGGCATATATATTATTTAATTATTTATAAAAAAATTGAATTGCTTTTTATAAATAAAATACTTATCATAATACAATATAGAGAAATGACTTCAAAAGGGTCAGGTTGTTCGGTTAGCGGAAAAAAATATGAATTGGAAGTTTATAATGTTGTAAAAAAATGTAAATTAAATAACAACGATTTTAACACACAAAAAGAAGATGAACTTGGTGGTTGTAATTCAAAAAATGATATTGAATGTATTATGGATAATGTTGTTGTTCCAATTGAAATAAAAAAATCAAAAACTCCTGATTGGATGCAATGTTCAATAAAATATGATTGTGAAAATGAAAAATGGATAGGAAGTTCTAAAAATAAAATACCAGAAAAATCTAAAAATATATTTGAAGAATTGATATCAAATTCTATTTTATTTAACGGAAAAATACCACCATTTATGCTAAAAGATATAACACACGAAGAATGGTTACAAGTTAAAAAAGATACAACTGATTATAACGATACATATTTAGAATGTCCAAATGATACAATTAAAAAATTATATAGCGAAAAAGGTTGTTTTTATATACAAATTTCTGATAAAGGACTATATCATTTAGGAAATGATATATGTAATTTTGATGTTCCTGAATTTATATGTGAGCAACAATTAAGAATAAGAACTAAAATACATACAACAAAAAATACAAAGGGATTTTGTAAATTATCGGTAACAATTTCTTGTCAACCAAAAAATATAAAAAATTTGGTAAAAAGTAATTATAGTTTAGATAATAGTTCAAAATTACCCATTAATTTATTGTATAGTGATTAATTTTGAACTTATTTTGATAATATAATAATTTCTGACGAAGCCTTTGATTTATTCATCCCATAACTCCAATTTACGTCTATAATTAAATAATCTTTGTATAAATTTTTTATATAATCACAATTATTATATGTAATTAGCCAATTTTTTTTTGTTTTTATTAATTCATATAATAAATTATGGTTAAAATTTTCGTGCATATCGCCATTATTGCCATATAATTTAGATTGTTTTTCTAAGTAATATGGAGGGTCCAGAAATATTAGGGTTTTTTCATTTGTAAAACTATTAATAAAATATTCAAAATCAAAGTTATATACATCTATATTTGTAAAATCTAATAATTTAATTTTATTTATTGATGAAGGTGTATATCTCTTTAAACTTGCCTCTTCTGAAAACCCACCTGATAAAGTTGCGCCACTAAAAGAACATCTATTTATTATAAAATATTGTAATGATTGTTGTAGCATATTGTTATTTAACTCCATTATTGTATTTCTATAATTTGTAAATTGTTCTTTTGAAACAGATGTTATTTTATTTAATTCATCACATAATATATCTTTATTTGTTTTTATTTGTTTCCAAAAATTATATAAAGGTGTGAATTTATCATTTACTATCAATTTGTGATTATATTTATTTTGAAAATAGAATTCAAATGAACCTCCACCAAAGAATGGCGAACATAATGTATCAAATTGTGTTATATCAAAATGTTCTTTAATTACATCGTCTATTATTTTACACGCACGAGTTTTTCCACCAGGATATCGTAATGGTGAAATATTATTAAGCATATTTTCTTTAATTATAGTTTCTTGAATAGGTTTGTTTTCAGAACTATTTTTATTAATTAAAATAATTAATTCTGATTTATTTTTGGACTTACACTTTGTAATTCCAAGTTCTTCACACTTTACTAAAAGTTCTGTTTTTGATAATTTGGTTAAATCCATTTCTTTAATATTACAAGATGTATTACTACTTATATCGGTAATATTATTTAAATCAATTTTTTTATTATCTAATAAAAAACTCATTTATATATTTACTAAATATTTTATTTTTAAATTAATTAACAAATTAAATATTTATATTTTGACTATCATTAAATTTTAATTGATGTTTGTTTGTATTTAAATGTGTATCCATCATAGATTTTACAAATACACCAAAATCACAACATTCACAATAATACTTAAATTTCTCCTTTCGTTCTTCTTTTGTTGAATGATTATTAAGAATATGGTTTAAATAATTGTTCTTATTATAATTCTCAAAACTGCACTTATTACACTTATAAAGTGTCTTATCACATCTTTCTTTTCTTTTGCCTGTTTTATGTAATGTAGTTTCTAAATGTTGTTTATAACAAGAAGCAATATCAGTTCTATAATTACACTTTTCGCAATAAAACTTGCTTTCCATATTATTTTATATATATTTAATATTTAAATATATTTAGTAAAATCAAAATTATTCAATTTTTTAATTAAATATTATTTTCGTAAAATTATTTAAAAATAAAATATTTAGTAAATATATAAATGGGAAAAAGAAAAAGCAAGAATTCCAAGAATTTAGGAATTATGAAAAATCTGCTTATAAAACCCTGAAAATTCCACTCAAAACGATTTTACTTAATCGTGATACAATACAACCTTCTATTAATAATTTAGTTTTTGAAATGAATGATTTAGTCATACATACTTATCAATTCATAAGATTATATATTCTTTATTGTTTTACTAATAATAACCCTTTACCTGAATTAAATGATACATTTATTTCTTATTGTATTAAGACATTAGGAACTCGTGATAATAGAGGAAAGAAATGTAAAGATACTGAACTTTTAGAAACATTAGAAGAATTTTACAAAACAGAATATCAACCTTTACTTAATCACGAAAAAACAAATTTAAAGAATACAACTTTTTTACTACCTTATTTATCAACGCAAATTCACACATCATTATCTAATAATATTCAAGAGCATTTTATTCAACATTTTTTACGATTTATCAATAAAACTACAAATGACATTGCAGAAGATAAACAATTATTATTTCAATTCAAAAAGAACATTATGGAATTAACAGATACAAATGAATTATTTAATTTATGGAAAGAAACGCATTTACAAAACATTATTCCTGAAAATGTAAAAAAATCAGTTTATTATGATGTTAAAGTTAGACCATTTGAATATTTGAAGGGAATGTTATATATGAATGATATATTGGAAAAACAAGAAAGTAAATTATTTCAACCCTTACCATTACGAAATAATATTATTCCAAAGCATATTATTTTAGATACTGCTTGTATTATTAATTTATTTTGTCCTGAAAAGGATAAAGAAGGCAATAAAATTAAAAAAGGAGAATTATTAAGTAATGTAAAAGATAATCAAAATGAAGTATGGAGTAATTTGTTAAATTTAAACCATAGAATATTCAATAATAAAGATTATCAGTTTCATAATCAAATTCAAACAGACGGAATTTCGTGTTGTTTGTTATTTATTAGAAAAGATTTGAAAGATAAAAAATGGGGTGCAAAAGTTCCTGTATTGGAAGAACAAGATTTTTATAATATTGAAGATTTATCCAAAGAACAATTAGATACACTAAAAGATAGAACTATTATTGGTTGTGACCCTGGAAAAAGAAGTTTGGTTTATATGATGGATAATAAAGGTAATAAACTACAATATACAGCACCACAAAGAAAAAGAGAAAGCAAAGCAAAATGTAATCAAAGAATTTTGTTATATGAAAGAAAGAAAAATGGTATTATTGAAAAAGAAACACAATTATCATTTCAAAATAGTAAATCAGTTAATTATGAAAAGTTCAAAATGTATCTTGTTGAAAAAAATAAATTAAACAAAGAAACAACTGAATTTTACAAAAGAGATACTTGGAGAAAAATGAAATTTAGGCAATATAGTTATGGTAAGAAAAGTATTGACACATTCTTAAATAAAATCACGGAAACATTTGGAGAAAATATATTAATTGGTTATGGAAATTGGTGTAGAGATACTCAAATGAAATTTTTTATGCCTACGATGAATAAAGGATTAAGAAAATTAATCCATAAAAAATATGACACAATAACTATTAATGAATGTAATACAAGTAAAAAATGTTGTGATTGTCATAAAGATTTAGAGTATTACAAAGATAATGAAGGTAAAAAGGTATTTCGTCTATTGGTTTGTTCTAACTGCGTGAGTTGCGAAAACAAAAAAATCGTATTTAGAACAAGAGATGCAAATTCCTCAATAAATATTTTGAAATTAACGAAATGTTGGATAGAAAAACAAACAAGACCAACAGAATTTCAAAATCATATTTCGTCTTTCACTTCTTCGCCAACCAAAGAGAAGAAGAAAAAGTAAGACCATCAAAATTGATTTTACATTTTTGTATTTTTTTAGCGTCAAAGTCGGCGTTTTAAATGTCCAAAGGTGTAAAAAGCTGTATAAATCCAATATTAATTTGTACGATAATTTTTACAATTATTTTAGTAGTTGTAATAATAGTAATATTTTCAAAATAAAAAATAATTTATATAATTATATTATATATGGAAAATCCAAATCCAAATCCAAATCCAAATCCTAATCCAATTCCTAATCATAATCCATTACGTTACAAACAACAATCTTTAACAAATGACGTTTTACCTGAAATTCCGCAAAAAAATTTAACATTAATAAATAATAAATTAGATTTATTGGTTGATCTTTTTGAACAAAATAAAGATAATACACTTTATTATAATCCAAATCAATTCACGAAACAATTATTTTATTTATATTTAGTACAAAAATATAATAATCAATGCTATATTAATGCGAGTGTTTATCAGTATTATACACACCAAATAAGGTATATAGAGATTGAAAATAAGCAAGGAGAAAAAGGTGAAGAAATAAATAGAAAATTTTTAAATAAATACGCAGAATTATTATTTGAATGCATTAAGAATACAAATGAACAAACCAAAATTTTTGTTGTACCAATTGGTTTACGAGGTGTTGGTCACGCAAACTTGTTAATATATAGAAAAGAAAGTAACCAATTAGAACATTTTGAACCACATGGTGCCGTTTTTGGTGGCGATATTGAAGGTAGAACAACAGATTATACACTTAATATAACCGATAAATTAGGTTATATAGTAGATAAAATTAATGAGTTAAATAGAAGGGAACATGTATTCGATACTGATTTATTATATATACAACCAATGTTGACATGTCCAAAAACGTTCAGAGAAGCTACAAGTGGTTTAGGTTTTCAAGCAATTCAAAATGCCAAAATAGATATTCCTAGAAATATTCCTGGTTCATGTTTATTATGGAGTATATTAATAGCTACATTAGTTTTGGAAAATCCAGAAGTATCAACTAATAATATCCAAGAATGTATAATAAGATATACTCTAACAAAGGTAAATACAACACCAATGAATGAAATGTTAGTTAAAATAATAGTTGGATTCGCGATATATATGGTAAATACAATGGATGATTATATGAAATTATTGTTTATGGGTTCAGAATTTGAAAGTATCGGAGATTCGATTGAAAAAATGGATGATATATTATATAAAATATCTGATTCAGAAATAAAAAAACAAAAAATAGATAAAAGAATAGATAAAATAATAACTACAAAAATTACAAATCCATATCAGATTAGATCGACAGGTGAAAATATTCAAGAGTTAAAAGAAGAAATAGAAAATCATATTCAAAGTATTGATAGCGAATTAAGTAGTATTAATACTACACTACAAGGATTAAAACATGAAATGGAACCTTTTAAAGAAAGTTATCAAACTTATGAAACTCCTACTACTTTATCAGGAGCTTTATTAAACAAATTAGGTTTATCTGGATCGAGTCAAACAAGAAAAGAATATAAAAAATATAAAGCTTTACAAGAAACATATGATGAATTAGAGCTAAAACGTATTGCTTTAAATTTTGGTAAAGAAAGATTAACTTTTATGTTAAACACTATTGAAGAAGCACCTATGAAAGAAGCTGCTATACCAGCAACAATGTCAGAAGCTGCTATACCAGCAACAATGTCAGAATCTGCTACCGCAACAGAATCTGCTTTAGCTCCTGAAACAGAAGTTAAGACCAAAAAACCTCGCGCTAAAAAACCACCTCCGCAACCATTAACTCCAGCTGAAATAGCTGAACTCGAAGAATATTTTTTACGTAATCCATACGAAAGAATGTACGCCAAGACTCCTTTGCAAAAACGTAAATTTTATGAAGAAAAAATAAGATTACATAAATTAAATAAAGGCGAGGACGACGACTCATTAACCGGTGGTATAAAAAGAAAAAGAGTTACAAAAAGAAAAAGAATTACAAAAAGAAAAAGAACAACCAGAAAAAGAGTTACAAAAAGAAACTAAAACATATTTATTTACGTCTTGAACGCCTTGTCTTTGAATTATGGCCTATATGTCTTTTTTTAGTGCTCTTTTTAAAATGTTTTTTCATTGAACCTTTTTTTGACTCTATAAATTTTCGAATACTTTCTTTTTGATTTAACATCATATCAACTATATTTTGAAAATAACAGCGAAATTGTGAGCGCATCTTTTTGAGGTCGTCAACACATACCCATCTTATTTCCGCTTTTTCAAATATTTTGGTTGTTTTAAATATCTTAGGGGCTAAACGCTTTTGTAAAAATCTCTGATTATTATTATAATAATGTGGTAACCATTCGTTATATTCAAAAGGGAAAATATGCATACGATAAGTTTTATGTCCGTCTGTTTTATGGTCGATATTATAAGTGCCATGTTTTTTTAACATCTTACGGATATCAGCATCATTACCTAAAAATCCAGTAAATTCCTCTCCAGCTTCTCTTATAGCAGTTTCTAAAAATGTTTCAGAATTATCAGTTCCACCACCGAAATCAGAGAAACCAGGAGCGGAATCCTCATATTTTCCTTCTTTACCAAATAAAAAATATAGTTTTTCATTATGTATAGTTGTTGGTAGAATACCTGCTCCCATTATATAAAATAATAATATTATTTTATATTATGAGTAAAACAAGAAAACATAGAATTAAAAAACGTTTTTCTAGAAAATATAAAACAAAAAGACATAAAGAATTAGTTATTCCAAGTTCAACACCTTCCAAAATACGCAGAATAAGTAATAAAATAGATAAAGCTCTAGCTAAAGGTCGCTACGCTTCAACCAAAAGCTCATATTCACCAACTATAAACAAAAAATTAATTACATTAAAATCAATTGAGAGAACAGATTTAACGAATTGTAATACTGAACAAGCTTTTAAATTTAAAGAACCACTCCAAATTAGTATTAAAAACAAATGTTATTATTATTATACACCAGAAGCAAAGAAGTTTTTATTACATAATTTAACGGCAAATAAACATATAAATCCAAAAAAAATAATACCACCCATACAATCGCAATCGAATTGCTGGTTTAATGCTATGTTTGCTACATTTTTTATAAGCGATAAAGGTCGCAAATTTTTCCATTTCTTAAGACAACTGATGATTGAAGGTAAACAACAAGATGGAACCGCAATACCACAACGTTTGAAAGACGCTTTTGCTCTACTAAATTTTGGTATTGACGCTAGTTTAACTGGAAATGAATTTGCTTATAAACTTAATACAAATAGTATAATTCATTTGATTTATAAATCAATTCCTAGCTCTTATAAGACAAAATACCCTTATATATATGATATAGATGAAGCTGGAAACCCTGTTCTTTATTATATTGGTATAATAAATTATTTGAATAATAGTTCAATACAAATGCTTTTTATTAGAAATACTAATGGTAGTAATTGGAAGGATTATATAACAGACTCAGTTAATACCATGCCACATTTACCGCATATTATTGTTCTCGAGATTTATGACGAAAATGCGTCAGAATTTAATAGAAAACCAATTTCTTTTTTTGTAAAAGACGCAAAATATCAAATAGATAGCGCAGTTGTCCGCGACACAACAAAACAACATTTTTGCTCGTTATTAACATGCGAAGGTTCTGAAATGGGATACGATGGCGCCAGTTTTCATCGTTTAGTACCTTTAAAATGGAAACATAAAATGAATAATAATATGGAATGGGAATTTGAAGGTACAAAGGATTATGATGGAACATTATTAAAATGGAGTTTTATGAAGAGCTACCAACTTTTAATTTATTATCGTATTAAATAAATTTAAATATTAAAGACATATAAATATTATAGATGTCATCATCGCTAGTCATTAGAATTGTTGGTGGTGTTTGTGGAGGAGCAATAGGCACATATATTAGCGGGAAAATATACGATTATTTTAATTCAAGACCACAAATAAACTCACCTGAAACCAATCATCAAATACCGTATTATGAAAATAAAATTAAAGATGCGAAATCTTTTGAAGAAATTCTACAAATACAAGTTAAGGAACAAATTGAAAATTGTAATAAATATGATTATGAATACGATAATGAATATGGAAATACCGTAGAAATTAAAGAAAAAGAAATAATGTTTGTAAATGATGCTATTTATGACAATAATTATATCGATTATTATTCATTATTATTTGAATGATAGAAAAGATTATACAGACATAATTAAATCAGAAATTTTCTTGCCACCGCTTGATGATGGCTCTATTCCAAATGAAAAATCTTCTTTTTGTGTTAAATTACTACTTATACGTAAAACTTTATAAATATTATTTTTTTCATCACTAGCGTAATCATAAATCATATTATTCCATTCTTTAATTATTGAATGAAATTGTTTATACTTTAAATTATCTGGATAATAAATATCTAAAAGAACTATATTCGCTTTTGGTAGTTTACTTTGAATACTTTTTATTAATTTTTTATACGATGAAAACATTGGTTTTAATTGACTCGAATTTGTACTGTCTTGATTTTGATCAACATAATAAGATAATATGTCGTTTCCTCCTGCCGAGAGAAAAATAAACGTATTCGACAAATTCATTTCAACAGGAATTTCATCAATTTGACTATAAATATCCACTATTTTTGAATGATCTTCTGCTAGACATTTTACATTTATATTTCTCTCAACTAACAAATTTTCAATACTATTTCCATCAGAAACATAAGCATTATTTTTAAGAATACTATCTCCTAATAATATATAAACCTTATTATTGATTTCAAAATTTTCTTTGAAATAATTAGTTTTCAAATAAGAATTAAATATTAAAAAACAAAAAAGGAAAAATATATATAAATAAAAATATTTCATATATATTTCTAAAGTTATATTATTTTATATAATTGTAATATGTTATGTAATTGTATATGTAATAGGTTCAGAGAAATTAAGAGTACCAGGATATGTATGATTTACTGGACGAGAAAAATTATTATTGTATAAATTAACAACCGAAATGGGATAATTACCAGGCGCAGCATTAATTGGAACTACAAAAGATAAATTAAATGAACTATAATAAATGACAGGTAAATAACCTATATTTCCAAATTTAATAAATGTTGTTTCATTTGGTAAAAAATTAGAGCCATCGACATAAACCAATGAATAAGACCCAGAGTCACTTGTTGTTACAGATAAATTAAATAAATTTGGTGTAAATGTTGGATAAAAACCTTGAAATTGTCTACATTTTCTAGTACTTCTGGCTAACTGATTTGTTCTAGAACTTGATGTAGAAAATTGAGCATATAAATAGTCGTTTGATTGAGGATTCGTTCCGTAACCTTTTCCAGCGCATGACATCTATAATATTAAGTTATTTTATTTACTAAAACTCTTGTTTAAATATCCTATCAACTAAATAAATAATACCAGATTTATCAAACAAATTTTCATCATATGCCAATAAAAATCTTGGTTTTTCTTCATTAGATTTGATTCTACAAATAGCAAATAATTCTATTTTAAGAACAGTTTCATAAATCATATTATATTTAGATGGTTCATTTTGATTACTATAATATTTTTTACAATCCTTAAATATTTTTCTGAAATCTAACCTTTTTTCCCCATTTTTTAAATCTGGTTTTTTATAAAATAGAGTTTTCAATGTTTCATCTACTGTAAAATAGATAGGAAACCAATGGTCGTGTCCTAACATACTAAATTCAAACTTTTTATTAATATATTCATCTCTAGTATCACAAATTGTTCCGTCATCAAATGATATAATAATAGTATCTTTATCATTTGTTGTGTTTTCATAACCAATAAATCTACTTAAACTTCTAAAAATATCCTCTTCTTCCAAATTTCTGATAATAGTAATTTCAGCATATTTTATTGACATATTATTACTTAACTCTAATAAAATTATTTTATATCAATTTTAATTTATAAATAGTATCACTATAAATTAAAATGAGTTTTATGAACTTTTTTTTATTTTTGGTTTTTCTCTCAAGAGTATTAAGCTATGACTCATTTCAGTTAAATACTGGTGTATGGTTAAGTGGTGCTGCTTATTGTGGTAAGGAAAAATATGAGACAATGATATTAGGTGGACCGGCGGCTACTTTTACATATAAAGAAACGCTTTATGATGTAAAGACTGATTTACAAGGTTATATTGGTATTTTACCAACTACAAAATCAATTTATATAGTTATAAGAGGTTCCTCTTCAATAATAAATTGGTTAGATGATTTTGAAGTTAAATTAGTTTCATATGATTCTTTTCCGGAATGTAATTGTAAAGTTCATTATGGATTTTATAATTCTGCTCTAAGTATAGTAACAAAAACGATTGATACCGTTAAAGTATTAAGACTACAATATCCCGGTTATTCAGTTGTTGTCACAGGGCATTCATACGGTGCTTCATGTGGACAGCTACTAGCAATGGAATTAATTAAAAATGGTATAAATATTAAATTATATAATTATGGACAACCTCGCGTTGGAGATGCGAAATACGCCGCGTTTGTCAATACAAAAATACCAGAATATTATAGAACAACTCATAACAAAGATATTGTGCCTCATATGCCGCCAATTGAAGGATTTGGTTATTTTCATAGTTGTAGAGAGATTTTTGAGGACTCGCAAGGTAATTTGACTTTATGTAGTGAGACAAATTGCGAAGACCCAAAATGTGCTGACCAATTCAGTTTGGTTCAAACTAATACTGAAGACCATTCTTATTATTTAGGACATAACTTATCTTGTGAAAATAGCACATTATAGATTTATACAGGGCCATTATCGTCTGCCCTCTCTCTAATTCTACCTTTAATTTTCTCTCTAGCTAGGTTATAAACAATATAAGCAAAAAGTGACCCAACAAATGCTCCAACAACTACTTGAGATATAGAATGAAAATCAAATTTTACTCTTTGATAACAAGTAATTAGAGAGATTAATAAGTATAAATATAACAAATTGGTGTGTTTTAAGGATAAATATATGAATATTGTTGAGAAAAATGCCGTCTGAGCATGTCCTGAAGGCATTCCAAATATTTCAAACGGTATACCATTTTGAAGAAAAAAATCCTTAGCATGAGTTCTGATTAAATGAACTTTCTTATTATCAAACATTGGTCTCGGTTCTTGAATAATTCCTTTTAAAATAGTATTCAAAATAATATTAGTAATAATACCAACATTGTAATAGAAAAATAGATTTTTATAATCCCATAATAAATACCAAGAGAGAATAATCAATAATATAGGACCATAATTGCCTAATTCATACAATATATTCATTAATATTATATGAGATTTAATATTGTATGAGATTTAATATTGATATAAAATCTCTGAAACTAATACTAATATAAATACTAATATTATTATTTCACATAAAACCATTATTATTATAATAATAGATTTAATATTGATATAAACATTCAGCAACTAATGAAACACACCAATCATTGCCATTTAAATTAAGAACATTTCCTTTATCATCTAATAATTTAACACCCATTCTCTCAATATTAACAGGACCAAAATATGTTCTTACACTACTCTGGAGAGAACCACTAAACTCAACTAATAACGAACCAGTTGACAGTCCAACTGAAGTTTTTACCGGTAAAATAGCAAGTATATCCGATGAAGTAGGCGCTTTAGCTAAATAATTAGAAAAATCTGTATTGTTACTGTTAATTGAATTTATGGTATAAATTTGCGCGTTTGTTAGTGTCCTTGGAGCACTTGGTAAAATAACTTCTGTATTATAATATTTCTTATGATATTTACTAGCTAATAATAAACCATTATCACTATCTGTATTTTGGTTTAGAAATAAAGACTCTGCTTTGAGTTCAGAAATTAACTCGGAGAGATTATCTCCTTGTTGATTTGGATTTACACATGTATAAGGTAAGTCTGGAGAATAATATGTGGGCATTTTTAAAGTATTTGAAAATTGCGATATAGAAACTAATGAATTATTGACATGATTTTGGTTATAATCATCAATTACAAGAATTAAATATTTAGGACCATTTAAGTCTAAAATAGATGATGCGACATTACCACTAGAATCAATATTTTCATAAGGTAATCTATATCCCATCAACCAACCAAGTGTATTGTTAAAATAATGCTTACTTTTATTACAACTTAAACCGCATTGTAATTTACTTGTAAAATCATAAAAAATGATTTGTGTGTCTGTGGTTATGAGAAAAGAATTAGAACTATTTAATGGATTAACCCATGTTCCGAATATTAAAAATAATGTTATTATACCATTATTTGAATCATAATAAACTGGCGTATTTATTGGAAGTGGTGGCGATGGATATGGTGGCGATGTGTATATCGCAGAAGTTCTTGCGGGAAATGAAAATCCTGCTTGAATAAACGAATTATTAAGTTTAGTAACAAATTCCTCCTGTGTGTAATTCCCTGACGGCACAGAAACAGGAACAGTAATATTATCTGCTGGATTATAAATCCAAAAACAAGTATTACCATAAGCCGAATCAATTGCGTACCAACTAAATGGTATTTGATATGAATATAAACTTAAACTGAGGCAATTTTTAATTGTATCTGATAGGTCACATGTATAATCAGTTGAAGTAGAATAAGGTCCACTAGTGAATTGTCTAAATTGACTATCCAAATTAAGAAATCTACTAATTGTATTTTTTAAATTAGGATTTAAAGAATCTTGTTTAACTGGTAAATTATATGTATCGGTAGTAGCAATTTGTTCTCTCTTCATAGGAGCATATAAATTACCAAACACATCTATTTTTTGCTGACGGTTTGTAATTTTATTAGCCTGATTTTCATCTTTTTGAGTAAGATACTGATTTTGATACCAATTATTTATTTGTTTTTCTCCATAAGGATATATTGCTTCATTATTTCTATTTCCGAACCCTTCAACAATTGAATCTTTAGTATTATCTTTTTCTTTATCGGTAATAACATGAATTTTATCTTCTAGATCATCGTCTCCGTCATCGGATTCAAGACCGTCAGCATAGTTTAATAATTGACTTTGAATTGATTTAAAGAAATTTGACAAATTTGGATTTTTAGTTTTATATTTATTAATATAAAAATTAGTATTTTCAATAATAGTTTCTGGGTCTAAGTTATCAACGTCAATAATAGTCATTAGTTCAGATAAAGAATAATTTGAAATATTAGTATCAATGGTTGTCATATAAATGATATAAATATTGTTTTTAATTTAAAAAAATATTTAATAACTTTTTATATCTTTAATTTTTATTTGTTAAATTATTATCATTTTTACTTTCTAATATTTTATCTCTAAAATGATATATAAATAAATTTTTTATTTCTTTTTTTATATCCATATTTTCACAAATATCTAATTTTAAAACCTTTTCTGGGATTTTTGTCATACCTGAACCACGTTTTGAATGGGTATAACCTTTAAATAAAATTTCATCTAATACGTATACTAATTCAGGATTATAATCATCTATTATCTCTCTAGATATATGGTAATTCCCAACATAACTATATCTATTATAGTTAGAATCTTCTTGAATTTTATATGTTTTATTCATAACTATTTTATTTTTAATTAATCCTATTCCCATAATTTGATTAATTGAGTTATTCATCTCGATAACAAATACAGGCGAATTGATATCTATACTTTCAGATAATTTATGTGGGGTCGCATATAAACATTGAAATTTCTTCCTTTCTCTATAGCGAACATTAGCATCCCAAGTCTCATTATTAAATCTTACTGTAACAATAGTAAACATATGGGTTTATTTTATTTTTGGGTTAAATAAATAAATCAATTTTAAATATATATATATAATGAATTGTTGTATATGTGGACCAGTTAAAAACTGTGGACCTTATTTATCAAAAATACTTGAAAATATGGAGAAATTAGGGTCATTGTTTGAAGATTATCAAATTATAATTTATTATGATAAGTCAAATGATAATACACTTGATATTTTAAAAAAATATCAGCAAAAAAATTCTAAAATGCTTTTTTATGTAAATCAAAAACCAGTCTCTAAATTCAGAACACATAATATCGCAAATGCTAGAAATGTTTGTCTTAATTATGTGAAAGAAAATAGAGAGAAATTTCCTTTTTTTATTATGATGGATTGCGATGATGTAAATTGTAAAAATATTAATATAGATAATTTAAAAAAATATTTAAACAATGATGAATGGGATGGACTATCCTTTAATAGTTCTCCAAAATATTATGACATTTGGGGGCTTTCAATTTATCCATATTGTTTTAGCTATAATCATTTTGAATATAATGTTAAATTTTATAATATTATGCAGGATTTTATCGATAAACTTTTAAAGAAAGCAGCTATCGAAGGTAAATTAGTTAATTGTATATCGTCATTTAATGGATTTTCAATTTATCGTACAAATAAATTTTTAAATACGTATTATGACGGAAGAGTGAGGTTAGACATAATCCCAAAAGTTAATTTATCAGCACATATAAAAGCAGCAAATTCAAGTTTAATATTTAAACAATATTTTAAGCCTGACGGAACAGTAAATGTAGATGGTAAATATGAAGATTGTGAACATAGAGCATTTCATATACAAGCGCGACAAAATTCAGGCGCAAGAATAATGATATCTCCTGATATTTTATTTTACTAGTTCAAATAATTTTGTAGTTCTTCAAATGTTATATCTGTTATATTATGTTTATTTTCAAAATTAGGATAAGAGTAAAAAGACCTATTATCAAAAATATAAACATGTTTCACACTTGTTAATGTATGATAATTTAATAATCCAGGTACTACACCTGAATTTATAGCAATTATAACTTTTGACTTTATAGATATTGAAGCTATATCTTTTATAGTTAGATTATCGTCATACGTAGATAGAACTCCATCGACTTTTGTAGTCGTTAATATTTGAAACCTCTTATTTAATTCTATTATATAATTATCCCATTCACTTTTATTATAACTATATTGATGTGAAAATGGTGTTGAATTTAATATTAAAATATCATATTTTTTATATTTTTCAGGTAGTAAATTATATCTATTTAATAGATCATCATCATCATATACAAGTCTATTAATACTTATATTAAAGTTTAATTTTTTAAGAACATTATTAAAGAATATTTTATAAAATAAATTATAATTAATTATTTTATTTCTAGATGATACTATTGCTTTTTCATGTGTATAATCAAAAAACTTTGTATTAATCCATAATTCTAGTGAATTATTAGGTTTATCTTTAAGAGATAATAAAATAATATTATTGTAGGCAAATTCCTTTAATTGTGATATATAATGTTCTTTTGTATAGTAATAAATTTGTATATCATTATTAATAATGTAATTCTTAATAATAGTGAAAAATATTAGATTAAAAACGCTGTCGCCTAAGCCTTTATCATTATATATATGGTAAATTTTATTGTTATTAAAAATTTTAATAATAGAAACAGTTTTAATGTATTCTTGTTTATTCATACAATTATTAAATATTTTTTATTTTTTTAATAATATTTGTAGTACTTTTATCATTTATGTAATCAAATAATATTACCTTTTCTACAAATTCTGTTCCAATTATATTTTCAATTTTATAATCGCTTCCTTTTACTAAAATATGTGGCCTTAAAATTTTTAAAATATTTAATGGTGTATCTTCAGAAAAAATAATTATATAATCAACAAAATCAAATAAAGATAATATTGTAGATCTTTCGTTAATATCATTGATTGGTCTTTCTGAACCCTTTAGTCTTTTAATAGATTCATCTGAATTTAGACCAACTACTAATATGTCACCATTTTTTTTAGCAAATTGAAGGTTTTTAATATGACCCGAATGGAGAATATCAAAACATCCATTTGTAAATACTATATTGTGATTTTTAGATAATTTTTGTATTTTATCAATTTCATAATCAAAAATTATTTTATTATTAATAAATTTACATGATTTTTCATTGTATTCAATAATATCATTTTCGGTAACTGAATAATTACCAATAACTCCAACACTTTTTCCAGCAACATAATTAGAAATTTTACATGCTTTAAATAAATCATAGTCCTTTAAATAAACATAGACTAAAACAGCCATTACAATATCACCAGCTCCTGTAACATCAATTAAATTAATAATAGAGTCGTGCTCTATTTTATTTGATATAGTATTTAATATCATACCTTCTTTACCTCTAGTTATTAATAGGTTTTTACAATTAATCTTCTCATGAATCACTTCAATAATTTTATCCAAATTTGTTTCATTTGTTATTTTTTCAGCTTCGTTGATATTTGGTTTAAATAAAAAACAGTTTTTATATTTTAAATAATTTTTTATTTTTGGATCAATAAAAGTAGGAATGTTATTATTATTAGCATAATTAATTATATTTTGACATATATATTCTGTTATAAAACCTTTATCATAATCAGAAAAAACTATAGCATGAATATTTTCTTTATTAATAATGTATTCAAATATCTGTTCTTCAATAATTCTTGAAATATTATTAGTATTCTCTATATCATACCTAACTTGTAATTTATTGTTTGAAAATATCCTATTTTTTTGTGTCGTATTTCTATTATTTTCAATAAATAATTTATTTTTAATAGAGTGTTGGTCTAATATATCTTGAATTATTTTACCATATAAATCATTACCTATTAAACCTAATAATTCTACATTTGCTCCTAAATTTTTTAAATTAAATGCTACATTAGCAGCACCACCTAAAATAAAATTTTTATCCAAAATATTATAAATTGGTATTTCAGCCTCAGGAGCATTTCTATTAACTTCTGATTGATAATTTATATCAATCATTATATCACCTATAATAATTATATTCATAATAATAATTATTATATTATTTTTCACAAACCACCATAAAACTATTATTTAAATCAATACCAGAACAGATAATATTATTCATATCATGATCTTTTAAAAATTCTGTAATAATTTCTGGTGTAAAACAGTGATTATGTTTTTTGTTATGCCATGGTCTCCAATAAACTTGTGAAAAATCAGGTAAATATAAAAATAAGATACCACCTTTTTTTAGTTTAGAAATCCATAACTCCAAAGTATTTGACCAATTATCGACATGCTCCAAACAATGACTTGAATATATATAATCAACTTCCTGATCGGGTAAATTATCAGCATGAAACCCATTATCTAAAGATAAATCGATTCCTATAGCATCAGGAAATTTCCATTCTTCCTTACAAAAACCAATATCATATCCTGTTCCTTTACAGTAATGTTTAGCGTATGGAATAGCAAATTGGGAAGCATTTCCAAGTGATTGAAAATGCGGATATCTATTATTTTTAAAATCAATAAAATTCATATAATTTATACTATTCTTTTTTTTAAGTTTTTATTAATCTATATGTTATATTGTAATCTAGGTTGTAATATTTTTATTTATTAAAAATATTCATAAAAAATAAATAGTAATAATATATGTCAAACATAAATTATTTAAAAATATACAATTTTGATAATAAAAAACGTTTAGGAATAAATGAGGATGGTGGTTATATTATAGCTATTTTAAATGGAAGTTATGATTTTTATATATCAGCAGGCGTATCAACAGAAGAATCCTTTACACGTGATTTTATTGAATTATATAATATGAATAAATCAAATTGTGCAGCATTTGATGGGACTATAAATAACTATCCTACAGAGTATACAGATAAAATTTTTTTTTATAAGAGAAATATATCAGCTTTTAAAAGCAATAAAACATCGAATTTAAATTATTTTACAGATAATTATAATGATATTTTTTTAAAAATGGATATAGAAGGTTCAGAATATGAATGGTTAAATGCATTAAATGAAAGCCAATTAAATAAATTCAAACAAATTGTTATAGAATTTCATGGAATTAATGATGATAGTTGGAATACAATTTTATCAGATAAAATAAAATGTTTTGAAAAATTATCAAATACTCATTACCCCGTCCATATTCATGGTAATAATAATGGAACTTTAACTGGAAAGATTCCTGATACAGTTGAAATAACCTATATTAGAAAAAATGAAATGATCTGTGAGTTAGAATTTAATCAACAACTATTACCTATAATAAATTTAGATTTTCCAAATAATCCGAATAAAAAAGATTATGATTTAAATTTCCCACCATTTGTGAATTAATTTCCCTTCCACATTCTAAAACTATCTTCATCATAATGTTTTGTTGAAACTTCAAATACTTCGGAGTCTTCTAATGCGATTAATTGATGTGGCTCTCCGCGTTCATTTGTTATAACATCACCAACTTTTAAATATTCAGTATGAGTAGTACCAGAATCTGTTTCTACCCATATCAAAATAAAACTACCTTTTGATACATACCATGTTTCCTTCTTTTTAATATGATAATGCATTGAAAATTTCTTGTCCTTTTCAAAACATAAAAGCTTACCACAATATTCATCATTATTTACAAAAATAATTTCTTTTCCCCATCCTTTTGGTACTATTTCTACTGGTAACTTCTTTGTTTTAACAGGTTCTACTTCTTTTGGAACAGGCCAATAAGTATCTACATTAAATGATTTATCATCAATATAAACATCATATGATGGTTTTTCCATTAATAAATTATCATATTTAACACCCCATTCTTCTAATTGTTTAATAGTTAAAGTCTTATGATCAATTCCTGTAGTAGCACCTCTTGCCGTCCAAATAGTTATAAAATTACCATCATCTTTTAATTTATTTACATATCTTATTCTCTCTACAATTGGTTTAGAATTAATATAATCATTACCATTCGTAAAACATAAAGTATTATCTAAATCAATAAAAAATTTCTTTGACATTATAGTATATTTACGCTAAAATAAATATATTAAAATAACGTAATATATAATGATAAATATATACGCAAATAAAAAAAATAAAAAAAATAACAATTTAGATAAGGAGGTATTATTAATAAAATTATATAAACAACCTTATACTTTTTTTAAACCAGAGTATAATTCAATAATACCATTAAAAATTTTTCAGACATGGTATACAAAAGATTTACCACCAAAAATGAGAGAGAGAGTCGAATTATTAAAAAGTCAAAATCCTAAATTCGATCACTTTTTATTTGACGATAATGATTGTGCTAATTTTATAAAAAATAATTTTGATGAAGATGTATTATTTGCTTATGATAATTTGATTCCTGGTGCCTATAAAGCAGATTTATGGAGATTATGTGTGTTATATGTTTATGGTGGTATTTATATGGATATCAAATTAAGTTGTGTTAATGGGTTTAAATTAATAGAATTAACTGAAAGTAATCATTTTATAAAAGACAGACCATTACCATTATCAATATTTAATAGCATGATGATATGTCAAAAAGGACATCCATTTTTATTGATGAGTATAAATAAAATTGTTAATAATGTTAAAACTAAATACTATGGTTTAACACCATTAGATCCAACTGGGCCAGTAATGTTAGGAAATTTGATTTTAAATAATAAATTATTGTTAAATATAGATATGTTTCATTACACCAAAGGAGGTTATATAGTTTATAAAAATAGATTTATAATATCAACAGAATATCCAGAATATAATAATGAAAGAAAATCTACATATAATTCGATAAATACAAAAAGGTACGATGCTTTATGGTTTGAGAGAAATATTTATAAATAAACATTTCTATTCTTCCATAATTCTGCGTAATGTTGTTTATTCATGTATTTTGCTCTTTCTTCAAAATACCCAGGATAACAATTTAATATATTTTCACCATTATATTGAACGACTTTTTCATAATCATTATTTCCATAAAGAACATGTTTCATATCAAAATTATTTTTTTCTTCTTGTGTAAAAAATGTTCCTAGTAAATAAGGTCCAGTTGGTTCAAACATATTAGTTCCATAATTTTTATTTTTAACATTTTCACATATTTTTTGAATTGCTCTTAAAAGTATTTCGTTTCCTGGTTTACAAACCATAACAGCATTATATATACCATTATTATCTATATCTAATACTAAATGCTCTTTTTCAAGTAAATTATAAAGTTTAAAACCATTAATTGGTTTATATTTAATATCCATATAAATACCACCTAATTTATAAAGAATACAATATCTCCATAAATCTGCTTTATAGGCGCCAGGAATCAAATTATTATAAGTATTTAAAACTTCTTCATCAAAATTATTTCTTATAAAATTAGCACAATCATTATCATCAAATAAATAATAATTAAAACGCGAATTATTTTTTTTAATTGAAAGCATACTTTTCATCATTAAAGGAGGTATTTGTTTTGAGTGCCAAGTTTGAAAAATATTAGCAGGTATTTCAAAATTACATTCATTTAAATTTTTATTATTATAAGGTCTATTATAAATATCTTTTACAGTATTTTTCATAGCTATAGTATTATTATTTGGAGAAACTAAATTCATAATATTTTTAAAATTGTTTGACATAATATTATATTTATAATATTTTAAAATAAACTAATTAAACCAATAATTCTTCAATTTTATGAGCCATAACTGTATATCTGTCATTATCTAAACTTTTCACTAATAATGACCAAGGAGTACAACTTTGAAGAGCATCCATACCTTGTTCGCAAAATAGGTTAAGCAGAGATGGATTAAATCCAGACATCATTGATGCGTTAGGTTGATCGGAAAGTGATGGAAACCCAGAAGTGCTTCTTAAATTCCAGAAGAGAATATGAGGAGGCTTATAAGGAATTCCATTAACTCTTACACCAGCATCAGCATACTTATTCTTCATTTTCTCATATAGAGCATTCTTATCACAATTATCTCCAGAATCCATCTGCATATCAGATAAAATTACTAAAACCATATCTTGAACGTCTTCTGAAGCCATCTTATTTTCTACAATAGCATCCAAAATCATATCAAGCGCAGCATGAAAGTTGGTGTTCATTCCCCATTCAGCCTGTTTCACAACATTAACTTGAGAAATGAAATCAGGATATGGTTCCAAATTAACCCAAGTTGGTTTAGAACTAAAGGTCATAACACGCTTTCCTAAAGCAGATTTTTCAGCAATACGAATACCTAGAGCAATCGCAACATTCATCGGATCTCCCTCCATTGAACCAGAAACATCAACCATAGCAATCATCTTACCAAGAGCGCCATTTTGACTGGAATTATCGCGCCACTGAGAGTTCAAAAGATCCTTCTCAGCTTGAGTTCTTGCTTGGCAAGCTTGCTTGGTGAAGTCTGCCATACTAACACGCTTACCCTTCATTTCAACTTCACCCTTAACAGCCTTTTGAATATGAACGTTAAAATTATCCGCACATTGTTTTCTATCCATATTATCAGGATGTCTTGGCTTACCATCCTTTTTAATATTTAAAAAGGCCTTCTTTTGCTTGATTAATGAAATGGATGTTACCTTATTGAAATCAATATTTTGCCATGTTTGTTGACATTGCTTAATTTGAAGAGTATCAATAAATCTATTAAGAGCAGATAATAACTTACGATATTCAGTCTTACACTTAAGAACTGCCTTTCTTCTACGTTCATCCGAATTAGCAGTTTCAAGAAATTGATTGAAATAATTTGTAGCCAAAGCTTCGTATAACCAACCAAAAGAAGACTTTTCTCTAGGAGCCCACTTAGCTGCTAAAGACACATCATTACTATTGGCAGTCATATTAGAAAAATCAGTCTTCAACTGCTTATTAATAAGCGTAATAGAAAATTGAATTAAAGGATGGTCAATGCTAAGTCCATTATCCTTACAATATTGGCAAAAATATTTTAAATCCTTCCAAGAACCGTATTGATGTTCCGTTTTTGTAGGTAAAACAACGAAACATGTTAGAGCGAACTCAACAAGCTTAGGATAAAAATTATACCAAGTAAATAACATCATATAGGAAAGAGTATACTCTCCCTTACCATCAATAATATCACGAGTATGACCAATCATTCTATATAAAATAGACAAATGACCTTTGGCAACTTCCTTTTCAGGTAGCGAACCGATGTCCATCTTATTCTTTAAATGCGTAAGTAAATCAGCTAATTTATTAGATAATATTTTAATTCCATTTTCATCAGTTCTAGTAACTTGAAAACTGAATTGGAGAATTTGCTCATGAATACTATTCGACCATCCATATTCTGCATGACCGTTTTCTCCAAATTGTGTAGGAGTATAATTATCTAACGCGTTAATAATTGCTGCCATCTGTTATGATACTATAATATAAATATTACTCTTTATATCGTTTTTTTATAGTTTTTTTATTACTACTTAAAGACCGCAAATAAATCTTCTTGGTTGAATTATTTGTATTGCTAATATCTTTTGATTTTTCATAAAAAATAACTATTAAATCATTTAAATCATGAAACATATTAATACATTTTTCAAATACAATTGTGTCAATATTTTTAATTACAGATAAATAATCTTTATTCTCTCTATTTGTTAAATACAACTTCACTTCTTCTGGTTCCAAAATTATATTATATTTCAAAATTGATAATAGTTTGTATTTTCTGTCATCGTCTACTGAATTTCTTTTAAGTATTCCAATTATCTCCTCGCGTGAAATTTTATTTACATTACTCAGTAAAAATGACTCGTATTTTATCTTGTTTATTTCATTATCTATATTTATATATACAATTCTTAAATTTATGTAATAGATATCATCCTTGTAAAAATCTTTATAAAGTTTATCAGTATTATCAAATTCATGAATCCATTCATCATCTAAGTTATTATATTCCAATTCCATATTGTATTATAATTGAATCATATAATACATTATAATTTTAAACTAATTTCAAAATACTCTTAATTATTTATAGCTTAATCATCTTCACTATCTTCTTCATATTCATCTGTATCATCTTCTTCTGAATCTGTATACGTCTCTTCATTCTGCCAATTTGGTGATTTATACATTTTTTCCCAAGTATCATAACCATTTAATTCAATAAATTCTTCAGTTCGTTTTTTATGCTGATTTATTAAGTCATTAGCCATTTTTACACCAATTTCATGATCACTTTCTTCTTTTTTTGTTTCCAATTTTGATTGAATTACTTGTTTATTCAATTGTTTATCTTTCTTAAGTAAAATCCAACCTGGTTGTAAATCAGATTCTACGGTTTCTTCGTTTTTAACAGTTTCTTCGTTTTTAACAGTTTCTTCGTTTTTAACAGTTTCTTCGTTTTTAATAGTTTCTTCGTTTTTAACAGTTTCTTCGTTTTTAACAGTTTCTTTGTTTTTAATAATATTAGTATAACTATTATCAGATATTTCAACCTTTTTCTCATCTTCATCTAGTTTTATATTTCCATATAAATCTGGAAAATTTTTCATACTCAATGATTCTATTCTAATTCTATCCTTTTCTTTTTCTTCAAATTCCTTCTTTGCCTTGAGTTCCAATTCTCTTTCTTCTCTGTATCTCTCTAGTTGTCTATCATTAAAACGACCATTTCTTCTATAATCCATTCTATCATCTTTTATTCGTTCACTTTTAAATGAATTAAATTTATTTTCCTTAGAAGAATTTTCTTTATTTAAATTCTTTTTAGTATCACTCTGTTGTGGAATATCGTTAATTAAAGATGAAAAACGCGAGTTGGATTTAAATGAATTACTCATATTTGCTTGTTAGTATATCTTATTTGATATTATATATTAATTATATTTATGTATTTATATTTATTTAATATAATATATATCTAATAAGTATTTAAAGATATATAACTATTTATAATTATCTCCTAGCAGCAAATAACTATACATTTTAGAAGAATTTTCCCCAAGATTACTAAAAATCCCGCTATATATTAAATACAGGAGGTCGCATTATTTATCATAAAAAAAATATAAAAATCTACAATTATATTTATTTTTAAATGTCCAAAGGTGTAAATTTTCTAAAAAAATAAAATTTATAAATTTATAAATAATTTTATTTTTTAAATATCATCTACATCAATTTCTTCTCCATCATCCATAATTACGTTATTAGTATTACCGTGTGAAGCCTGAGAAGCAATCAAATTTTCATATTCTTGTGTTGCTTCATCCGCAAATTCGATACCTCCATCATCAACATCAGCACATTCACCAAGAGTTTTAGTATCATTAGCGATAAATTTATTCCAATTTACTGAAGTAACTGAATTTTTTAAACGCATTTTGTCAGCATCGCTATATACCTCCAATACATCACAATCCCTTACATCACCTGATTTCGTTTTGTCTGATGAACTCCATTCATGAAGCCCCACAAGAAGCCAAGTATTTGGACCGATAAAATTATCACGCTTATGCTTACCTCGAAACTTACCTCTAATATGTACGCGTAATGGATTGCCATCGATATCTGTAGCGCTAGCAATACTACCACCCATCACCTTAATAGCTTGAGCATAAATTTCACCTTCTTCTTGCGCTACTCTTAAAGCAGTATCTCGTTTGATAAAATTCTTACGAGCTAAGCCTTTAGACTTATTACCTCCAGTGTTATTCTTAACCATTTCTCTTATGTAATATAATTTATATTATTTTCTTTAAATTGATTTCAATTTTATTTTAAAATATAATTTAAAGAAAATACGCTCTTTTTAAAAGAAAATTTTATAATTATGTATTATAATGAATTATGATTTTGATTTCAATATAAATAATTATAATATAAAGGAACTCGAACAGTTTTTAAATATTAACGATAATTATGACTTAAATGATATTAATGAAAAATGCTCTAAAATGATTTTAGTTATTAAAGATAGTAAAACACATGATAATAATTATAAAAAATCACTGGGAAAATTTTTAGATGAAGTTAAAGTTAAATTAATTTCTAATATTAAAAAAATTTCAGAAGAAAATGATGGATTTATTGAAGATTATGATAAACCTGTAATTGATAATAAAATTACAAGCGAACTAAATATTAAAAAATATAATAATGTTGGCAAAATTGTAACTCCTATGACCTCCCATCAACCATTACAAAAAATATCTATGCCTAGTGATTCCACTAATCCATATGGGGGTAATCAATTTATATCAAATTATGTTTTTAATACACAATTTAGAGACAACTTTTTCTCTACAACTCCAGAAAATTGTACTTTTACACTTCCCGTTAAATTGAAAAATGTCATATCAATAACTTTGTCTGCCGTTCAGATACCTAATGTTTTTTTTACTTACTCTGATTTTAAAGGAACTAATCAATTATATATTTTTGAAGAAACTACTAATCTAGAAGCCATTATTTTTATACCACCAGGAAATTATGATATCACAAGTTTTCCAAAAGTATTAGAAAAAGCAATTAATACACAGCTAATCGGTTCATGGCCTAATCGGTTCAAAGTATCAATTAATCCTTATACATATTTTACAACAATATCAAATACGACAAATACTTTTCGTATGAATATTTTAAAAAAAGATTTAAGTTATATTAGCAGTTGTAACTATTCTAAATATTTTAATGACTCTAATCCTGATAATATTATCACAAAAAATAACATAAATTCTGAACCATCTAATTTTTGTAATACAATGGGATATTTAATTGGCTATAGGCAAATTGAATATGAAGGACAATTATCCTATACAAGTGAATCTATGTTTAATTCAGTCGGTAACTCTGAATATATTTATTTTTGTATGAATGATTACGTGGGTTCACAATATATGCAAAATTATGGTGTATTACCAAAAGGCTTAATAGACGATAATATTTTAGCTGTTATTCCTATTACATCTCCTAAATTTACTTCCACTTTTTCCGATAATGCTGATTATATTTATAAAAGACGTAATTATCTTGGACCAGTTGATATACAAAAAATATCAATAAAAATATTATCATTAAATGGTTCTATTGCTAATCTGTATAGTAATGATTATGGGTTTAATTTACAGGTTACAACTATATATGATAACACAATGCCTTATGCTCCTAATTATAATATTAATATTTAGACTACTTCGTTAATTTATAGTAAATTTAATACTATGTTTAGAAATAATAATATTTGAATATTATATAAAATGCCTAGCGCTTGGAATATGTTTGTTAAGAAAATTTACGAGGAGGGTAAAGCCAAAAATTCTAATTATGAATTTAAGCAAGCCTTAGTTGATGCAAGTAGACGCAAGTCTGAAATGGGTCACTCTGCGTCTAAATCTAAAAGTTCATCAAAAGGTAGATCAAGATCGGCTTCTAGATCAAGATCCGCTTCAAGATCCGCTGCTGCTTCAAGATCCGCTTCTGCTTCAAGATCCGCATCTGCTTCAAGATCAGCATCCGCATCTTTAGCTGCTTCATTGGCCGGTGGTAGAAGAAGAAGAACACGTAGACATCGTAGACGTTAAATATTATAAAATAATTTAAATGAATATTTTATAATAGTATGAACAGAGTAGAGCAAATGAAGAAAATTCAAAAGGAGGCATTAGAACTCTTTACCAAAAAAAATATTGATTACGGTGATGCTTTTGCTAAATATGGAGTTATAGGCGTTTTGATGAGAATTGAAGATAAATTACAGCGTTCTATGTCTATAACAAAAAATGGTGTGAATTTAATTAATGATGAAGGAATTAGAGATACCTTAATTGATTTACATAATTATTCAGCAATGGCATTAATGTTATTAGATGAATAATATGTTTTACTACTTATCTTGATAAATCGTCAAATAATTGCTCTAATTTTGTATTACTTAATTTATTTATATAACTCCAATTTTCTTCTTGATTTAGTAACTTATTAAATTCATTTAATGTTCTCTCTAATGTCATTCTTTTATCTGAATCAGGATGAAGATTTTTAGAAAGTTCCATTGTTATTTTACTTATAAAAGTTCCTTTTAGAGAGAATACACGAGAAATACTTCCAAAAATCTGTAAAAACAATATACTTATACCATATACATCCCATTTATTATTTCTCTCGAATATATCATAAATAATTTCTTTTCTTGAAAGGTTTATGTATTTATTCATAGTTTGAATACATTGTTCTTTGTATGATTTTTTATAATTTTCTGAAAATAATCTTAAAATATGTAAGTTTTCAACAAAATTTTCACAAAATTCTTCAATAAATGAATAAGAAATTGTAATCATTTTATGAGATACAAAATAATATAAAATATGTATTTCAAATGGTTGATACGTAAAATCGTCTAATTTATGTAATATATGTGAAAAATATGTGTATTCTAATTTATCTAATATTAAACTAAATCTAAAATTTTTTAATATTGGTTTCTCTCTAAACTCATCTAAAAAAATAATATTTTGAGGTGAAATATTGAAAAAACAAATATTATTCTCGTTTAAAATATGAAGTCCATATAAAAGATGTTGAAATGAATTAATAACATCAAAAATTAGTTTTTTAATAGATGTAGAATTATACAGATAATCCGTGAAATCAATCGAATCCCTATCAGAATATTTAACTAAATAATAATTAATATTATCAGGATTTTTTAATTTTTCAATCATATCATCATTTAATTGTGAAATATTTAATGGCTCATAATCCTCTAAAATAGTAAAAAAATTAGAATAATATGGTATTTGTGATATTTTATGAGCAATATTTGTTTCATTTACTAAAAAATGCGAATAATTGATGATTGTTGATCGATAATCCTTTTTAAATTGTTCTTGTTTTTTGGCATTTTGAGAGAAATATAAATTAATTGTTGATATATCAATATTAGTATCCATTCTACTAATTATAGCATAATCTTTATTATTTTATTTTTACCTTATATTTTTCTTTAAATAGTATTTTAAAAAAATAAATTTTAACTATTTAAAGAAAACAACAACTATTATTTAATTATAGTAGCCTTTGATATATTATGTATTATTTTTTCATCTTTATTATCATCAGACGTCATAACTTCTACAACCATTTTATCATATATATCTGATGTTTTTGAACGCGAATCTTTGTAATCAGGATATTTCTCTCGAAATTGTGGTAATAATCTTATATTTTTATCAGCAATTTTCTTAACAACTTTTCTTAATTTAGTTTTATTATCATCTTCTTTTTCCCACTGATTTTCATCTTTTATATACATAGTTTCTCTTTTTTTATCAGTACAATGTATAGGTCTTACCGTCTCATCTAAATCATTCAAACTTTTTACAATTATTTTTGAAATACCTTCTACATAACCAACCTCACCTAGTTTTTCTAGGTCGGACAACTGCAACTTAATAGATTCAATAAAATCTGTAATATTCATCGCATTTTTACAAGTTTCATTTAAAAAGAAATTAAGGTTAAATGCCTTATTATGAGAATTTGTCGTAGTATTATGGGAATTTTTGGTTATACCATTTTTTACAAGTTCTAAAATCATGTCTTTTATTTCCTTATTTTCTTTCATAAGATAATCAATTAACTGTTCACTTTTATCTTGAACTTTATTATTACATTTAGTTTTATGTCTCCATAATCCAGTTCTATCTGTGTATATTTTCCCGCAAAATTCACACTGATAATTATTTTTTTCGTTTTTTTCGTTTTTTTTGTTGCCGACTGTTGACAAACTGTTGCGAATATGTTTATTCGTCTCAAGATGTCTATTATAATCTGTCAATTTACTCGTATTAAAGTCACATAATTCACAACAATATTTTATGTCGTTTTTTTTCGTAAAATCTGTTGCCATTCTCTCCTAAATAAGCAACACAAAAAACTCTAAGTCCTTTTCCGCAAAAAAAATTAAAAATTTTATGACCATAAAATAAAAATTTTTGGTTTAATTTGTTACCATAATTTTTCAGTATCAAGACAAAAAATTTTCTCAGTAAGAGTGTTTTGGACAAGTCAATTTTGGACATTTTTTTTGTCCATTTTCAAAAAGTTCAGATACTTTGCATTTTTTTAAATGAATTTTTTTCTTTTTAAGTAGTTTGGAAAATATATTTTAAAAACTTACTTAAAGAACTGTATTGCTAATTGTTGTGGCTTTTGATATATTCTTCATAATTTTTTCTTCTTTATTTTCGTCTGTTGTCATAACTTCCACAACCATTTTATCGTAAATATCTGAGGTTTTTGATCTAGAATCTTTATAATCTGGAAATTTCTCTCGAAACTGTGGAAGTAATTTAATATTTTTATCAGCTATATTCTTTACTGTTTTCCTCAACTTACTTTTATCATCATCCTTCTGCCATTCTCCCTGATCTTTTATATACATGGTTTCCCTCTTTTTATCCGTACAATGAACCGGTCTTACTGTCTCATCCAATTCATTCAAATTTTTCACAATTATTTTAGAAATACCCTCTACAAATCCAAGCTCTCCAATATTCATAAGATCGCTGAGTTGTAATTTTATAGAATCTACAAAATCTGTAATATTCATCGCATTTTTACAAGTTTCATTTAAAAAGAAATTGAGATTAAATGCCTTATTATGAGAATTCGTTGTAGTATTATGTGAATTATTTGTTATACCATTTTTTACAAGTTCTAAAAGTTCTTTATTTTGATTAATTAACATCATAATTAGGTCTTTATCTGATGGTTCTTCTTTAATATTAGACTGTTTTTGTGGAATTATAATACTTTCGTTTTGTTCAGCACATTTTTGCTCGTGATACCATAAGCTATTTCTTGCCCTATAAATTTTATTACAATACTTACAGAAAAAGTTTTGGGGATTTTGAGGATTTTTTTGTTCTAAATCGTTCAATTTTGTTCTATTTGCGTGTTTACTAGTAAGCAAATGTTTATTATAGTCCTTTAAATTAGACGTAATATAGTCACATACTTCGCAACTATGGGATTTTTGGGATATTTTGGGATTTTTCATTCTAAAATTGTTCTATAATTATAGAACAAAAAATCCCTAAATCCTTTTCCGCAAAAAATATTTAAAAAATATCGTCACAAAAATAAAAAAATATGGTTTAAAAGAAGACCATAATTTTTAAGTATCAAGACAAAAAATTTTCTCAGTAAGAGTGTTTTGGACAAGTCAATTTTGGACATTTTTTTTGTCCATTTTCAAAAAGTTCAGATACTTTGCATTTTTTTAAATGAATTTTTTCTTTTTAAGTAGTTTAAAAAATAATAAATTTCTATTATTTAAAGAAGCAATATTTATTTACTAATAATTATGAAATATCTATTCTTATACGTCTTTTTAATTTTATTTTTTATTTCATTTGAATCTTTAATTCCAGACTGCACAAATTGATTCACTTGTTCTTTTAGAAGTTCAATATTATTTCTACAAAATTCATCAAATCCATCTGACGGTTTAAAATCAGAAGATTTAATATTGTTTTTAATATGTTGGTCCATCGCATCCAATAAATCTTTTTGTGAACCAACGTAAATACGTCTTTTAATTGGCTCCTTTTTTTCAGTGCTCTTTTTTCTGAAATAATATCTCGCACTTTTAAACATTTTATCTAGAATATCACCGTCATAACCTAAATTGGTTAAACGTCTAATTTCTTTGTCAATCATATCATCATTTTCTTCAGTCCATTTTTCCCACGCTTCCTTAAAATCTTTACGATGATCGTATTGGTGAATTTTTGAAAATTTATATAATTCATCTGTAAATTCATTCGTAAATTTATACCTATAAATATTTACATTAATATTATCATCAGTTCTCGTATTTTCCTCCAAATCTGACGGAATTGATTTGGCGGTATCAGATGAATCATAAATATTATTATCTGTTCTGTCATTATTAATTGAATTATTAATAATATTACACATATAATTATCATTAGTGTTTGGCACTCTAATGACAACTGATTTAATATCATTTATCAATTCCATTATGGGTTTTAAGATTATGTAGTGATGCTTTCTATTTATTAAGTATTTTTAAATTCAATTTTTTTTTATAAATAAATAATTAAAAATAATTTGAATTGTTTAAGTATTTCTAAAAAAATTGATTTAAAATATTACTTAAATAATAATATTTAAAAGTAATAAAATGGAAGAAGACAATATTAGAACTCCAGATGAAATCGTTCAATCGCAACTTGTAGAAGATACTAGAAGCGATTTTGAAAAACAAATTGACGAAGCTATGTATCTTAGTCTTCAAGAAATAAATCAGACAATAATATCAAATAATCAATATGAAGAACAAGTTTTAAAAGATTATGCTAACGAAACAATTAGAAGAAAAGAAATTTTTAAAGAATTCTTGGCAAATATGACAAAACTAAGCAAATATGACAAAGAAATTAAAGATATATATGAAATTATAGACCCTATTATAGATTCATATTGTAATCAATATATTCAAGTGTGTGAATTGGATGGAGAAACATATGATAAAATTTTCAATATATTAAAAAAAATTAGAAATAATCAAACAGCATTTGATACTTTCAAAACAATTATTTCGAGAGAAGAATAAATTTACATGTCATCATTTTCTGCAAATAACTCGCGAACAATATCTGCTTCTCTATCTAAGTCCTCTTCTTCTTCCTCTTCTTCCTCTTCTTCCTCTTCTTCTTCCTCTTCCTCTTCTTCCTCTTCATCTTCCTCTTCCTCTTCCTCTTCCTCTTCCTCTTCCTCTTCCTCTACCTCTTCCTCTTCCTCTTCCTCTTCCTCTTCCTCTTCCTCTTCTTCTTGAATCCAATCATCATCTAAAATAATAGTATCTTGAAACGTCTCATAATCGCCTGTAACTGCTAAGCAAAACCCAAATTTAATTTGTTTCATTTTATATTCGAAATCACTTTCTGATAATTTTTTTTTTAAATATTCAATATATTTTTCATATAACTTTTGAATCTTTTCTTGGTTTTGTTCGCTAATACTTGCTTGACCGGTTTGCCGATCTAATACACAATAAATACCATATACAGCTTCACCCAAACAATTTCTAACAACATCTAACGCATATTCAGAAATACCTGAAAATTTATCTGCCAAGTAATCATTATCAATAATATACTCTCGATCTCCTGTATTGAAACCATAAACTAAAACAGCATTAGAACACCCGTACATTTTTACTTGTATAAGTTATTTAATATTGTTTCATTTGAACTCAATTTTTTAAATTAAAAAATATATATTTTATAAACTAATTTAAAGACCGGATTTATTTAAAATTTATCACTTTTATATCAGAATTAGACGTATTATCGTCATATTTTTCTTCTACTAATTCTGTTCTGGGTAACTGGGCGCGCGCTTCTACATATTCATATTGAACAAACGGATTTTCAGCTGGAATGGCATTTTGTATCTCCTCAGCTATAACAAGCGGCACATACACTTCTTCATTTGTTTCTTTTGATTCATGATATAAACGCAAAGATTCATAAAATTCCTTTACTTTTTTATTTATACGAATACGTCTTGCGTCAAATGATGTCAAATATAATCCATTTAAACTTTTTACACGAGACAACGCCACATAAGTTTGACCGCATTCAAATATTCCACTTCCAACATCAATTTCCGCAGCATCTAACGTCGCACCTTGAGATTTATGTATAGTCAACGCCCATGATAAAATCAGCGGAATTTGAGAAATACCAATACCAGGAATTTTATCGCTTTCCCAAATATGACGGGACATTATCATCTCGATTCCATTATTATATTTAACTTTAGGACATCCAGTTATAGAACAAAATTCTTTGACAACACCTTGACTACCATTACAAATCAAAATATCACCTTGTTCTGATTTAATATTTATAATACACATGACATTTGCGCCTACTTTTAATTTCATTTCTTTATCACATCTTAAATTACTCGCTAGAAAATCTAACTCTAATTGAATATCCTTATCTGTAAATTCTCGTCTAATCTCCTTCTCTCCTTTTGTCATTTCCAAGTCTTTTATATATTTTATTTTATATTCTTTTTCTTCACCATGTAGGTCCGACATTTTTGAAAAATTTATTTGTTCTACCTTGTTCTTTGTAGGGAATAATTTAGTGGGTTCCGCTATTAAATTTGGGTCAATTTCTCTTCCTACATATTCTAGAAGCAAATCATTTGACCTTCTCTTAATTTTTCCCTCGCGAATTTGATTTAAAATTGTTGAATAAATTTCATCTGTTTGCCTAAAAATCTTTTTCAACTCTATCTGACAATCACGGTGAAATATTGAATTCCAATCATCGCTTTCAAAACAAAAACGTTGCGTATCTATATCATCTTTATCTCCTACTGGAGGTAATTGGTAAAAATCTCCTGAAAATATCAACTGAATACCACCAAATGGTTTTTGATTACCTCTTACTGCCTTTCCTATATCATTTAACATATTAAATAATTTTAATGAAAGCATACTTACCTCGTCTACAACTAAAATATCCGTTTTTTTCCATATTGATTTCAAAAATTTATTCTTTTTTATCTTAAAAATTAATTGCTCTGTTGTCGCATTTCCTAGTCCAATTCCTGCCCACGAATGTAGTGTTTTTGCTTTACAATTTAATAAAATGGACGCACAACCGGTTAACGCTGTTACTTGAATATCTTTAAATTGTGAATAGGCATGTTTATAAATTAATCTTATTAATTCTGATTTTCCAGCACCACCTGGACCTGTGATAAATATGTTATGTCCCTGAACATATTTATCAAACGCTATTTGTTGTTCTTTTGAAAGCTCCATATTATATTATATTTATTTTTATTTCTAATATCTTTTATATCAATTTTATTATTTATTCTCCAAAATTTTTATTCTTTGCTTAAGGTCTTGGATTTCTTTAATTAAAATACCTATTAATCCGGTATAATTCACACTTTGGTATTCTTCTCCATCTTTATCTCCATCGACTAAAAAGGGATACTGTTCTTTGACTTCATGTGCTATTAAACCTACATCTTGTTTACCAGTTCTTAGATTTTTATACGTTACTGGTCTTAAATTATCAACAGTGTATTCATCGCTCAAATCAAGAATGTCTTCTTTTATACGATAATCTGATGTAGTATTAAACGATGATGCTGTAACTGTGCTTCCAAAAACTGCAGAACCATCATTATTTATATACCATCCACTTCCACCTACATTCCAATGACCAAATCTATAATTATTTGGATTACTACTGGTTTTACTATAATACCAATAATTATCAGTTGTATCAGTATATATTGTTTGATAATAATTATATCCGGTATTTTGAGGAATAATAACACCACCACTTTCAATTATTAAAATACCACCATTAGTGGGAGAACTTGGTGGTAAACTGGTAGAATTATAACCTTTTATGGCAATTCCATTAGAATAACCGGCAGGATTAAATTCTATATATGACTTAAATGTTGAGTCAACCATATATTGAATTCTAGCACTTGCTGTAGTCCAGCCATTGTCGGTGGCTACGGTGGTATGTCTATATACATATGTATTTAAATAAATATTATTAGTATTAACCTTATTATTTTGTGTTAATATTGTAACATAACTTCCTGAAGTAGTTGATAAGGTTGACGTATTTTGTACAACAACATTTGAACCATTACATTCAACTGAAGTGGTTGGTGTTGTCGAAGTACCACCAGCCCCCATAGTTACTGATGATGATTTTATTATTACAGCAGAATTTGTATCAGAATGAGTTGTTAATTCTAATGTTGACGTATTTTTTGCTAGTCCTTTTGCTACAATAGCTTGATATCCTGATTGGCTAGCTGGATTCCAACCACCACTACCGGTATTAAGTACAAAAATCATATTATTACTAGTAGAAGTATCATTAACACTCACGGAAGGACTATTCGAACCTACATTACCACTCACAACAAGGTTCATTGCGTTTACTATACCAGTAAAATTAGCAGAACCATCGCTATATAAAGTCCATGCTTTAGTACCATTAGATTTTTGAAATCCTAATTCATAAAGACCATAATTTTTGTAAGAGTACCAATAATTTGTATTTGTATCTGTATTTATTTGAAGATAAGGTACTGAATTAGTATTTGTATCTATAAAAACACTACCATTAGCATTTACAATAATACCTCCATTGTTAGTTGGAGATAAATAATTAGTATAAGAAGTTTTTATAGCAATCCCATAATTATAACCAAAAGGATTAAATTCTATATAAGCCTGTTGTGTAAAATCAACCATATTTTGAATTCTAGTACTAACCGAAAGCCAATCGGTTCCAATGCTATGTCTATAAAAATAAGTATGTAACTTAATATTATTTTGAGAATCTAACTCTTGTCTTAATAATGTGCACATGTCACCTTGTGTTGCGCTTAATAATCCTTTAGAATTTTTTAAAGTTAATATAGGATTAGATGAAGTATCGTTAGTTAAAATATTAGCATTTCCACTTACATCTAAAGTATAAGTAGGAGTCAATTTTCCTATACCAATTTTTGCTGTATTATTCACACCTAATGATGAAGTATCTGGAACTATAGATATATATGGGTTTGCAGCAGAACCTCCACCATTTGTAATATATAGATTTGCTATACTACCATTAGTTAGACCTAAATTTCCGTAATTTCCGTATGATTGTATTTGGTTTGATGTACCATTACTATAAAGTCTTATCCAAGAATTAGGTGATGTATTAACTTCATCTACTACATATAATCCATCTGTAAAAGTGCTACCTGAAATATTTAAATTCGTAAAAGAACCAATAGTTCCAGTAATACCAGCAGGAGCAGAAATTTGTTGTGAAGCGGATAAATGCGTAAAAGACCCAGTAGCACCAGTAATACCAGCTGGAGCAGAAATTCTTTGAGAAGCAGTCAAAAAAGTAAAGGAACCAGTTGGACCAGTGATACCAGCACTAGATGTTATAGTAGTAAAAGACCCAGTAGCACCAGTAATACCAGCTGGAGCAGAAATTCTTTGAGAAGCAGTCAAAAAAGTAAAGGAACCAGTTGGACCTGTAATACCCGCACTAGAAGATATCGTAGTAAAAGAACCAGTAGCTCCTGTAATACCAGCTGGAGCAGAAATTCTTTGAGAAGCAGTTAAAAAGGTAAAGGAACCAGTGGGACCAGTGATGCCCGCACTAGAAGATATCGCAGTAAAAGACCCAGTAGCTCCTGTAACACTGCCTGCTAGAACAATTCTTCCGCCAGATTGTATTGTGGTATTCGAACCTGTTGAACCTAAAGTAACGGCTTGACTACTTGTAAATGAAGTTCCTTGTATGGTCCAATTTCCTGAAGAATCTATATTATTAAATGAACTATCAAATACATTATAGCTAGTTGGTGGACGAGCTTGTAAACTTGAGTACATTGCTCTACTATTTGTTCCACTAGAAGATACCGCAGCAAATATTCCTAGTTCAGGAGACCAACAAACCGACCACCAAAAATTAGCATCCGATGGTGTTCTTTCAGTCCAATTTATACCATTATAACTAGTCATTATTCTAGCATTTGTTCCTGCTGAAGCTACTGCTACGAATTGGCCAAGTGCTGGAGACCATGTGACAGATCTCCAATCATTATTAGACGTTGCGCTTCTTATAGTCCAATTAATACCATCAGAACTTGTCATTACTCTATTTGTTCCAGTCGTATTAGTATTAGCTACTGCTACAAATAAATTTAACTCAGAAGACCAACAAACTGATATCCATTGATTTGCTGCGGCAGCTGATCTAGGTGTCCAGCTTAAGCCGTCAGGACTTGTCATTACTCTATTGGCTCCAGAACTAGCCACTGCTACAAATAATTCTAGTTCAGGAGACCAACATACAGACTCCCAATTTGATGTTTCTACTGACGTTGGTGACCAAGTAGAACCATTTGAGCTTGTCATGACCACTCCATCTGAAGCTACTGCTACAAATCTTCTTAATTCAGGAGACCAACATACAGAAAGCCAGCTAAAATTGATACCGCTTGTAATAACTCCTGTCCAAGTAATTCCGTTAGAACTTGTCATGACTCTAAATTCAGTTGATGTTGATGTTCCTGTTCCTACTGCTACAAATAATGATAATTCAGAAGCCCAACATACTGACCTCCAATTCATACTTAAATCTGTTGCTATGCTCGTTGTCCAGGTTATACCATCAGAACTTCTCATAGCTCTATGTATTCCAGACGTTTGACCAACTGCTACAAATAATCTTAATTCAGGCGCCCAACAAACCGAACTCCATGCTACATCAACAGGTGAAAGCCCTCTATTCCATGTTGATACTGCTTTTACACCATTTGAATATGGATTAGGTGCTGGATAAGCATTTTTAGCTAATCCATATGGACCATTTACATTGAAAAAGTTTGAACTTGAATCTATTATTTGAACGGCTCGATTTGTAAATTGAATAAAACTATTAGGATCTGTTGCTGATAAAATATTAAAAGAGCCAGTAGCTCCAGTAATACCAGCTGGAGCAGAAATTCTTTGAGATGCGGATAAATGAGTAAAAGATCCAGTAGCTCCAGTAATACCAGCTGGAGCAGAAAATTGTTGTGTTATAATTAAATTCGTAAAAGAACCAACAGTTCCAGTAATACCAGCGGGTGCCGAAATTTGTCGTGAAGCGATTAAATCCGTAAATGAACCGGTGGCTCCAGTAATACCAGCTGGAGCAGAAATTCTTTGAGATGCGGACAAATGAGTAAATGAACCTGTCGGTCCAGTTATTCCAGCTGTAAAAGATATGGTAGTAAAAGAAGCAGTAGTTCCAGTAATACCAGCTGGAGCAGAAATTATTTGAGATGCGGACAAATGAGTAAATGAACCAGTAGCTCCAATAATACTACCATTAAAATTTATACCAGGAAGACTTGTAATAGTTAAAGCAGTGCTATTATTACTTATACCATTTATAAATAAAGTTCCTCCAGAAGAAATATTACCACTTATTACTGAATTTCCATTCACATCAAGAGAAATACCAGAAGTAACAGTATTTTTTCCTATACCTACTCCTCTACCAGATGTGGTCGCTAAATAAGTGTCATTTGAAGATGATAAATGAGTAAACGAACCTGTTGGACCAGTTATTCCAGCTGTAGAAGATATGGTAATAAAAGAAGCAGTAGTTCCGGTAATACCAGCAGGAGCAGAAATTTGTTGTGAAGCGGATAAATGAGTAAAAGAACCAGTAGCTCCAGTAATACCAGCAGGAGCAGAAATTTGTTGAGAAGCGATTAAATTCGTAAATGAACCGGTGGCTCCAGTAATTCCTGCTGGAGCAGAAATTTGTTGTGATGCGCTTAAACTAGTAAATGATCCAGTAGTTCCAACAATACCAGCAGGAGCAGAGATTCGTTGTGAAGCAGATAAATGAGTAAATGAGCCAGTTGGTCCAGTTATACCTCCTGTAATTATAATATTACTACCAGTTTGTATTATTGTATTAGACCCGGTTGAACCTATAATAACTGATTGAGTGCTAGTAAATGAAGTTCCTTGTATAGTCCAATTACCATAAGAATCAATATTATTAAACGAACTATCAAATACGTTGTAACTTGTTGGTGGTCTTGCTTTTAAATTAGATGTCATAATTCTATATGTACCAGAACTAGCTACAGCACAAAATATACCTAATTCAGGAGACCAGCAAATAGACCTCCAATCGCTTGAAAATGATGTATTTATTAGACTCCAATTTATACCATCATAACTTCTCATAATTTTATCGGTCTCCAAAGCTACTGCTATAAATTGTCCTAGTGCTGGTGACCAGGCAACAGATGTCCACTTGCTAGATTCATCAGCACTAGTTCCAACTGTCCAATCTATTCCATTTGAACTTGTCATTACTCTATTTCCACTAACGCCGTTATCACTATAACCTACTGCTACTAATAAATTTAATTGAGAAGACCAACAAACAGATTTCCATAAACTTTCAGGAGCCGTTCTGCTAGTCCAACCAGTTCCATTAGAGCTTGTCATTACAACAATTTTACTCAGTGTAGTGAGGACAGTTCCATTTTTTCCAACATCTCCTACTGCTACAAATAATTTTAATTCAGGAGCCCAGCATATAGAATGCCATTCTCCTCTATTTTCAGCATTGTTATTAGTAAAATTAGGTAATATCCAACTTGTACCATTAGAACTGTATGTTATATGTGGTTGTGACATATCAGATACTCCTACGAATAATTTTAATTCAGGAGACCAACATATTGATCTAACACTGAATCCATACTGATAGACTAAACTTAAATTCCAAATCAAACCATCAGAACTTGAAGCAATAACATAACCATCACTGCCTGTAGCATTTACAGCTCCAGCCACAAAAATTTCAAGTTCCGCTGACCAACATATTGTTTGCCATCTTCTATTGCCAGCTATATCTATTGTTGTCCAAATTATACCATCAGAACTTCTCATGAATTTACTACCTGTATATGATACCGCTACGAATAAATTTAACTTAGGAGACCAACAAATGGAATACCATGAAATATCATTTGGTTGAATTCTATTATTCCATATTGATGTAGCTTTAACTCCATTAGAATATGGATCAGGAGCTGGGTAAGCATTTTTTGCTAATCCATATGGTCCATTTACATTAAAATAATTTGAACTAGAATTTAATATTTGGAATGCTCTATAGTCAAATACAGTATAAGGTTTAGAACTTAATGCTGATATAGTATCAGCGTATAAAACACTAAATGAACCATTTGAACCAGTAATGCCAGAACTAGAAGATATAGAAGTAAAAGACGCAGCAGCTCCGGTAATACCGGCAGAAGCAGAAATTTGTTGTGAAGCAGTTAAAAAGGTGAAAGACCCAGTAGCTCCAGTAATACCAGCAGGTGCCAAAATTCTTTGAGATGCGGATAAATGTGTAAATGAACCTGTTGGACCAGTTATACCTGATGTAGAAGATAAACCAGTAAAAGAACCGATAGTTCCAGTAATGCCAGCAGGAGCAGAAATTTGTTGTGACGCAGTCAAATTCGTAAAAGAACCGATAGTTCCGGTAATACCAGCAGGTGCCAAAATTCTTTGAGATGCGGATAAATGTGTAAATGAACCTGTTGGACCAGTTATACCTGATGTAGAAGATAAACCAGTAAAAGAACCGATAGTTCCAGTAATGCCAGCAGGAGCAGAAATTTGTTGTGAAGCAGTCAAATTCGTAAAAGAACCGATAGTTCCGGTAATACCGGCAGAAGCAGAAATTTGTTGTGAAGCAGTTAAAAAGGTGAAAGACCCAGTAGCTCCAGTAATACCAGCAGGAGCAGAAATTTGTTGTGAAGCACTTAAAAAGGTAAATGACCCAGTTGGTCCAGTTATGCCATTAGATGCGGATAAATGAGTAAAGGACCCAGTAGCTCCAGTAATACCAGCAGGAGCAGAAATTTGTTGTGAAGCACTTAAAAAGGTAAATGACCCAGTTGGTCCAGTTATGCCATTAGATGAGGATATAGTAGTAAAAGAAGCACTAGCTCCAGTAATACCAGCAGGAGCAGAAATTTGTTGTGAAGCAGATAAATGAGTAAAAGACCCTGTTGGTCCAGTTATACCTGTTGTAGAACTTATAGTAGTAAAAGAAGCACTAGCTCCAGTAATACCAGCAAGTGCCAAAATTTGTTGTGATGCTGATAAATGTGTAAAAGAGCCAGTAGCTCCAGTTATACCTTCTGTAGAACTTATAGTAGTAAAAGAAGCACTAGCTCCAGTAATACCAGCAGGTGCCAAAATTTGTTGTGATGCTGATAAATGTGTAAAAGAGCCAGTAGCTCCAGTTATACCTTCTGTAGAAGTTATAGTAGCAAAAGAAGCACTAGCTCCAGTAATACCAGCAGGTGCCAAAATTTGTTGTGATGCTGATAAATGTGTAAAAGAGCCAGTAGCTCCACTAATACCTGATGTAGAACTTATAGTAGTAAAAGAAGCACTAGCTCCAGTAATACCAGCAGGAGCAGAAATTTGTTGTGATGCTGATAAATGTGTAAAAGAGCCAGTAGCTCCAGTTATACCTTCTGTAGAACTTATAGTAGCAAAAGAAGCACTAGCTCCAGTAATACCAGCAGGAGCAGAAATTTGTTGTGAAGCTGATAAATGTGTAAAAGAGCCAGTAGCTCCAGTTATACCTTCTGTAGAACTTATAGTAGCAAAAGAAGCACTAGCTCCAGTAATACCAGCAGGAGCAGAAATTTGTTGTGAAGCAGTTAAATTCGTAAAAGAAGCACTAGTTCCAGTAATACCAGCAGGAGCAGAAATTTGTTGTGAAGCGGATAAAAAGGTGAAAGATCCAGTAGCTCCAGTAATACCAGCGGGTGCCAAAATTATTTGAGATGCGGATAAATGTGTAAATGACCCAGTTGGACCAGTTATACCTGCTGTAGAACTTATAGTAGTAAAAGAAGCACTAGCTCCAGTAATACCAGCAGGAGCAGAAATTTGTTGTGATGCATTTAAAAAGGTGAAAGACCCACTAGCTCCAGTAATACCAGCAGGAGCTAAAATTTGTTGTGAAGCACTTAAAAAGGTAAAGGAACCAGTAGCTCCAGTAATACCAGCAGGTGCCAAAATTTGTTGTGAAGCGGATAAATTTGTAAAAGACCCAGTAGCTCCAGTAATACCAGCAGGAGCAGAAATTTGTTGTGATGCACTTAAATGAGTAAAAGAACCAGTAGCTCCAGTAATACCACCAGGAGCAGAAATTTGTTGAGAAGCACTTAAAAAAGTAAAGGAACCAGTTGGACCACTAATACCAGCACTAGAACTTATAGTAGTAAAAGAACCGATAGTTCCTGTAATACCTCCTGGAGCTAAAATTTGATTAGTTGATGATAAATAAGTAAAAGCGCCAGTCCCAGTTGAAGTAGAACCAGAACTAGAACCAGAACTAGAACTAATACCAAAAGTTCCTTCATAACGCCAAAATGTCATTAAAGGAGCTTGTTGTAAATATGTATTTTTATTAGTAACGCTACCATAAAAAGTAATAAAACCAGCATCTTTATCATAATTCCAAGGCATAACATCACTACTACTTGGAAAAATAGTTGTACTAGTAGAAGTAGCATCATTATATAATTTTACTGTAATATCATAAGTTAAATCTGGATCATAATTAAATGGAATAGTTTTACTTAATAAATTCGTACTAACACCCTTAAGACTAGCAGTTCCTTTATAAGATTGTCTATATTGTACTTCAGTCAATTGTATATTTTCATATTTTACGATATAACTCGCATCTATACTATAATATCTTTTAGCTAATGAATTTCCATCCTGTGAAAATGAATCATCAAGTATTAAATCTGTAGTAGGAGCAGTAGTTGGAATTTTTTCTGAAAATATCTGCAAAGAAGGTATAATTGTAGGTAAAGCACTTGTGCTAGGTTCTTGTGCTACTGTTGCGTTTGGTTTAGTGGTAGGAACGCCTAAAGATTTTTTATATAATATTTCTATTTTATTTGATTCAGTTATTTCACTTATATTAGACGACATATATATATATACTAATTAAAACAATATATCGAATTTAAATTTATTTATTTATAAAACTAAAGTATATCATTTCGATTTAATATTTATTTTTTTAAAAAATTTTTACATCATTTAAAATATAATTTTTAATTATAAAAAATTATATTTATTGAATTAAAAAGTTAATAATCATTTTTATTCAAATGATAATTGTGCGTTTACACTTTGAATGCTTAATTTTTCATTCATAGGAACACCTATTCTAAAATATAAATAAGTAGAACTACTAGATTTATTAGTTGGTATAAATACTTTAATTGTAGCACTATTTGAAGAATTACCATTTGTAGGAGAGGATACAGATGTTAAACCACCTCTATCAGTAGTATCATAATAATTATTTGAAGTTACAGCATCAGTAGTCTTATTGGCGTCGATCCATTCTGTATTCAGTTTTGTACCATCATAAGTAGTAGTTGAAGTATCTCTTATGGCATAAAACATAGCTGGATATATATTATTATTATTGGATAAAACAATTTGTCCATTACTATTTTTAAAATTGGTTACATTACCATTAATTGTAAAAAATAAATCAACATATGAACTAGCAGATTCTTGAATTTTCCAGCAAAATGTCGCGAATCTGTATTTGGTTTCGGATGCTAAGGACGAATAGTCTTTTCCTGAGTTCAAATAATAATTGTCATAATTGATAAAAGGAGCTGTTGTAGTTCCACGAGTTACAAATGAACCGTTGTAAACCATTAAGTCATTTGTAGCGTCATATCCACTATTATTATTACTGGTTATGTCCCAGCTATGATTATAAGAAATACTATAGTAATCAGTTCCATTATAATTTAATTCTGGGTAATTTTTACCTGAAAGACTAGGAGCGGTCCATATTCTAGAACCTATTACACTGCTGGTAGATAATGTTGGAACTGATGAAGGTATTGTGCTATTTATTAAAGTATAAGAAGGTCCATCTGTTATAATATTACTACTTGTACCTGTAATACTATTTGAACCAAATATATTATTTAAAGTTACAGTTGCTGAAATGGCATTTTTTGAATATGTAGAAGATAAAGAACTTAAACTGTATGTTTTCTTAAATGTTAATCCACCTGATATATCACCATTGAAATTTTGGTTTCCAGATAAATTATACGCATTTGATAAAGCAGCATCACTGGTAGATGTTGTAACAGACTCTATTGTCATTGAATATGAAATAGGTGTATTTCTATAAAAGCGGTAACCCATATTATTCGCACTTATATCTAATGATACAGAAGGTGTGCTATGTAATACATATATACCTGATATTTGTCGTAATGAACTACTTGGTACAGTGATAGAATTAATAGTTCCCGTTGGAACAGTTGTAATAGGAGTATCATAATAAAAATAATAAGTTGCTGTTGCTGGAGTATTATCGTAAAAGGTTTGTTTACAAGTTATATAATTTGTAGATTGTTGTGGAACAAATCCAGCTGAATTTACACTTACATCAAGAGTGGTTTTTAAATAAAATCCTTGTTTCCAAGGGGAAGTGGACTCACTTGCGTATGAATCAGTTACAGAAATTGGAGTAATTGTTACGTTATTCAATGTATTTGAACTTGGAACTGATGCTGGAAATCCTGTATAATTAACAGTACAATCAGTTGCGCCATTCAAATTTGCGGAAAAAGTCATGATAGTTCCAGAACCTTGTAAGAGACCTCTATTTCCGGTAATATGTATAGGAATATTTTCAATTGTCGCTTTAATATTTGAATTTTTTAATAAAAGAATTGTTGAACCGATAGTTGAACCACTAGTTCCGGAAGAAGGAACAGTATAAATACCTCCGGTGTTACTATAATTATTAGAACTATAAAAATAATCTGTATCACTAGTAAAAGTAACACTTGATAACATAGATACATTCATTGCTAAATTAGTTGTTGAAAATGACACAGCAGGAGAAGAATATGAACCTGTCATACCACTATTATTAGTAGCGGCAATCTGTATTGAATAAGACGCGTCAGGATATAAACTAGAAAGAGTAGTAATTTTTGAAGTTGAAGTTGAATTTCCTATTTGAGAAACTCCACCACCAAATCTTATAGTACTTCCAGTAGTATTATAACTAACATCATATGAACTAATAGAACCTTCTCCAATATTTAATGTATCCGCTGTTGGCACATTCCACGAAAGATCTAAAGACGATAATGAAGAACCTGTTAATTGTATTACAGTTACTGTTCCGGGAGAACCTGATGATAAAAATCCAGCAAAAGTTGTGGATCTTTCTGTTATAGTTCCTAATGTATTATAATTATCATAATATGCTATAATGGTATTATCAGAAGCACCATTCCCCAATAAACCTGCTAAAGTAGCGTCATAATACTTATAACCATAACCGGTAAATTCATTTCCTTCGGAGTCTGTATAACTTAGACTAGCAAATGTATTTGCAGTACTATTTTTTTGAATAGCCAGTATAGTTACGTAATTATCTGAACTATTCGAATTATCTTTAATCCAATTAGCATTAGTACTTGCATCGGCAACATAATAGGGAGAGTTAACATTACCTGAAGGAATGATATATTGAGTAAATTTTGTTATATCCGGTAACCATTGTGTTGAACTAACACGTATTGTATCTGGATAACTCCAAGGAATATAAATTTCAGTTGATTTAGATACAGGGCTTCCAAATTGTATACCAAGAGGTTTTCCTATAAAATAATTTAACATCCATGTATCATTCGCATAAGTGCTATCTGTACCACTTCCAGCAGGTCCAGTAGGACCGGTTACAGTACTTGGAGCACCAGTAGGTCCAGTTTCTCCAGTCATACCAGTATGACCAGTTTCTCCAGTCATACCAGTAGGTCCAGTTTCTCCAGTCATACCTGTAGGTCCAGTTTCTCCAGTCATACCAGTAGGTCCAGTTTCTCCAGTCATACCAGTAGGTCCAGTTTCTCCAGTCATACCAGTAGGTCCAGTCATACCAGTAGGTCCAGTTTCTCCAGTAGGACCAGTTTCTCCAGTAGGACCAGTTTCTCCAGTAGGACCAGTTTCTCCAGTAGGACCAGTTTCTCCAGTAGGACCAGTGATACCAGTAGGACCAGTCATACCAGTAGGACCAGTCATACCAGTAGGTCCAGTTTCTCCAGTAGGACCAGTTTCTCCAGTAGGACCAGTCATACCAGTAGGACCAGTTTCTCCAGTAGGTCCAGTTTCTCCAGTAGGTCCAGTTTCTCCAGTAGGTCCAGTCATACCGGTAGGTCCAGTTTCTCCAGTAGGTCCAGTCATACCGGTAGGTCCAGTT
>Ga0255181_1000051_pt1 | contig 56959 bp, 74 predicted proteins | sample Atl_Colum_RepC_8_FD_183621 | JGI IMG/M metagenome (GOLD analysis project Ga0255181, IMG submission 183621) | Freshwater microbial communities from Altamaha River, Georgia, United States - Atl_Colum_RepC_8d | ecosystem: Environmental > Aquatic > Freshwater > River | place: USA: Georgia...
CTTACCGTAAATATAGTTGTCCTTGTCCTACCTGTACTACTTGTACAGGTAGGTACTACTTTGTACCGTAACTATTAGCCCCTGATAAACGGGACGTATCGGTACCTTTTACACCTCATCAGTAACCTACTGGATGAGTTGCTTCTTAGGGGTGTGGCCTACCAAGGCCGCTTTCGCGACTAGGTGGCTACTTGTTACATGTTGCTAATTAGGACTGGATGCCGCTCTGCTGATTTGAACCCCGGTGGGGCCCCCTGAATCGGAGGAGGGCGGTGAAAGAATCACTAACCACACCCGACCAGTTCCTAGTTCGCTCTAAGTAACTGTCCCGAATTATCGGCCCGATTCCTGCCTGCAAGGTTGGTACTCTCAGTTTGATACTGACTCAACAGTGATTCTAACCTCGGTAGCTCGGATTCCAAATAACCCGTTCGAGACGATATTCTCGTCCCTACAATATGACTGTATCACACAATAAATGACGTGTCAACTATTTTTCATCACCATCACTGATATCTGATTCGTATCCAGCTTTCTCTAAATAACACTTTGCTATCTTTAGTATTTGTATCCGGAAATCACTTTCTGCCATCGACATCTTCATCTTATTGCATACACTACAACAAGGTACCACGTTACCGGAAATATAACCCAATGAGGAATCTTTCCTATCAATTCCGTTCATTAACGTCTTTACCGTCTTACCGCGGCCGAAATTGGGCTTACTATTGTATATGCGAGGGGAAGCGTTACAGTAAGTACAGTTCTTCTTTATTAATTGCAAGAATTCTTCAGGACTTAGCCGCCACTCGATACCCCGTTTGACAGCCGACCTAATATATCTGGTATGCTGGACGCGGATGGATTTTGTCCACCCCCGTACCTTTCCTCCCTGCTCCCCACCCTCCCGTAAGAGACCGTAATGATATTCGCACTTTCCACAAGTCTTAATCTTGCCGGCAGCCGCCTCACTCCCCCTCACCTCTTTAATCTCACCACAGTCGCATTTAGCCATCCAATAGACGCCTTTACCGGTACCGCCACTTTTGGTAGGGTAAAGTAACATAAGGTGGTGATATTTATGACCTGTGTGGTTACGTCTCTTCATGACCATATAGTACCTCCAAGTATAGGGTAGCATAGTCGGGGATATGGGTCAAGTATGGAAAGGTTCCCCCGTGTGTAAACCAGTTTGTAGCGAGGTAAATTACTGGTACCGGGGGGTGGGCGGCGGCACTTGTACCCCTTCTAATCAAGCTCCCTGACACTGTTTCCCTTTTTATAGAGAGGGGGAATAAGGATAACCTCACCATACATCATACCCCTCTTTATCAGCTCATCATATCCACAGGAGAGAAAGCATGGTTCACTTTAGCACATTATAGTAACAATTAATATTCGATGGGCTATTATCCCTATCATTTTACCGGGTTAAAAGATTGTACTAAAGCTTTTTAATGGCATACCGAAAAGATTTATGTACACAGTGATGCACTAAATAAAAAATATCTGATACGGAGGACATATGCTAGGCCATGCCATATATAACGATGAATCAGTGTTTATCATGGATTCTTATTATTCGGCAGCCAAACAAAAGCTGGCGTATTTGATTATAACAGAATATGAATGCCGGTGGGTAAAAGAGACTGACTTAACAAATATCACCATATTTAAAAGGGAGAATGTATGAAAATCAAAATAGATTTATCCATGTATAACCTAGTCGAGCTGGAAGTTTTCCTTGAACAAGGGCTCATCTCTGAAAATGAATATCTCGAAGAACTAAATAATAGAACTAATCACGGGGGAAAATAACATGAAACGCACCAAACAATTGGATAAATTATTAATAAATCACACAGTTAATCTTGCCTTGTCTGGAATATTCTCAAAAGTTGGCAATGTATCCAAATACACGATAAAACAAATAATAAAAGAACTAAAGAAAATAGAAAAAAACCAGTTCACTCCAGAAGTTCCCGATTGGATGAGAAGTGACACTTACTCAGAATCGAATAGGGAAATAATATTAAAGGAAACTGCTAGACTCGCGCAGGAATCTCTATTAAGAAAGGAAAAATAAGATGGGATACACACATTATTTCAGGTTTAACAAAAGCAACGAAAAACTCTATAAGAAAGCTATAGAAGAGATACAAATGTTAGTCTATGACTATGCTCAAAAACATGGTGGCATATCGGGATATACAGCTCATACTAAACCGGGGAAATATGCCGGCGTCAAGTTTAACGGCAGTCGTGACAATGGCCACGAGGATTTTTTCTTAAGAGAGACTTTTAAGTTAAATGAATCCTTTAACTTTTGTAAAACTGCTAGAAAGCCATACGATGTTTTAGTTGTGGCATCCTTGTGTATTTTGAATGATGTATTGCAGGATAGAATCACTATATCAAGTGACGGAGACTATCCCGATTGGGCGGCTGGAGCTGAACTAGCGTCTCTTTTCTTAGGCCGAAAATTATTAGTTCCCTCAAATATTAATCGGACTAGCAAATTAAAACTAATTTCATAAGGAACACTAACATGAATATTTTCCAACAAAATAAAAAAATGAACAAAGCTAGTGTCTTAACATTCAACTTTGCCTTACCTGCTATCAACACTTGCCCGGGAGCAGGGAGTTGCAAACAATTCTGCTATGCAGCGCTCGAACAAATACGCTATCCATCAGCGAATGGCTATCGCAATCGTATGTTCGAACTAAGCAAATCTGCCGAATTTATTCCGACCATCAATGGTGAGCTGATTCGATTGAGGAAAAAGTCGAAGGGAAACAAGGTCGCCATTCGTATCCATTCATCTGGTGACTTTTATTCCGCAGAATATGTCTTAAAATGGACCGCGATAGCAGAACAAAATCCTGATATAATCTTTTACGCTTATACAAAATCTGTTGCCATGTTTAAGCATATTCAAAAAAATGGAATATCACTGCCCCTCAATTTTATCATTATTTTTTCTTTAGGCGGCCGTCAAGATAAATTGATTGACGTCAATAATGATAGACATTCCCGAATATTTGCCTCAACTGAACAAGCGCTGGAATCGGGTTACGACTTGGCCAATGAGGATGACACAGTAGCTTGGTCAACGACCAACAATAAGATTGGGCTAGTTATGTTTGGTGCTAGGGCTAAAAAAGGCAATGCAGTATTAAATAACGTGGCTTAACAGGTAAAAACCAAAGGAGACTTTCATGTTTATCAATCGCTCACTCGATGTTAACGTCGGACCAAAATTTATCACTGTCAACAATAATGACATCCTCGAGGTCTTGACCAAGGTAGCCAATAATCGCCTATTAAAAGCGCACTGGTCGAAAACTAAGGACAGGCTTATCGCTAGCATTGATTTTAAAGAGTACGCAATAGACGATGCATCGCTAGGCGGATATATTGTTCCCCGTCTCTATGTCCGCAATTGCAATACCGGTGGCGAGGCTTTGTCTATCGGAATTGGTCTTTATCGCTTAATTTGCGCTAATGGATTGATGATGCGGTTTAATGACCTCTTTTCAGCCCGAATCAGACACGTTTCGGGACCTAAGATAAACTCATTCTTAGATGAGTTGCCTACCTTGATTGAAAATCAAGTTGAATCTATAACATCGGGAGAAGTATTTGATTCAGCCTATGAGGCTAGTCAAGTACTAATAAAAAATCCTATCGACGTTGTCGCTAGTTTGCCCGTCTCTAATACGGTAAAAGATAGAGCCATAGCCCAAATAGTCAATCAAACACACAGGGCTGAGGACAATCCTCACACCGCTTGGGGTTTGTATAACTTGGTCAACGAACTATCCAGGCTGCGAAGTAGAACGGAATATAATGCGTTGAACAAGGACATCGGACTCTTAGACCATGTGTTATTGCTGGCGGCATAATGGGGGCACCTTTGATGTTTGGTGCATTTAACAGGTAAAAGCCAAAGAGGTAAAACATGGAAACATTTTTCAAAATTGTAAAACATGGAATTAACCAGGGATTCCAAGATTTTGAATCTGCACACGATGCGGAGGAATTTTTAAAAAGTTGGGCATGGGAACTGGTTGACGCTGGTGAGATAACAGACATAGATGACTTTATAAAACAGTTTGAAGTTGTAAAATTCTAAGATAGGGAATACCATTCTCAATTTTCGACGGGCACCTTTGGTGCCCGTTACATTAACAGGTAAAAGCGAAGGGAACTAATATGAAAACATTTTATTATAGCGCATTGGTTTTCGTCAAGGTAGATTTCCGGGTTGAGGCTTCATCCTTTGATGAGGCTGAAAAAAAGATAGACACCTTAGTCCAACAGATGGAACTATCGACAAATGATGGTGACCTGACTGAAGTTACCGTGGAACACGTCTACCACGATAAGACGGTGGACTAAATAATATTAAAGTATTGCAAAGAAAATACCGATAAGATAAGTAACAGGTAAAGGCGAAAGGGCAAATATGAATGTGACTATTAATATAGAGCAGGTATTAGAAGACCATAAGTTGTGGTTAACAGGTAAGGGCGGAAAGAGGGCGGATTTATCCGGTGCTATCTTGTCCGGTGCTAACTTGTCCGGTGCTAACTTGTACCGTGCTGACTTGTCCGGTGCTATCTTGTCCGGTGCTAACTTGTACCGTGCTGACTTATTCCGTGCTAACTTGTACCGTGCTGACTTGTCCGGTGCTATCTTGTCCCGTGCTATCTTGTCCGGTGCTACCTTGTCCCGTGCTGACTTGTCCCGTGCTATCTTGTCCGGTGCTAACTTGTCCGGTGCTGACTTGTCCCGTGCTATCTTGTCCGGTGCTAACTTGTCCGGTGCTGACTTGTCCCGTGCTATCTTGTCCGGTGCTAACTTGTCCGGTGCTGACTTGTCCGATGCTAACTTGTCCTGTGCTGACTTGTTCAGTGCTACATTGTCCCGTGCTAACTTGTCCGATGCTGACTTGTCCGGTGCTATCTTGTCCTGTGCTGACTTGTTCGGTGCTACCTTGTCCCGTGCTGACTTGTCCCGTGCTATCTTGTCCGGTGCTAACTTGTCCGGTGCTGACTTGTCCCGTGCTATCTTGTCCGGTGCTAACTTGTTCAGTGCTACATTGTCCGATGCTGACTTGTCCGGTGCTACCTTGTCCCGTGCTGACTTGTCCCGTGCTATCTTGTCCGGTGCTACCTTGTCCCGTGCTGACTTGTCCCGTGCTATCTTGTCCGGTGCTAACTTGTCCAGTGCTACCTTGTCCCGTGCTGACTTGTCCTGTGCTAACTTGTCCCGTGCTGACTTGTCCGATGCTGACTTGTCCGGTGCTATCTTGTCCTGTGCTGACTTGTTCAGTGCTACATTGTCCCGTGCTAACTTGTCCGGTGCTATCTTGTCCGGTGTTATCTCGATACGTGCCGACCCCTAAAGGTTTTTCAACAAGTAACCGATAAGATAAGTAACAGGTAAAGGGAATACCTGCTAACACTACAAAGATACCTCTCAATTGTACTTCAGTTTAGCCTCGGTGTCTACCACCAAATCGGAGCAGAAGAGGGCTCCCCCTCCAAACTGACAACCTTAAGGAGTTACTATGACTATCGATATAAAACAGGTACTAGAGGAGCACCAGCTTTGGTTAACAGGTAAGGGTGGGAAGAAAGCTGACTTGTCCGATGCTAACTTGTTCGGTGCTGACTTGTCCTGTGCTAACTTGGTCGGTGCTGACTTGTCCCGTGCTAACTTGTCCGGTGCTAACTTGGTCGGTGCTAACTTGTCCCGTGCTACCTTGTCCCGTGCTATATTGTCCGGTGCTGACTTGTCCTGTGCTAACTTGTTCGGTGCTGACTTGTCCTGTGCTAACTTGGTCGGTGCTGACTTGTCCCGTGCTAACTTGTCCGGTGCTAAGACACCGTACCCCATATATCAGTTTTTTATAGGCAAATTCAATGGGGTAGCTAGTCCCCATACTCTTCGCATCGGCTGTGAGGAGCACGATTGGGATATATGGTTGCAAAAGTATAAAGAGATAGGTGAAAAAGCTCAATTTTCCGAGCAAGAAATTGACCAACATTATCAAGTAATAAAATTGTACTACAAACTATTAACAGGGAAGGTCGTTTTATGACATCAAGTGCCTCCTCATCAAAGGTACTAAATGATTTAAGGTTACTCTTTCAACGGTTCCCTCAATGGAAAGCTACCGTTGAACGGAAAAAGCATTATCTCGAAGTATCGATGAGGGAGGAATATTTAGGTAGTTATTGGTCAACGGGAGGTAGTCCACCTTATGAAATCATTTCCCTCTTAGAGGACCTCGGATGGAAAAATAATACAGGCTATGTCGAGGATGGGGTATACACTGTTGCCTTATCTCCGATAGAAGATGAATAACAAGGGAGTAACGTTATGCCACTATATCAATGGAAATGTAAGAAGTGTAGTCATTTGGTAACCGTTCTGAGGTCGGTAGCTGACCTCGACAGGGAACCAGAAGGGGAGGATGTCGGAGACGTTCCCTGCTCCCCCGATGGGGATGTCCGATATCATGAATGGGAACGACTAATAAGTAGAACATCGTTTCATTTAACAGGTAATGGGTGGTTTAACAAAGGAGGTTACTAATGAAAATTATTCTCATCAGTGCCAACGGCATCGGAGCAGGGAAGACCACGTTAGCCAATCTCTTCAATGCTCCCGTCTTATCACTGGCTGACGGTATCCGCAATGAACTGGCTCAAATATACCCCCAACATCGCAGCCTTATCATGTCAAAGAAACAGGGGGACAAGGATATCATTCTCCCTTCCGGTAAATCGGTACGAGGTGAATTGATTCAGCTAGGGGAAAGCCGCCGTCAAAATGACTCCTCATACTGGTGTCGGTTAACAGGTAAAGATATCGCTAAGATGAATAGTGATACCGTTGTGATAGACGATATTAGGAAGATGGTTGAACTGTCCTGGTTTCAATTGCATTATGCCAACGTTATCCATTTCCATCTCAAGTATAGGGATGCCCTCGACGAGGGATACGATGACTTGGAACGATATGCCGATTATGTTGTGGAGAGAATGATGTAAAGACATCAATAACATTTGATACGAAAGGACACTTTATGTTAAGTACTGGAGATTATATTTTGTTAGGTATCGGTTTCTTTTTGGTCAATTTCGTGTGGCAAACTCCCAACCTCATCTCGTGGAAGGGGCGCGATTTGGAAACGCTATCATACCATTGCATGTTATCTATCGCCACTTACTTTGCCGCTTTGGCCAACGCACTCGGTCCTTACGCCATGTTTTTGGCAGTCATCATCACTGTGATGAGCAACGCTTTCAGTTACATGGTATGGAAAATTTATTTCGGTTTCGTGTGGGCTAACAATTGGCAAGATTTAGAAAACTTTGATGATGGTGAAGAGCTTAGGGAAAGACATGTTTTAGGATATCCTTATCAAGTATTTTTCGGTCTGGATATTTGCTTTAGTTTTGCTATCCTCGTGTCGATATTAATAAGGGCAAACATTATATAGGAGATTTTATGAGTCACATTTACATTCCTTTTGTTCAATCAAAGCTGGAACAATATCAATTGTCTCCTTCCACTCCAGGTTCGGCAGCAGTGGACCTCATCTCGACCGACGTAGTAAAAGAAGGGAGTATCGCTACTTACTATACCGGGTTAATGATGGCCATACCGGAGGGGTACGCCGGCCTCATCCTACCCCGTAGCAGTATCTCGGGCAGGAATTTGATGTTGGCTAATACTATTGGCCTCATCGATAGTGACTACCGGGGAGAAGTCAAGATAAAAATGATGCCCATCGATAGTAGTAAGCAAGTGGAATGGTACCAAGTTGGGGACCGCCTAGCTCAACTGTTAATAATTCCCATCATCGTACCGATATATAATAGGCAATCTTTTTTAGTCCCCACTCAACGGGGAGATGGCGGCTTCGGTAGTACTAACAAATAAGGAAAACTTTAATGGACAATCATATCAAAATAGCTGGCGAATTAGTTGACATCTTATATCGACACATGTATATCAGTCAAGATAGCGGTCATTACTTGTTCGACATCTTAGCTAACGCATTAAAGAATCATCCCGATTTAGTAACATCATTAACAAACGAATTAACAACGGAGGATTCCCATGGATAAGAAAAATAATGTGATACCAATGATACGCGATAAACGTCTCCGAGATGAGTTCAAGAAGGACCGCAACCTGGCTCGCGAGAGGATTGATAAAGCTACCTTCAATATGATACATGAATTGAATGAGGCGACCAAAGAAATAGACCAGAAGATAGACAAAATAAATACCTTCCTCTCTGAAGAAGAGTATAAATTAAAGCAGAAACGATTGGAGGAAGACCGTGCTAAAGCTAACAAACATGTTACTAATGACTACAATCTTTTGGGGAAACGTGGCCGAGGGGATGACTACGAACGAGACTAACTATTATCCCCCCATCATGGCGTGGTACGAGTGTGGGGAAAAGCTGATACGAGGTACCCCTTTGTCTGTTAAAGAACAGCATGCCATTTTACATGATGTCGGTATGCACAGTGTAGATAGGAATAAAGAGTTCATGTTGTTGGTGATGGCGGTTATCGCAGCGGAGTCTTCCTTCAATAAGAAGGCTCGCTCCCGTTCTAGGGCGGTCGGACTGATGCAACTTACCCCCATCGGAGTAAGGGAAGCAGTTGCCCAATGCGAGTACGCCAAGATAAAGACGAGACATCTTTATCAGACTCGACATAATGTAAAGTATGGTACCTGTCTACTCCGCTATTACTTGAACCAGGTTGATGGTGATACCATGATGGCTCTCATCTTGTACAATGGAGGTTACAAACAATTGACTTCCTTTATGGAGCGCGGTAGAGTGGTAAAGGAAACTGCGGATTACGTTATCCGCGTCAACTCTTACTTGAGAAGGTGTAAATTATGAGTTGTTTTTTAGGTGCTATCCTCTTCCTTTTTATCGCGGTAACAGCCGCTATCGGGAAACCAGTTACCCTCTCTCCCGAGAAGACTATTGTATTAAGTGGTCCCATCGGAGAAAATACATATCTGCCCATGCTAAATGCATTGAACGAGCTCGAAAAGGAAAAGCAAGTTGACCTCATCATCTCCTCTCCTGGTGGCAGTGTCGCGGTGGGAAGCCTCATCATTGACAGGATGGAACAACTAAAGGAGAGGGGTGTCACCTTTCGCTGCGTCGTTCGCGACTTGGCAGCTAGTATGGCGTTTCAAATTCTCCTCCACTGCAATGAACGATACGCTACCCCGAAAGCATTCCTCCTCTGGCACCCGGTAAGAGTCTTCTATCAAGGCGTTGTTGTAGCACCTTTGGCTGAAGTGCTAATGGTTCAACTCAAACTTGCCGATGAGGTAGCAGTGTCTGACTTGATGAAACATTTACCCATGCCGGAGAAAGAATTAATGTGGCACTACAATAATGAAACTTTACATCACGCCATCAGTCTCCACAAGATGGCACCCAAGTTCTTTGACAAAGTCACCAACGATATTGTCAATCTGTGGTCGGAGAAGGTTGTCCTCAACACGGCACCATTAGTAACCCCGTTCAATTACAATCAGATAGTATATATTCACGAACGATTTTTAGGGGAGAAAAAGTAATGAGATTACGGGTATCATTTAAATTGAGCGGAGATAGTGCAGAACTTGCTAGAAAGATATCAGAATATAGCCGAGTAGAGATAGATGACTTGGCCGAGATGGCTTTCCTCTCTTATCTAGAACATGTGGTGAGGGCGACTGAAAAACAAGTAAAGGAGAAGATGAATGGTACCTCTGTACAAGGAGCAAGTAGCAACGTTAGCCGAATTAATGGCGGACAATCAGTTGCCATTCATAGCGAAGAGGGGAGACAGTCCCCGATTGTGGATGATAGTAAAGGTTGACAGCGATAATGGTAGTGTGTTGGGATACATGATAGGGAGTACTAATCCGATATCGATTCATTTGGCAAGGGATGAACGAATATGGACATTCAAAGTTCCTTGCTCGGAGATTGGTTATGCAATTGACAAACCTATTTTGGGACGGGATAGCTGATGATAGGAAAGAGCATGTCAGCAAAGAAGCTGGCAAGGTGGGCACCTTGAGGGCAGGTGATAGCGGTGTCATGTCGAAAGGTGGCGATGTGGTAGGGGGCTGCCATCGCCGCTCCTATGTTAGGTCATTTCTTGGATTGGAGACAGAGTTACCACAACGAGATAACTTGCTCATGTTTGAGTTGGGGAAAGCCAATGAGAGTATTTGGATGGACAAGTTGAGGAGGACATGGCCTGGTACTATCAAGCAAGAGGAAGAGATTCCCATCAAGTGGTCTACCTCAAAGATGCCTGTTAGCGGCCGTCCCGATATCGTGCTATGTGATGCTAATGGTCAACCCAAATTAGGTATCGAGCATAAAGCCATATGTTCCCTGTGGACAGCAAGAGATGTCTCTTTTGAGTTGACACCGAAGACGAAACACCTGATACAAGCAGCCCATTACGGGTGGCAATTAGCGGTACCCTATCGATTAGTGTATACCCAATATACCAACTTTGCTTTACCCGACTGGGCTCACAAGATGTTTCCTGCCGGACATCCCTTAGTAGAATTGTCTGATAAAGGAAAACCCAAACATATCAAACCACATATCACGGTGTACGAAGTAGGCTTTGGTAAGGGAGATATCATCCAATACAGGTTGGAGGGGGAAAGCAAATGGACTGTTACCCCGTGGTCGACCACTGACATCCAACGCTATTATGAATTTGTTTCCTCAATGCAAGAGAAGAAGGTACTCGGTTCGAGGCCTACTGCTATGAAGAGCGATGGTTCCCCAGCCGGGTATAGTGATTGCGCCTATTGTCCCTTACAAGGGATATGTGATAAATACGAAAACAAATGGGAGGATTGGAATGAAGAAGTCAAAAAAATCTGTGTTGAGTGAAGAGGAGTTAGAGTACTTTAAAAAGAATTCTTTAGATGCCCTATTGTATTGGGTCAACAGCACGACTCAAGTACTCGGAGTCAATGAAACGTTGACTACCCTTACTGATGTCACCATGAGTTGTTATGTGGAGATGGTTCCTTACGAACAAGTTGAACGGGTAGAGAAGCTGGTAAAGAAGCAAGTTGAGCATGTGTTTGAGATACTTAGAGAGGAAGCTAAAGTTTCTGTAGTAGAATCCGATAAGAGTAATATGAACTAACGATGGCAATGTCGCCTCGTTTCTAAGAAAGGGTCTTTATTATGGCGTACAGTAATCAGTCTCAAGGCAATCGTTTTGGCAACAAACCAGCGCAAGCTAGCGGTAACAACCGCCCCATGGAGAAGAAGGCACCGGCTACAGTTCTTCTTAGAACTGGTCTCTTCAAGCCGAAGTCAGAGAAGAGTAAGGCGGAAGCAGGTGTCGTCACTGAAATCGGTGCTGATATCAAAGCAGGACAACGGGTGTACGTTGACCTTTACAAGAACTCCGCTGAAGATATCGCAGCAGGGAAACCCCCTTACACTGTCATCTTGAAAGAGGCAGCTAACCAAGGTTAATGTAAGATAGATATAGTAGCCAGTCTTTCAGCGATTGGTATTGGGGGAAGTAGCGCTCCCCCTTCTTTTTTTGTTGCTCAGCAAAGGAGAAGGTAGTATGTCTGACCATGTTACGTTGACCACTCACCCCCGGTTCGTGTTACTGGAACCGAAACCTACTCCGGCCCGAAGCGGACCATTGTATCAACTTGTCTGCCCACCTGATACCGACGTTACAGCACTGCTACGACAAGCTGTCAACGCGCCGATAGTAGCAGTGGATTTCGAAACGAGGGGTAACGATTATTCCCTTCCCGATAGTGAGGCGTATGTGGTCGGTGTCGGTCTCGCTTGGGACGAGGGCTCCTGTTACTTATCGATGGACCAGTTATCAGATGAATCGATAGCCGAACTAATCCAATTGCTCACCCAACATAAGGGATTAATAGCACACAATGTGTACTTTGACGGGGGGTGGATAAAGAGAGACCTCGGTCAGCATGCCAATTGGTTAGCTTGTACCTTTGGTCTCTATATGCAATGTGCGAGTGAGGGATTCGAGGGGCAGCGGTGGGGACTAAAGGAAGCGATGGTAGATGTCTTAATGTGGAGCGATACCAATGAAACTGAATTAGATACCTGGTTAGTGGATAATGGATATTGTAAACAGAACAAGGCACCGATGAAAGGAGAAATGTGGAGGGCGCCACCTGCTATCATTGGGAGGTATTGCGTCCTCGATGCCGAAGCTACGTACCTCCTTTACACAGAACATTTGGCTCCCCTCCTCCGCCGGTTTCCAAAGCTTGACGAATATCATCAATGTGATTTCCTCCCTCACGTCTTAGTGCACATCGACCAGAAGATAGCTGGCATCATGACCGACCGCCAGCACTGGGTAGGATATGCTACCGAGTTAGAGGCGGCCATCGTCAATAGCGAACGTTCCTTTCGAGAACATCCTCTAGTCGCCCCCCACATCAAGGAATTTGAAACGGCAAAGGTGACCGAGTTCCTCTCTACCGAGCCGGCCCGACATAAGAAGAAAAAGGAAAGAAAGGAACCCCCGCGCTTCTTAAAGGACGGGGTAACGATAAGTAAGAACTGGTTAAAATGGGACGAGCTCGAGCGACAGCCGCTCGAGGAGAGTAAGAATTGGAAAAACTGGGAAGGGAAGAGACACCGTATCGAGCTCGGTATCGAGCCCGGCTACTCATTCAACTTGCAGTCCGGAGACCACCTTCGATGGCTCCTCTATGATAAGCTAAATAACAAGGTATCACTGCAAACGGAGAGTGGGCTACCTGCCGTTAGTGAGGACGCCCTCCAGTCGATGGGCGATGTTGGTCAAATCCTTATCGGGAGGGCGCTGAAAGTGAAGGAGCTCAGCTACGTGGCGGACTATATCGAGCGAGTCGAACATCGACCCACTATCCACCCCTCCTTCAAGATGCCAGGTACCGTGACGGGAAGACTGGCTGGCAAGAGTCCCAACCTACAACAATGCTTTGCCCCCGATACCGAAGCATTAACTCCGTCTGGATGGAAACTAATCAAGGATTTACAAATCGGTGAATTGGTGTGGACCATTCAACCTGATACCTTGTTTGGTCAGTGGGGACCTGTTCAAGCCACAACGCAAAGGCACTACTCGGGTGACATGGTCGCTATCGGGATGGCTAACAACACCCCGCTACTTGTAACTCCAGACCATAGGCTGTTATTAATCGGTGACTTAAACCACGCTGCTGAAACCGAGCGAGTCAGACGAGTTACTGCAACGGCATCTGACATCCACAAACTCAGAACCAAGGAGTGCATGGCACATGCCAGCATCCGTCCCAGCACTACAACGGAATCGTTCTTTAGCGAGCGAGACATATGGATGGCAGCCGCTGTCCAAGCGGATGGCTCCAGTGCGCGGGTAAAGAATCCTTATGTGTGGCGTTTTGGTTTTAAGAGAGACCGAAAGATACAAAAATTTACGGAGTTAGTTGGAGTGCCAGCCAATCATGTCAGCGCTAACGGCGTCCATTCTTGGTACCGTGTCGAGTTTCAACATCCCCTATTGACGGCGGACAAGAAGTTTGATTTATCTGTTCTCGGGGATAATCAAGTAGAAACTTTTGTGGAAGCGCTATCCTTTTGGGACGGGCATAAGGTTGGAACAGCTAAAGATGCCTTTGAATTTTACTGTATTCATGAAGACGTTGTTGACGCTATCCAGGCACTACTTGTTCGTCACGGGTATGGGGTCCGCAAGTTCAAGAGACCACTAGCCTACTCCTTGTACATCCGAAAAGGCTCGCATCGCGAATATAAAAAATCCAATGTAACTACTCAAGTTTACGACGGAATGGTCTACTGCCTTAGCGTGGAAACGGAACACCTACTAGTGCGCCGCGGTACAAGTACTTACGTGACATCTCAATGTCCGAAGACGAGGGGTACCCTTTCAGGATTCATCTCGCGACCGGGACATTCCTTTGTCGATTGTGACGTGAATGCACTGGAGATGGTGGTGACAGCGGAGCTATCACAAGACAATAATCTACTAGCTTTATATGGACCATCCGCTAAGAAGAATGATATCTATCTCTTTTACGGTAGTATGATGGCCGGCATCGGTCCAAAGCTAACCTCATTGGGATACGACCCCTACGCCCCTACAGCGGAGGCGATAGAGGCTACCAAGAAGGCATTCAAAAAGGAACGGTCGATAGCGAAGCTGCTCATCCTATCAGATAACTACGGCTCGGGAGTGAAAAAGAAACAGAAGATACTCTCTTTGAACGGTGTCGAGATGTCCCTCCGCGAAGTGGAGGAGATGCATAACTCATTGATGGAAGCAAAGAGTGGAGTGATGTCTTACATCACGTGGTTACAAGATGAGTGGAAAGCTAACGGTGGCTGGGTAGAGAATGGGTATGGTCGACCTATCTGTATAGACGATAAATACTTGAAAGATATCCTCAATCGTGTAGTTCAAAGTACTGGTCACGATATTCTTCAATTGTATTCGAGGATTACTGCTCATCTCTTGACTGAGGCAAAGCTAAGTTGGACCCCCATAGTAATGGATTGGCATGATGAATCCATCATTGAGGTACCTGATGAGCAGGTGGAAGCTGCTAAGAAGATAATGGAAGTCGATGCCTATCGGGAGTTAAACTCCCTTCTGGGTGGCACCTGTCCCCTGAAGGGGAGTGCAGCAGTAGCGAAAACTTTGGCTGGTATCAAGCTGGAAGAGTGATTGAAATCAATTAAAGTTTCCCCTTGAACTTACCGATAAGAGTTTCAAGGAGGGGACACTATGAAAAAACTATTGTTAGCGATACTATTAACGGGGTGCGGTAAAGAGGGGAGAGACATCTCCAACTATTCTTATACCCCCTATACAGAAAGACTATGTACTGTAAACAATCTCTTTACCAAAGGGTACGACCCCCTGATGCACGAGCCGATAGTAAAGTTTTCTATCGATGCCAGGAAGAGAAATGTACCGTGCTTCCCTACAGAATACGCCGTATTTTCCGATGAGCTAAGTGTGAATAGTAAAGGCGTGTTGGGATACTGTGATTTCTCTTATGGAATTTTTATCAATCGTGACCATTGGATGTGGTTCTCTGCTCAAACTAGAATTACCCTCATATACCACGAGTTGGGACATTGTGCCTTGGGACTGGACCATTATGATGATAGTACAGATATCATGAACACTTATATATTATCCGATTTTGAAATAGGGGAAGAGTGGAATAAATTAGTTAGTAATCTTTTTAGGAGGAGAAAATAACATGATAGAGTGGGACAACATCAACACATGGAAAAAGGCTACCCAATATGTATTATTAGGGTTCGCTATCTTTGCTTACTTTTTCTTTGTTACACTGATAGCTATATTCGCAGTTCCCCTATACTATTTAAGTAACTATATCAATAAGGAAAAAGTATGAAGAGTGTAGCCGATATTAGTAAGAAGACTAAGCTGTACGAAAGTGTCAGTAAATTAACTACCCCCCTTCTCACTGGTATGGTGCTCGTCATCGACCCCAGTATCGGGAGTACATCCTCCTCTCCGGGGTGGGCCATATACAAGCAAGGGGAATTACTAGACAGTGGTACCTTGTCTACTGGTGGTAGCGGTACCGAGCTCTGGCGGAGGGCAAGAACGCTTGGCAATTCCATCAAGGTGCTCTCCTCCATTTACAACTTTGACCTCCTCATATACGAAGATATCCCCGCTACCAGTAGCTTTAACCAGAATGCGGTAGCCTCCCTTCTCAAAGCGGTGGGTATCGTGTTAGCATGTAGTAAGTCCGAGTACGTCCTCGGCATCCACCCCGCATCATGGAGAAATTATGTTAGACCAGAATACAAAAAGGGAGATAAAGAAGATGCCGAAGAAATCGGACATATCGCTATCGCCCTTGCCAAACACATCGTTACCGAAAGAAGTACTAGTACTAGGAGCTCCGTTCCAAGTAGAGGTAAAAAAAGTAGATAGTGATATCTTTGGGGAGACAGATGGGTTAAAGAAAATAATAACGGTGTCATCATCGTTATTACCTAGTGAACAGTGGCAAGTATTTTTACATGAATGGGCGCACGCCGTTCTCTATGTCAATGGGGTAGCTAGCGTTATCGACGATGCAGTAGAAGAGATAATCGCGCAAAGTTTGGAACATGCGTTGGTGGAACTATTAAGCCAGATGGTGGAAATATGGAAACAAGATTAATTAGTATCACTCCTGAAGGGGAACGAATTATTGCCTACTGCGCCCGGGTTAGTAGTCCCCGTCAAGGTAATCCTAAAATAGAAAAATTACTATCCTATTGTATCAAGCACGGTCATTGGTCTATATTTGAAATGGCTGACATGACGGTGGAAATAAAAACAAGTAGAGCTATTGCCGCTCAAATCCTTCGTCACAAATCATTCTCTTTTCAAGAGTTTAGTCAACGATATGCAGAGGTACAATCCTTTGAATTATATGAAGCGAGAAGGCAAGACATCAATAACAGGCAAAATAGTATTGACGATTTGGATAGTAAAACAAAAGAATGGTTTACTCAGATGCAAAAAGAATTGCACCAATTAACAAGTACTTTATACACCACAGCTTTAAGTAAGGGAATAGCTAAGGAACAAGCTCGTTTCTTGTTGCCTCTTTCTACGCAAACTAAGTTATATATGAAGGGCAGTATTAGAAGTTGGATTCATTATTTACAAATAAGGAGGTCACCAGAAACACAGAAAGAGCATCGAGATATAGCGGATAGTGTATGGGAAATCTTTAAGAGAGAGTTACCTACGATTGGCAAACTAATTGAACAGGAAGGATAAAGTATTATGGTAAACATTCCTTGGGGTCCGGTGGGTTATTTAACGTATAAGAGAACGTATAGTAGACGGTTAGTGGAATCAGATATCAATTCTCCTACTGAAGAGTATCCTGCTACGGTGGAAAGGATTATAGCGGCGTGCGATGCCCAACTCAGAATGAATCTTTCTGAAGAGAAGAAGGAATATATCAGATACATCCATCTCAATATGAAGGGCTCCGTTGCTGGTCGATTTCTGTGGCAGTTGGGTACCGATACCGTTGACAGGTTGGGCCTCTTTAGTTTGCAAAATTGTGCGGCAGTAGTAGTCGATAGCCCCATCGACCCCTTTACATGGACCATGGACGCGTTAATGTTGGGGAGCGGAGTGGGATACAATATCCAAAAGGAACATGTATACGAATTGCCTAAGGTGAAAGGTGCCCTCAATATTGTCCGCCGTGATACCAAAGATGCCGACTTCATTGTACCGGATAGTAGAGAGGGATGGGTCGAACTCTTGCGTCAGGTATTGTTATCTTACTTTAAGACGGGGAAGTCATTCTCTTACTCCACTATTCTGATTAGAGGCAAGGGAGCTCCAATAAAGGGATTTGGTGGGCTAGCCTCGGGACCGGAAGAGTTATGTTGGGGTATCGATAAGATATGTTCCGTCCTCAATAAAAGAGCAAAGAAGAAACTCAACCCGATTGATGTTCTCGACATCATGAACATTATCGGATATATCGTAGTAGCGGGTAACGTTAGACGGTCAGCGCAAATTGCTTTGGGCGATTACGACGATATGCAATATCTCTCCGCCAAGAGGTGGGATTTGGGTAATGTCCCCAATTGGAGAGCGATGAGCAACAACAGTGTGGTATGTAATCAATTTGATAAATTGCCTGAACAATTTTGGTTAGGCTATCAAGGTAATGGGGAACCGTATGGTCTCATCAATCTTCGCCTCGCCCAATCAATGGGCCGAACTGGGGAGACGCAATACCCGGATAAGGGTGTCATGATATTTAACCCATGTGCTGAGCAGTCCCTCAACAATATGGAGACATGCTGCTTGGCAGAAATCTTTTTACCAAACATATCGTCAAAAGGAGAGTTGTTCAAGGTAGCGGCTACCCTTTATGAGATTAATAAACACTCCCTCCGGTTACCTTGCCATCAGCCAGTAACGGAGAAAGTAGTACACGAGAATATGAGAATGGGTATTGGTATCACCGGCTTTATGCAGGCGAGTAAAGAACAAAAAGAGTGGCTCCCTTCAGTATACGAACAGCTAAGGGAATATGATAAGGAGTACTCGGCTAAGATGGGGTGGCCCCCTAGCATCAAGTTGACTACGGTGAAGCCGAGCGGTACTATGAGTCTGTTACCAGGAGTTACTCCAGGATGTCATCCCGGCTATTCTCAATATTTCATTCGCCGTATCAGGGTAGCTAGCAATAGTCCCTTACTCAATGTATGTATCAGTCATGGATACCATGTCGAACCCCAATACAACTTTGACGGTACCCCTGACAATAATACGTATGTGGTATCCTTTCCTTGCTCCTACCCCAAAGGTACCCAACTATCTGCTACTACTAGCGCGATTGAACAACTGGAAACGGTATCATGGCTACAAAAGAATTGGTCAGATAATGCCGTCTCATGTACGGTATATTACAAGAAGGAAGAGTTGCCTGGCATCAGAGAATGGTTACAAAAGAATTATGATGAGAAGGTGAAGACATGTTCCTTCTTACTTCATTCCGACCACGGGTTTAAGCAAGCTCCGTATGAGGAAATTAGTGAGGACGAATACCTCTCAAGTATTGCTAAGGTCAGACCGATAAGCAGTCTCTCCTCCGATACTAGTACGATTGAATCGGAGTGTGAAGGGGGAGCGTGTCCGGTAAGATAGTGAATTATATTTTTATGGGGGACAATATGCAAACGTATTTCTTTCATCACTCTGATTTAGACGAGCCGACAACAGCTTCGTACGACAAGAATAAGGTAACGCTATATTATTGCAATAAGATAACAGTTTCAATTGAAGATACCGGAGATGGGTATGAGATAAGAGATATTAATCCCAAGTCGGGAAATAAGAAGATATACATCGATTACTCTCTTATGTCGGATATTATGGCGGCTTTAAAAGTCTTTGCGAGGGAGAATAGTTCTCCTAGTGATATAGACTATTGGACAATTTACCGGGGGGAGAAATTATAAACATGGCTAAAGGTATCATTGAATTTAATTTGCCTGAAGAAGGGGACGAGTTTCGGATGGCATTAGATGCTAGCAAGTACCAATATGCGCTGATGGAAATTGGTCAGTTGGTATTCCGCCCCGCTAGAAAGCATGGCTACTCTGAGGTAAGTATTCAATCTCTAATTGAAAAGGGAGATGAGGTAAAGGTAGAAATAGATGGCCATTCTTATGGTGTCGCTACCGAATTGGTATCTCAATTGGAGAAACTGTTTTACGAGATACTGGAGAGGGAAGGTATCAAGATATGAAAAAGGTGTACATCTTATACGACTTTAGTGAAGGTGTCATTGACAGTATCTGGTCTAGTAAGAGGGAGGCCAATAAGAAAAGGGCTACCTTATTACAAGAGGGGAAAAGGGAAGAAGATTGTCAAGTTGAAGAATATCAATTGAAAGGAAACAAAGATGTTTGAATTAAAAATCATGATAGCAATTATTGCCGTACTGATAGTGATAGCTACTATCATTATTTCAATTCGACTGCAAGAACTGATTGACGTGATGAAGAGACTGCATATGGACATCTCTGTCATCAGACTAGATAATATGAGAACGATGGCTGATATTAGGCGAAGGAATAGATAACAATGTTGGGGGGTCATTATGGAATTATTATCACATTTCCCTTACTCAATGATAAGGTCGTTTCAAAAGGAAACTCTTACCTTGTTGGAGGAGAAGTGGAATGAGTACGATGTCTTTGTCATAGTGGCCCCTACCGCTTTCGGGAAGACCGCTGTTTCGAAAACATTGTTGGAAGCTGCATATAAAGCTAGTTACATTGCACCGACTAATCAATTAGTTGACCAGTTCTTGGCAGCTTTTCCTAACACGTCAACCCTTCGTCGCTTAGATTCCTATTGGTGTGAAGATAGCCAGTTACCCTGTCCCAAGGTGAGAGCCATCAAGAAAGGTTTTTGTCGAGGCTGCACATGCGGTACGGAGCTCGCTAGAGCTAAGTACCGAAACGGACCGGGAGTATATACCTATCACGCCTACTTGGCTCACCGGCTCTATCGCGATGTCCTCGTCGTCGACGAGGCTCACCAACTAATACCAATGTTACAAAGCTTGGGTGAGGTGATACTGTGGCGGCACGATTATAGGTATAACAATAGTAGTCGGGATGGGCTACTCAAATGGATACAATCATTACCGGCTAAGAAAAGAAACGGTACCAAGCTATCCCTCCTCTACAACACTTTAATAAGTAGGTCACCTGATTACGCCCTCTCCGTTGAAGTAAGGGAATTCAATGGTAAAGGTACCAAGAGGGGGGAGCCGGAAGAGAGGGAGTGCTTAGTCCTTACTCCGACATCAGTAAAGGAGCAAGGGAAAAAGATGTGGCCCCATTATGTCAAGAAGATAGTCCTGATGTCAGCTACCATCAACTTCAAAGATGTGGAAGGGTTAGGACTTTCTGATAGGAAGGTAGCTTACTTACATAGCCCATCTCCAATCCCGCCAGAGAGGAGACCATTTATAGCACAACCCGTTTGCACTGTGGTATGGAATAATATTGAACAATCTGCTAGAGAAATGGCCAATTATGTGGACAAAGTACTTTACCCCAGACATGCCGGGGAAAGGGGATTACTCCATGTCACTTATCAGATGGCAGATATATTGAGGAATTATCTAACGGGGAGTCAATATCTTTTCCATGATAGGGATAATAAGAAAGAAGTATATCAGAGGTATCTCTCCACCAAGGGAGCAGTGTTAATAGCTTGCGGTATGTATGAGGGAATTGATTTACCAGATGATGCCGGTCGGTGGCAAGCAATACTAAAGGTTCCGTGGCCCAGTCTCGGTGATGCTGCCATTTCAGCACTGGCTACCCGAGATAATGAGTGGTATCTGTGGGAGACGGCAAAGAAATTGATACAGGCTGGGGGACGAGTTAGCCGACACGAAAAGGATTACGGTGTTACATATTGCTTGGACAATTCTTTTATGCGATTATACAACGAGGGAAGGCATCTCTTACCGAAATGGTTTTTAGATTGCTTAATGAAGGGGGGAGACAGTGAATAAGACATTTTCGATGGCGGCCCAACTCAAGAAGGGGAAGAAGGCCGAGAAAGACTTCCTAGAGAAGTATGGTCAAGGTGCCATCGTCAGAACGGATGGCCGCAAAGGCGACCTCCAAGTAAAATGGTCTCGCGCCATCATCGAACTCAAGACGGACTTCTATAGCAAGAGTACCAACTTGTTTATGGAACGGTGGTCCGTAATGGAGGAGGGCGACCGGCCCGGGAAGCCCGGTGGACCTTGGCAATCCGCAGCCCATGGGGCTGCTTACTACCTCTACTGGTTTCCTGGTACGGACGAGTTGTTTGTGTTTCAAACTGCCGTCCTCGTGGACTTCCTCAAAGGAAACTTATCAAGTTTCCGTGCGTGTCTTGTAAAAAATAAAGGTTATACTACATTGGGTTACATCGTTCCCAAAAAACACCTACTCAAGTATCACGAAGAGAATGCCGATAAGAAACTGATGGTGTCTTTAGATGAGATAATCTTTTTTGCAATGGGGGACAAATGAAGGAATACTTTAATCAAGTTAAAGACGTTATGGATAACCCGACACAGCATATGAAGGAGCGGGAAGATAAGATATGCAAATTGGATAGCATCAAACAGCAAATTATTTCCTTGGAGAAGGAATTGATGTTGAAGGTAAATCATGTAAATATAGCGGAGTGGGCTAGGGAACGGGACAAGCTTCACATTATGGTTGACTATATGAATAGGGAAGATGCTATATCATTAGCTACATGGATAATAGAGATGACGGGAGGTAAAGTATCATGGGACTGATGAGTATTGATACCTTATGTGATAAGTGCTCCAACAAATCTGACAAGTTGGTGGAGAGAGAACTGGCATCAGAATGGGATACCCTTTATACATGCGACAATTGTGGGGAACGCGGCGTGAGACGGGTATGGTCCATACCACACTCTACTAAGGAGAGTTACGTAGACGGGCATAAGAGAGGGGGCGATTACGCCTTACTCAAAGAGAGTGCCCGCCTCCAGCTAAAGGCAGCATCGGCCAAAGGGGAAACAAAGAAAGAACTACTGAAGGCAGCCCAAGAACTGAAAGTTTCTGCCAAAAAGGAGAAGGGGAAGACGACGTGAAAGTGGTAGTCAACCAATTGGGTCAAGTGATAACATATAATATTCGTTTGGTGAAGAATCGTAGTCAGCAAGATATCATTAACAACATAGTGGAGAACGCAAAATGGATTCAGCATTCCTTAACCTCATCAGGGGAAACCGGGTAACAGCTTACATGGGACTGGTAACACCTAACAACAATCAGAATTTGAAATTCGGTCCCGGCTACCAATACGTCGAGATACCAGTGAAGTGCTTCATGAAAGATGATGGAACGGAACTGGACAAAGCCAGCCCGAACCAACATTTAGAGGTGATATCTGATTGTACTATTAATGTACGGGGAAGTCAACCATTATTAGTACAATACAATCCCACCTTCCAACGGTATGGTAGCCTCTCCTTCGGTCATATGGTATGGCCAGGAGAAGGACTAATGATTCCCTCTTACTACGTTTCCTTTCGCAAAGGGGTGTCGGTAGAAGAGATAGGGTGGGCAGTGCGACTGTCCTTACTTGCTTAAACCACCAACTAATGATATAATGGGGAAGAGATATATGAATATCAAAGACGCTATAAAAAAGCTCAAAGATATAGTGGAAAGAGAAAAGGGTCAATTAGATTACATGGTTAAAGGAGCAGAACTACTGGCCACTATTTTGGCCAAAGGTGAGAACGAAGATGGACGACAACAAAACAGCCATAAGCAACGTAGTAAGTCTGAGTTGGAAAAAGAAGCAGAGTTCTAAAAGAGACTTTCCTTTAGAGGAGAGGGTAGAGCAATTGGAAAAAGAGATGGAGAAAGTGATAGCGATACTTATCGATACCACTAACTTGGCTGAAAAGAATAGGGACTATCTCTTTACCTTGCTCAGAAAATTGAAGGAGGGGAAGTAAGCTTCTTCCCTTTTTTCTTTTCCTTCTCGCCCATAGCCGTTTCGATATCTTCGATATCTTCTTCTCCGACATCCTCGTCTCCCATATCTTCCCCATTGGGAGAGATACTATCAAACATGGAGTCCATCTTGTCTTCCCTTACCGGTGCTCCCTGTTGACGAAGTTTTTGCAAGATGGAAAGGTTTGCCTTCCTCTTATCCGACTGCGTTATCATCATCTTCTCCTTTCTTGTCCGCCATTCCCCAAGCCTCTTTAGCAGCTTGTAATAGCTTGTCATCTAAATCGGTTTGCGATTTTTTAGCCAATTTTTCCAATCCGTACACGATTGCCTTCTTGAGAAAAGCTTCCGTGAAGAGGGACGTCATCATGGAAAGGAGTACCTTCCCTAAAGCAGCTCCCAACATTGCCATAACAGTATTCATAATAATCTCCTATCTTGGTATTTCACCAGTCACATAAAATGGGATATCTTCAGTTACGAAGCGATATACAAACGCTCCCGGTATAAATGTCTTGGCTACCCGAGCTCCTTGCTCCGCCATCTTTTCGGTATCGCCAGTCATCATCGGAGTTAGGATACCGCTGTAAAAGGCGTCCACCACTGGCGGCGTAAAGAAGGACTTTTCCCTGTCTTTGGGAAAAAGGGCTGCTACCGAATAGCCGGGAGCCATAGTGGTGAGTCCCCCCGTTCCCACTATCTTTTTTACAGCGTCATCATAATCTTTAAAGTCACCACCAACATCGAGCTCGCCACTGAGAGAGTATCTGATAGCGTTATCCATCATCGAAGCGAGGAGGAGGGTGACTCCATATTTCTCTACCGTTCTTAATCCGCCGCCCACAATACCCTTAGTTCTTAAATCGGCAATAATATCGCCAGCGGTAGCTAGGGGCCATTTTGTAAAGGTGGAAAACAGGGGACCGAGAATAACTCCCAGTTCTGACATCGAGGGACGGTTGTAGTTGTATTGGGTAGTCGAGTTTAAATGTTGAGCGAGGAGAAAAGCTTGCTCTTTGAGATTGCCCTTCCTCCTCACTAACTCTCTCCTCACTGATATCGGCATCTTGCTGACCGCATCAATCGCTCCCTTGACTCCATTGTTTAAATCCTCTGTTAACTTCTCCGCCATATACAAGGTGACACCACGATTGAAGGTATCCATCTTACCGTAGGTGTACATAAAGATGTCAGCAGCTTTCCTAATCGCTTTGGCACCGGTGTTAAAGAGGATGTATCTCTCCATACTATCCGCTACCGACTCACTAGCTTCCCTTACAAACGACTTCGGTTCCAGTCCGTACTGTGCTACTTTATCATAGAGTTCCCTACTACCAGCACTCCGGAGGGCAAATACGGCGTGTAAAAAGGACTTCCCAGTTAAGGAGTATCCATATGTACCCCCTATCTCGGGAGCGTTCTTAGCCCATGTTTGTAGTAATTGCGATAGATGGGCGCGAGGATTCATACCAAGTACGTTAGGGTAAATATTGTATTGGATATTGGCCATCAGTTCCGGCATCAGCCTGATACTGTCAACAACATTTTTCCTTTGCTCGGGATTGGTAATGATAGTAGATAGACTTTTATCAACCACTTCAGCAAACTTAATTCTAGCACTATTACCTAAACGAGCCATTGAATTGGCCCTGATACCTAAGTTATCGGCTACCAACCTTTCCACATATTCCGCTTCAGCTTTATTACCAGCAGCTTTTAATAGCTTAGACTGGGTAATAAGTTTCTCTAAAGGCTCCCTCAAATAAACATTGCGTAAAGTATTTTCAGAATATTTCTTTACTATCTTAAAAACATTTTTCTCTCTCAAGAAGTCGGGTATTTTATCTTCTCTTTTCAATGTAGTAAAAGCTACACTATAGAGGCGAGGATTGCTAGCTCCCTTCTCGGTAGCTTCTTTAAAAGCAAATCGTAATGATGCGCCATCGGTTATCGGGGTATCTGTTGATAGCCTGATACCGGCATTGACATCGCGAAAGGAAGGGGACACCTCCATCGCTTTAGCGTAATCTTCTCCACTGATTATTTCATCAAACGTCTTCCCCATTTTCTCTTGCAGCTCGGCACTAGCTATATCTTTAGCTTGCCTCATCTTGATGACGTAATCTACCTGGTCTACCATAACATTGGGCAAACCAAAGTCTTCCCTTTTTTGTATCTTTAGTGGAGTGATACCGGTCCCTTCCATGGTATTGGCGCGGTCCGATACATCGTCCATTATCTTTCGTAAAGAAGCTGCTACGGCTTGCTCTTCGGGAGAAAGTTCATTATCTAATCCCCTATCCATCTTTTGGAAAAGAGTACCGCCCCCTCCTACCGTATTAGTGGCATCTTTTACTAAATCACTTCTCTTCGCTATCTTGTACGAGTTAGATAACAATTTCTCTATAAGAGATTTTTCTCCAGTGAACAAATTGTAATTGGTGTTAAGTTGATAGTAGGGAATTAAGGTAGAAGAACCTTGCATCTCATCTATCGTCTTGAGACCGAATTGTCTATCACTGATACCATTTACTATTATTTTTCCTACCGGAGCACTGTCTGGAGTATTCCTTATCTTTAACTTGTCTATCTGTTGGACGGCAGTATTGCGATAAGCATATTCTAAGAAGGAATCGTACATCCGCTCATCGCCCATACCAGAGGCGCGAGCCAATATCTCGTCAGTGATAGGACTCCGATATACTCCCCCTTCCTTCACTCTTTCCCCATACTCCTTGTAATCGGAGGCCAGTTCTCTGGCAAAGGCTTCCCGTCTATCGGCAATCAATTTATCAACAACGGCTTTATCGGATATCTCATCAGCGGATTTCTTTTCTGCCTTCGCCATCCCTTCTTTTACAATTTGTACCGAGTCGGGGGAAAGTTGTTCATTGATAATCCTCTCTACTTCATCATCGGTGAGAGCTTTTTTCTTGATAGCGGCATCGGCTATACTCGTCTCACTATCCTTTATTCTCGACCAGGCGTCATCAGCTATCTCAGCTAACTTACTCTCATTGTTTTTGACGTACTCTAGGGAGATATTAGCGCTACCCTTGTCTACATTAATAGTGACATCTTCCTTCGGTGCGATGCCTTTCGGAGTGAGGTCGCCCTTTTCCACCTTACTCACCATCCGTTTAAAGCCGAGGCCAGCTAGACCGAGGGCACCACCAGTAACGGCACCCAATCCGGCTTGTTCCAATTCTTGCCCCTCACGGGAACCGGCTACCCCAAAGGCGGCACCGACAGCGACACCTTTGGCCAAGGTGGGAAGTACTTTTTCTGGTACGGTAACAGCTTTCCCCAACTTACCTACCGGTAACAAGTTCCAGCCGACGAACTCAGCAGCTCCCATCCTTCCCTCTGATAACTCTTTCAAGTCGTCAAGGGCGGCTCTCATATTAGCATCTTGCGTTTTCTTGTACAACCATTGGGGAATATCACCAAAGATACCGTATCCTATTCCACCGGCTATCCTCTTTGCTACATCGGCAGCGGACATATTCTCGGGCAGAGTCATCCAATATGGTGCCAAACTGCGTAACTCGGCAGGGTCTACTTTATGTTCATCAGCCAACGTTTTAATATCATCTTCAGTAGTAACCTTTGTTAGTATCCGACCGCCTCGAGCAGCGGCTGCTTCCGACGTCACTAAATCTAATGGACCATAAACGTCCATTTCTTTTTTGAGTTTTTGATAACGCTCTTTGTTGGGCTCCATTTCGACGGCGTATTTGGCAAAGGGGTCCGTTTGTTCCTGTGGTGAAACAACATAAGCAGCAAACGGGTCGGTTTGAGTAGTTGGTTTAATAGGCTCCACGGGTTGAACCGGCTTCTCCGGCTCTACCACATACGCTGCAAATGGGTCGTTTTTCTCTGCCATTATTTCCTCTTGGCACCAAGTGCCTCTAGCCTGGCAACTTCACTAATTGGTACCCTTAATGTTCTACCCTCCGGGTCCACCATCTCCACTGTACCAGAAGGAGGTGGAGTTGTCGAGGGGGTAGGGGGAGTAACGGTGGCAGGGGCCCCCTCACCGGATAAACTTTTTAACTTATTTAAACTACTATTAATTTGTGTCAACTTTGTTTGTGTATCAGCAGCAATGCCTTTAGCATAATTTTGCATTTTAGTGCCGGCAAAGAAGCCCTCTTGTTGACTTATTAACGTTTCAATAGTATCTACTGGCAATTGCAAAGCATTGGCTAGTTTTACTTTGTTATCATCTTTATCTTTAATATTACCAGCTGCTAAGGCATTAGCGGCGGCTAATTGATTTTGTAATTTTTTAGCTTCATCTTCAAGTGAATTGATGTTAGTTTTTACCGTTTCTTTTGTTTGCTTTTTTTGGTCTGCTATTACATCTTGAGCAAGTTTATTTTTAGTAGCGGTTACTTTAGCATCTTCCAACTTGGCATCAGTTATCAGTTTAAATAATGTAATTGATTGTTGTTGTTTGGCACTAGCTGTCCTTTGTGCCTCGTCTAAGGCATCTTTCTCGGCTGATATCTTGGCCAGGAGTCCAGTCTTTTTTCCTTCCATCTTGTCTTTTTCATTAAGGAAATCTTGCTCATATTTTTTAGCAGACGCCCTTTCCGCTGCCTCTACCCCACCAAGTTCCATTTCATATTCTTTGGCAGCACGGGCAGTCCTCCCCGCGTAATCGACACCAGCCAATGGTATCTGACCACCGGCGAAACGGGTACCCATAGCAGCTTGCGCGGAAGCAAATTGAGTAATGGAATTTACTAAAGATTGGGCTAGGTCGAGCCACTCATTCCTATCAGCTTTCCTTTGATAGGCACGATACGCTTCCGCCCTCTGTTGTAAAAATCTTTCCGCGTTGGGGTCCCCAGTTCGCTCGGGTATCTTTATACTTTCCAATTCGTTTAAAAAGCCATCCAACTTGCTTCGGTCTACTTTTTCTCCAGCACCTAACGCTTGTTGTAGCTTTAAAGTTTCAGTAAGTGCTTTGTTGATATCGCTTTGTTCAACTTCTTTTCCTTTTTCCCCTTGACTAATTTTATCAGCTAAACTACTATCAGGAGGCGGTACAGTTGGTACCGTACCCCCCGAAGGAGGAACCGGTTCAGCTGGTTTCTCCTTTTCCATACCTTCAATATCTTCCGTCTTCACTGCCTGTACCGTGTTTCGCTCATCCGATAACAGGAGAGCGCCACCGGCCGCACTGCCCACAACTTTATAAGTGCCCGATTTGTTTTTTAATTTTACCATGTCACCAGACTTGGGTACGGTTGGGAGGGCAGCTGGCATTGGTTGAGCGGTACTAGGAGGACTCACATCAAAAGTACTGGAATATGGTTTATTTTCCATGGTGACTGGTGGAGGGGTAGCAGTTCCCTTATACTTTTCTTGAGGTAGGGCAGTTACTGTCGGTTCTGGGGGAGGGGGAGTTATTTGTTGTTTATATAAATTTTCCAACTCACCAGTACTTAATTTTGGATTTTGTTTTGCTAATGTGACAATAGCATCTTTGTCATGACTAAAAACTTCGGGACCGCCTCGTTCTTGAGCCCAAACCAACTTATTAAAAACTTCATCTGCTTTTTGTTCTGCTGTAATAGCCTGCTCGCCCATAGCTGCACCAAGCTTGCTGGCTAAAGTACCCTCACCTTTAGTGCCAAATTTACCAACTAGTTTTGATAACTTCTCTGCCATTACACATTACTCCCTTCTTTGGCCGCCTGTTGGGAACCGTACATCGTGGCACTGGTACCGGCTGCCATCATTCCCGCTCCAATTAGCTGGCCGCCTGGAACAAACATAGCTGCCGTTCCGGCTGCTGTGAGGACACTACCTACAGCGCCCCATGAAGCGGCAGTATTGGCAGCTTTCGCCCTCGCTTTCGCTAGTCTCATTTCAACATCTCGTTTCATCTCACCCAGTTGCCTCGTCGTCTCCTGGTCTAGTTTTTGTTTACCGGTACGGTACTCTTGTTGGAGTGCTTCATTTATCCTAGCATTAATCACTTCCAATGTCGCCACGTTTCTGGCGTGAAGTTGTTCCGCTCTCTGCGCCCAGTTTTGGAAGTCTTGGGAGCGGGAAGCTTTTAGTCGCTGGTAATCAGCCAATTGCCTTTCAGAAAAGAGGGTATTATTGGCTTGGTCTTTCTTGAACTGGAGCTCGGCATCAAACATTTCCCTCTTCGCGGAATCATCTAGCGCGGCCAATCTAGCAGTTTGATTGAGTTGCTCTTGTTGAGCCTGCGATTGCAATGCGCCCAGTTCTCTTTGGGCAGCCAGTTGTGTTTCCCTCTGTCCCATCTTCCCCAACTGAGATGACGTCTGTATCATTTCTTGGGCGCGCCCCACCTTCTCAGCAGCAGCTTGCCCCGCCATTGATGCCCCCATCTGTTGGGCTTGTTGGGGGGTACCCATTTGTTGGGGTCCCATCTGTGATACCGCTTGTTGGAGCTGCAACAAACGGGCCGCTTTCTGTTGTTCGGCTATCTCTTTATTGCGAATTGGCATTTGTCCCGCCATAGTAGCCAACCCAGATTGTGTCAATGTTTCCGCCATTACTTCCTCCCTAACGGGGTACCAGGAGCGGGAGGTCCGCCCTTCAATTGTTCTTTGTACGAATATCTCTCATAACTGTCTAAATCTCTTTCCGGTATTCCCTGTTGTAGGGATTTAGTACGGTAAGCTTGATACCCGGGGTCAAGTTTGCCGGCCTCTTGCGCTTCGGAGTATTTACCATAAGCACCGATAGCGGTAGTACCAGCCTGGCCAAATGCTTGTATTTGTTGCTGTTGGGCAGAGAAGGCAGCATTTTCTTTCTGCATGGCGATAGCGGCATTGATATCAATCTTGGCCAACTCTTTCCTAAACTCGGCATCACTCATATCGATAATTCTTTGATTGCCTATTTTTAAATTGAGCAAAGCAATATTATCCGCCATGATGTCCGTCTTGAGTTGTTGGTCAAAGTCTATCTTGTTTTGGAGACGGGAACGGGCACCTTCCATTTCGAGGTTAGTGATGTAGGCATCATTGGAGAGGCGCAATTGAGCAGCTACTTGCTCCATCCCACTCCTGCGTTGCGCTTCGGACAGGGTAGCTCTCCCCTGTTCCAATCCCCGTAGTATGGCATCACTTTGTATTCTGGCCTGAAGTTGAGACTGCTGACGTTGGGCGGCAATATTCTGTTTTCTTTGCTGTAATTCTTCTGCTTCCCCAGCTGCTTGCTGTAGTAAAGAAGTTGATTCCAGTTGGGCAGCTTGTCCCAGCTTAGCCATCTCTGGTTGGACCGCGGCTTGCGCTGCCATCTCGCCGATAGCCAATCCGGCAGGAGCTTTCTTACCACCAACGATACCTCTCTTCGCTGAGAGGAGTCTTTGCACAGTGGCAGTCTCTTCACCGGCAGCTGGTGCCTCACCAGCGGTAGCCTGACCCAATGTCTTCTGTAATGTATCAAGTAGTGTAGCCATTATATTTTTATCTTACCTTTCTTGATTTTACCTGGAGCGGATTTTATTACTTTACCTACTAATCCTGCCCCAGTTTCTGCCGCTTGCGCTATCCCGGCAATAGGCTGGGTACCGGCTTCCCACTTCTCAGATATAGTATCGAGAACTACCGGAAGTTTCTTGAGTACGGCTTGGCCCTTCTCTACAAACTTTGGTGTTTCCCCTCTTTTCCGCTCTTCTTCCTCTCCTTCTCTCCGTCTCCGTTCCTCTTCCTCTTTAGCCAACCTTTCCTGTATCTTGCCCTGCAATGTGGCTTGCATCGTTTCCCTAATGACGCTTCCCCCCGGTACCTTGCTCCAATCCTTGTTTACTAAAGAGGTCAATTCATCTTCACTCATTGGGGAAGCCAAGTTTCGGATAGTGTTCCTTTCCCCTTCATCAACATTCTTGTCTCGGAGGAGAGGACTAATAGTAGCGAAAACGTTGTCTAGTACTGGATTATTGGATTTGGGACGGGAGAGGGTAAAGGTGTTAGTTGCCGATTGAGGCTTGGCCCCTTTCAAGAAATCAGCTAACGGAGGTACCGAACCTTTGTATTTTTCTTTTAGTAAGGAAACGTCTTTGTCGTCGATAACACCATCACCGCTAACATCCAGTTCTCTAACATTACTGGTTGGGACACCTAAAGCGATAGCTAAAGAATCGCCGGTAAGCTCGCTATCCAACTGGTCTAATGACTCATCTCCGCTAGATATCTCTTTGATGATGTCGTCAATAGTTGTCAGATTGGCCATCCGATTGACATCTTTGACCGCATTACTATACTGGGCCCATGGACCGGAGGGATTGGTAAGGTCTAATTGTTTGAGTTGTCCGGCATCAAGTCCCTTTATCATGTCGATACCCGCTACATCAGAAAGGGAACGTAAATTTGCGGCTAGTGTTGCTCTATGTTCTGCCGGAGCGTTATTAATGAATTGGAATGCGGGTGGGAGTTGATTGGGGTCAATTCTAGTCGAACGGAGCTGATTAGGGTCAAAGCCTAAACTTTTGGCCAGCTCTGGCTGCGACTTCCCAATCTCGCCCAACGCTTCTTTATTGGCTGTTTGAATAGTACCAAATTCTGTGGAGGTGGTAGTACTCTTTTCGATGAGAGATTTGACACCGTTGTAATTATCCATGAGCCATTGATATAGCGCAGGTTCATCCCTCTTTAGCGCCTCTAAAGTGGGACCTGTTTTCGTAGTACCTTCTATCTCAGTGATGGCATCTTGAAATACTTTAGTCAAGGCAGGGGAACCAAAAAGTTCATCTATAGTATATTTCTTGCCAGCAAATGTTACTGAATTCTGCTTGTCCACTTGGTCAACGATGTTGGCAACTCCCGCTTCGGCACCAGTTACTCCGACCGCTTGCACATCGCGCAAATAGCGGCGCAACGCTGCCCTCTCTGTCGGACTAAAGGCACCTTCCATCGCACCTTGAATAGTAGCCGTGGTACCAAGTTGTTGCTGAGTAACTTGTTCAATCTTATCTTGCAACTGGCCCAACGTCATATTGGTCAAGTCAGCAACTGGTACATTAAGGAGGGAGGACAAATCTTCTATAGTAGTCCCAAGCTGAGCCAAGTCACCAGCTGTCAGTTTGCTATCTTCTCCAGTGATGGCTTTTTCGCCGGCAGTAGTAGCTTCTGCAATACTCTTGGCAATCGAGTCATACAACTGGCCCTTTTGCTCAGCATTGAGGATTGAGTTGATATCCCTCTTGAGGACGACGTTTAGTTCCAATTCGAGGTCGAGTCTCTTTTGGGCATCTGGTTCGGTGGCGATTTTCTTGATGAGAGAGATTGCAATATCTTTTTGGGCAGTGTCTAACCCGGCTAGAATTTGGTCTGAAACATCTACTATCACACCGGCAGTTTGCTCAGTCATCCTCTTCTTAGATGATTCAATCCACTCATTGACTTTAGCACCGTAAGTACCTAATGACTCCATGTACTTGGAGGCGAGTTGTTTTTTGGCAACATCTTCCGCTGTCTCCTTAGCCTCGGCTAGGACAGCTTCTTTTTCTTGTTCGGTCTCCCCACCAGGGGCAACTACTTTGGTAGCGGCAGCTATCACCGACCCTCTTTGGGCAGGGGTACCAGCCATCTTTGCCTGGTCTTGGGTACCACCAATGAGACCGGTACCGTAAGCGGTAATGGGGGGAGCGGCCAAGCCGCGGTTAGCGGATAGCTGTTGCACAGACTGAGTCGAGTTCTGGTTCTGATTCAATTTGTCAAATAAAGTTACAGACTTTGCCATGGACTACCCCTCTTGTCTCTTATCACTGTACCACGTTTGGACAATAGTGTCAAGTAGTTTCGGGAGCGCTGGGGGGCCCCGATACTAGTTAGTCCGGTACAGCGTAGTCCGGTACGACATAGCCCCGTTACAGCGTAGTCCGGTACGACATAGTTCGGCTAGTACTACTTTGTACAGTACTCCTTTGTACTGTACTACTATGTACAGTACTACGTAGTAGTATACTACTCGGTACGGTACTACTATGTACTATAGTACAGCTGTACATATGTACTATATACTATATGTTACGGTGGCACATATTTGAAGCGGAAGAGAAACAATCCATGAGTTGATTATATCGCCCTTCCGAATTCTGTCAACATAAATCGGGATTACTCTTTAGTAACAGCAGCTTGCTTGATACCTTTCGAGTTTAGTCCTGCTACCACAAATGACATCCCCGCCACTTCCATATCTTCATTCAATCCATTATTGATAATCTTTACTGTGATATAGATGCACCGTCTATTGTATATACTATGCCGGATTGCCGTCACATCTTGTCCAGCCAAGGAACTAAACCCGTTATCGGGGGGAATGTTGACTACGGTAAACGGGGTAGTGGTATCGTATTGTCTCATTAAATCGGGAGCCGTTTCTACCGTAGTATTATCGCTGACACCGCCACTTCGGTAATTCACTATCACATGACTTACTATCTTTCGGATGCCAGCCTGACCGAAGTCATTAGCCCGGCCTTGAAAAACCATCTCTATCGCGTCTGAACCGTCCCGATAGTCTTGAGGTAGCCCCTGATTGTTTACGCGCAAAATAGACCCATTTACGCTCGCGTAGAAGGCATCGTCGAAAAGGTTAGTCCACCCGGTAGCGGGATGGTTGGTATACCTGGCCCATCCGCCGAGCTCAGTATTTGTTTCATTTGTATGGTTGTAAACATATACTTCACCATTCTCGGCGTAAGAGGATGTACTATTTTCTATCATCGGTACCGATAGCTTGTACTGCCTTCCCACATTGTAGTGATGTCCTTGCATAATATCGAGGTAAGAGGTATCCACTTCTTTCTGCCATTTCCTCTCCATATACTTACCCAAATATTCCACCCGTTGCGTTCTCCGTAAGACGTATATGCCGGAATCGTTAGCGAAGGCTATCCCGTCTCGAGTCGAAGCTATACTGTATGGGGCAGTACACCCGATGCCTTGCGTCTCTAATCTTTCTACAGGATTTCTACCTTCCCTCTTATAGTCCAAGTTGACCAAGTATATACTATTCTGTTTGAAGACGACGATGACGCCCCCTTGCAAGGCGGCACCGAAAGCGGATTCCCCGAAGAAGGGAATGATGCCAGTAATCTCTTGCCCGTCAGACGAGTTGATATCAATAGTAGAAACGGAATCATTGTCATCTGTTACAAAGGGGGAATCAAATATCTCTGGGTAGTTGTTGTAACTTACCAATAGCCGACTTGGGTAGGCGGTAATAGCAGCGTTAATCGGAGTAGACGCCGTTACTTTACTACCATTAACGTATGTGTTACTTGTTAATCCGCCCGATATCGTGACGCTGGGTAAGGTATCTTCTACCCGAGGTTGCTTCACTATCAAGTTACCCAAAGTATCCGATTCAGAACGGGCTACTAGCCAGGGAATGAAAGCAGATTGATTGTGAACGGAAAGGTCTACCATCCTCATAGTGGAGTTTATCGCCATCCCAATCCGTCTCAATATCGTAGTAGAGGGGGCTAGTGTTAATAATGAATTACCATTGAACATTCCCATATTTTGGTCAGTTGCAATATTGACTGGGACATCGTAAGCCGCTGTTGAGAATAGTACTTGCATGGGGTGAGATGCTATGATAGGTACCACAACAGAAGTTGCTGTATTTATTCCTATAGTATAGCACCTGAGGAACCACTAACAGAAGCTACTTGCCACCAGCCGGAGCATGTCAAGGGGTGAGAAAAGGAGTTTGTAAAGTAAAGATACACCCAATCTCCGACAACGGGCGTCCTCGCACTAAAGTTGCAAGTAAAGGTAAATCCGGTGGGACTTCCTGCCGTAATCGTCCCTACAGTAGCACTACCACTAGAACGTAGCTCGTACGTTACCCTATCGACCATATTAGTATCGGTAGCGGTATCGCTGCTATCTTTTCTGAAGAGGAACTTTTGTCCGTTGAAGTCGGTATTAATTAAAGAAGTTGCAGTAAGATAAGAAACGGAAAGGGTTGGCCAATCCTTAATATTCGCCAGCACTAACCTATTCCCCGCTGACGTCACATACTTGGCTCGCATCGGCTCATCCCACCCAGCAGGAGTTACCGATGGGGAAAGTACCCCTGCTATGGCATCACTGGTATCGTCAGTCAAGGTATCATTGTTGTAGGAATCAACAAAATCGATATAGCCATCTAACCCGACATACGGCATCGTCTTTGTTGATACCTTGTAAAAAGTGGGAACAGATATTTCTGATGAGGCCCACTTGGTACGGTATATCTCTAACTCGATGTTCTTATTATTGTAATCGTAATTGTCCCACGCTGGTAATCCAACTAGTCTTATATGAACTTTTTGTTGATTGGGTGCGGTATCGGTTGGCGATATCCTGTTGTAGAAATCTCCTGCCCCGGTAACGGCAGACGATATTGTTACCCCATTCTCATCTCTGATATTGAGGCGGAAGTAATATCTCGCCTGATATACCTTTGACATGGTGACGGTAGCACCAGAACCGAGAGTGGTAAAGGGTAGCGGTTCCTTGAAGGAGAAAAGATAATGATTGCCGGTATCTTCCAATTCACGAGACGCTATAGTAACGTAATAACGTGCTACCGGACTTAAGGTACCATCTGTTATTAGTACTGTATCCCCATCACTAAAAAATGCCGCTTGCGTTTTATCAATCTTTATCCTGCTACCTAAAAGGTCTATTACGGCCCCACCACCACCATCGTTAGCCACCGCCGGAGCTAGGGCAATACCGGCTGTTGTAGCTTCTACTGTGGAAAAGAGTCCGGGCTGCCAAGGTATGATACCAGCTCGATATATCGAGTTACCATCATATTTGTATACTTCATCCCTGCCGTTAGTAAGGTACATATTGTTTTGTACCATGGCGGAGCGTAAGAAGGATTGATTATCATATCCATCATTAGTAAAATAAAATGGTATCTTGTCATTGATGAGATTGTCACCGTTATCCTTTAACGGCATCTCTCTAGGTATCCACCTCTTGAATATAGTGAAGGGAATACTATTGGCGGCATCATCATAAAAGGACAAGGGACTGTCTACAGTAACCTTATTGTTGACAGTATCGATACTTACTATTTGTACTGGATAAGGAACTGCTGGAGTGAGGAGGATGTCACCTTTGACCACATACTCCGTAGAGGGGGAATTAGCAGCAGTTCGTAAAGGGATAACGTCAGACGTCCTCTGTCCCGTGATGAGGAGGCCAGAAGATAGTTCTCGATAACTATATACGTTTTGAACCACTGAAGTAAGGGCAGAAGTTGACTTTATTACAAGTTCCGTTTCATTGCCCCACGAAGAGGAAAGGAGTAAATCGCCTTCAACAAACTCATTAGTAGAGGTAAAGGTCAAGTGGTCAGTGAAGATGCCACCTAGTCCCCTGGTACCGTCATCGTCATAATCGGAGGTAGTGATAGCAGAATTGATGACATCGATGTATTGGTTATCGCCCACTAAAGTACTAACATTGACTACCTTAAAGGTGCCATTGTGTTTACTGTGCGACATGTTTTTGACAGTGAGGTAGTCCTCTAGTCCGGAAGTAGTTGAAATGATGTCAGCTAAAGTGGAGCCACCAGTGATAGCCAGTCCCGGCATCGAGAGGTAATATCTTACCGTTTGCCCTGATTGATGCTGAATTTTTGTTATTGTGGCCCAGTTGGTACCGCCGGAGGAGAATGATGCATATCCCCTTGTCCTCGCTACTGGAGTACTATTATCGCAAAAGGCGGGACCGATATCAGTTAGGGAAGATAGCCTTCCTTGTAACCGGGCGTAATATGTTGGTATTGATGGCTGTAATAGGGACGGCATCTCTCCCCTACCCAATGCGGCAAAGAAGTTGCCTCCCAATCCGGCTACCAAATGTGTAGTACTTGGTGACCGATAAGAGTCGATATGATTGACCCACCCCCGCCTATTTACTTGCTTCCCACTACCATAAATATCGGCATGGTCTAATCCCCATAACGTTAGCTGGGGAGAGGTATCGGTACCGGTAGTCAAATTGGGGGAACCACTTTCCGTAACGGATATTTCATTCGTCCTAATATTACCGTAAGTATAATAGAAGGCACCAGATAAGGCACCACTATTATTAGTATAACTAATTGATAGTAGTTTAGTGTCGTCATCAAAGGAAATGACATCCGGCTGAACTAAGGAAAGGATATTGCCACTTCTAGTATAGAGGGCGGGGAAAAGGAAAGGACTTTGGATATCTGGTATCGTGATAGTGTTGGTACCGACATTGAGGGAAACGTTTACCGCTTGCGTGGAACCCACGATGGAAAGGATTATCTTGTACTCATTGTAAACGGCAGTATTGATGTTGTTTAATTGTACCTCTACTCCGCCGTTGCTGGTATCTATTTCAAATAAATCGGGAGTAGTTTGTACCCAATTCCCTCCCGTGGGGCGAACGTATACTTGCGGTGTAATGAGGTAATTGCTCAAATTGTGGGTGGCAGCAGGAATGGTAAAAGTATTGTTACCACTACTCAAGGAACCGGGTTGAACGTAAACGGAACCGGCTACCGGACTCTGGTCCAAGTAATAGAGGAAGACATTTTTAGCCGAATTGGTACCGTTGGTATAATCGACAGTAACGTCATACGTGCTATTATTGATTACGATGTCGGTAGCCGATATCAGTTCCCCACTCAAATTGGTACCACTTCCCGTACTGAGGGCGAGGCCGACAAACATATTAGTGGTCGAGATATTGTGTTCAACTTGGAGAGAGGAGATACTTCCCGTAGTATTGGCTAAGAATACCTTTCGTAATGAGGTCTCCCACGAGGGGTAATATCGGAGTCCGCCACTACTAGGAAAGGGATTAGTAGTAGCGGAAAGATTACTCCTCCCATAGGCGATTAGCGGAGTAGAAGATACCCTACTCAAATCTATGCTACTGTCTAAAGTAAAGTATATCTTGTTGGGATTTTCATATCGGAGAGAGGTTACCCTTACCGGAACGTTACCCGCGTAAGAGAAGAAACCCTTCCTCTTCCTGATGCGACCCTCAATAATATCGGCATTCACTAAATCGCGAATGAATCCTTCTCGAATCTGGTTTTCAGCAGAACGGGCATCAATGCCGTAAGGGAATGCTTTTTCGTCAACTACAGTATATTGATACGGCATATATCACCATGTTATGGTTTCAGTCGTTGTTTCATTTTATATTGGCGTATTTCTGATTCGTCAGCCAAAGTACCTATCATTTGCTTGGTACCTTCCGACATGGGCAAGGTTACCGCTTTCTCGCACATTGAGCAGAGAGTTGACTCGAATCGGAGTAATGCTTGATAAAATGCCCGATTCCCCTCTCCGCCCTCTTTGGGGAAATCTTCTATCAAGTCGATAGCTTCCTTGCTGATAGCAATGGTGTCAGCCGGCTTATCACAAGTGCCCATGTATCGTTCGATGCAACCATCAAATGCCGTTTCATAGGTGGGATACAGCTCGCCAAAAAAAGCGTGGTCAGTAAAGAAGGTGCTACCTTTGACATTGTTGTGGGCATGGTGAGCATACAGCTGCCCCGCCCTTAGCATGGTAGCAATTTTGAGTAACACGTTCATTTCTTTTTACCCTTGTCCTTATACGACTTCCCAGCTTTTTGTAAAGAGATGGCTACCGCTTGCTTTTGGGGGTAGCCTTCTTCTCGCAATTTGCTGATATTTCTGCTAACCGTTTTATCTGATGAACCTTTTTTTAGTGGCATCTTTTTTTCCTCACACTTGTTACATTGACAACCGGCTACCACTTTTTACAGCTCCAATAACCTGCCGTCATCTTATCCTTTTTTTGGTCACACTTGTGGCGAGCTCGGAAAGATTTCCTCCGTTCTGGATTGTCTTTCTTGATTTCCATATTGGCATCGCCGAAGCGAATTATCTTCTCTTTGCCGTCCTTGCAAGCTTTGACTCGAAACTTTTTGCCGCCTTGGACATCGCGAGTTGGCTTGTTGCAAGGCATCCTATCCTTTAAGTCTTTCACGCTGGCCATCATCTACCTCTCGTTACAGTAAACCAGGGTCGGATGGGGACACCGAAAGCTTGACTTCGTTTAGCAACGCGAATGGTAGTCTCCCTCCCTGCCCACGTCTTTTGTACTTGTTTTTCAAACTTATCCAATATCTGCTCTTCTTCTATGGAATTAAGTCCGAGTTGTCTCGATATCTCTGCTACGGCAAATTGGATGAGGAAGTTACTAGTCGGGGCACCGAGATATGGGATACAGGTACCTTCAGCTACACAAATGTAGTCATCATCTGCGGCACCGATACCGGTTAATGATGCCGATACTGGCAATCCGACTACGGTACTCCTACTCAAAGTAGAGCGGAATGTGATACGGCCGCCATCAATCGATGCAATTTGTAAAGTTCCCCGAACTTCGCCAGTTTGTCCATTAATAATATTGACGTAATTATTGAGTTGGTCCGATTCCGTAGTGAGGTCATTGCCTACACTATCAACAACAACGTAGTTACCTGCTACATTAACTCTCGTTATCCTGCCCTGTTGTAATACTAATGGCTCCGGCTCTTTGATATACCACAGTCTGGCATCGTAAGTACCGCTAGGGGACGGAACAAAGTGTATCTTTCTCCCCACTATAGTATAATAGTAAGGGATAGCTGTACTGCCATCCGTCTCATAATTGACCACATCTCGATACAAGATTCTCGTCACTTCGCGGTAAGTGTTACGAGAGGTCTTTATCTCGATACGGACAATCCTGTCTTCATACACATTACCAGGGATATCGTAGTCTTGGTCGGAACCGTTCAAGTCTAGTACGGTGTAAGCTAGGAAGGGGTCCGGATAATGTCTCGAATAGATGTCGACGGCATATTCTAAAGCACGATTGAGGGCGGGTAAGATGTCACGATTGGTATCTACCGAGTCACGATTCATCTCATCCAGACGAGAACGGACGGCTGTTACCAATTCATCGGTAGTATATAACATCCTACTCATAGTTGCCCCTGTATATAAGCAGTAGCGGGTTTATCTGTGGTTAGACGTAAGCGTCTTCGGCAGCTTCTTCCCCTTCCTCTTCTTCTAACTGACTCATGAGGCCGCGTTTCTTGACTTCGGCTAAGAGCTCTTCGTCGGAGAGGGAGGCTAGTTCGCTCTCCTCTTCTCCCTCCATCTCGTCCATCTCTTCTCCGGCCATCTCGTCAGCCATCTCTTCGTCAGCCATTTCATCGGCCATCTCGTCACCAACCATCTCGTCAAGAGCGATTTGTTTCGGCTTCGGCATCTTCATTTTCTTTAACATTATTACCTCTTTATGACGTAATTCCATAATGCTGTTAATAAGAATCCCGCAACGGATATCCCTAAAGTAGTTACTATCTTTACATGACCGCGGAGCCATTGGATAGCTTCCTCCGCTTTACTGAGACGTTCCAAGTGGTTAGTCAGCTTTTCGTCATGAACATCAAGCTTGTCCTCTAATCGGTCAAACCTGCCATCAAAATGATTCTTTAGCTGTTCGAAGTCCACTTGGTCCGTCTCCAGTCAAAGGGGGATGTACTCATCGTACCAGAAAAGATAAAAGGTGTCAAGTATTATTGAGAACAATGTTAGCCGCCAGGAGCCAATGGACGAGGTGATAGTTATCGTGTCCCCTGACGTAAGAGGGCGACTTGTAATTATTTAGTAGTAATGATGCCGACTTAAAGTAATTCTTAGCCATCGCTTGCGCGAGGGCGTCCCCCTCATCTCGGAGTGATATCAACGTTTCTGCTACTTCGGTACCGTATTGGGGACCGCCAGCCAACTTGCTGATGTAGCGGGACAATAAGATGAGGTGTCCCTCGTAGTCACTTTGTACCGGTCCATATACCGTAGGACTGAGTCGGATGAGGTAATCGATACCGCCGTCAGATAGCTTGTACAAGGAGCGAGCCATCAGGATGATACCATTGGGGCGGAGTAAAACCCTCGCTATCATCGTTATCGGTTCCCCCATTATCCAATTATTTCTTTCCCCATACCGGTAAAGGGATAATATTGACTTGGCATCCTTATTGATTAATAGTCCTAAAATGATGCCTGTTATCATATCGTTGCTAGTGGTAGAAGCCGATTCAGAGGGAATGATGCAATCTTTGAAAGGCTTCCTAGTCGGTCTCCCATCAGGTTGTAAGGCAGCCGATACATCGACCCACTCGGCACCGGCAGCGCGGGCTACCCCCGCCCACAAGGCACCATCACAATCGTCATCAGCGGGCCACCCCGCTACATGATTGCTGGTCTTCTCTTTCAACTCGGCTAGTTTTTTGTCGTATTCCCCTTGTAAGGTCAGCCGCAAGGTACCATCAACATGTTCCTTTCCACAGCCAAGGATGAATGATAATACAGTAAAAAGGAAAAAACATGGTAATTTCATACATTGCTCAAGGGAGAAAAAGGAAGACACCAGCCGAGTTGGCTGGTGCCGAGAAGGGGTTACTTACTTTCTAATACTGCTATTTTGGCTTTCGCTTCATCGAGTTGCTGCTTCAGTTCTTGAACGGCTTTCACGAGGACGGGAATCATTTCTGTGGGAGATACACCCATCATCTCTTCTTCGTTCTTTGGCTTATAAGCGGCGTGAGGTAAAACAGCGTGCACTTCTTGAGCAATGAATCCGACGCGAGCACTTTCTTCTGAGCTGTCCATTGTGTAATCAAATTTGACGGGACGTAAAGACATTACTTCTTGTAAGCCGAATTCACTATCTACTACATTTTTCTTCACTCGGATATCGGAGGTACCAGTCCAGCTAGTTGCTCCATTTGTAATGTAAAGTCCGACGTCAGAAGAGTTCAAGACAACGAAACCGTTGTTGTTTGTCGGTCCCACTCGCCAAGCAACACCGCCTGTTGTATTCAAAAGGTTTAGCGGGGCACCAATTCCCGCTCCTGAGTTGGCACCACCTTGTACGAGGTGGATTGCTGACCCGGAAGAGGAGCCTAAGGTCCAAGCACCATCCCCTTTTACAGTGCCAAGAAGTGCGCTACCAGCTGCGTTATACCACCTTTGAGAAGCATCAGAACTATTTGTTCCAGCCGAAATGTCTAAGCCATACGATTGGCCACTGGTCGTACTTCTTTGAGTTATTTTCAAACATCCGACATTGTTATTCTCGCTGCGAATTTCATGGGCTTGAGAAACTGTTCCCGCACTAGGTCCTAATGTCCACGCACCGCCACTGGTATGACCACCGACATCGGTCGTATTCGCTGCAAAACGGTACCCACCACCGCCGACACCTGCTATTGCAACATCTTGAAAACCTTGACCGTTGACTCGGTCCAGCCCGTAACGGATAACAACATCGCTAGTTGAAGTATCATTTGCCCGCAATTCAAGGACGTAGTTTTGGTTTGCTATCGTTCCTTGGGTACCATAAAAAAGGTGTTTACCCCCATTACTAGCTTGCGAGATGCCCAAAATCCATGAACCAGAGTTATTATATTCTCCAGCTTTTGTCGCGTTTGAACTAAATCCCACGCCGCCTGTTCCAGTTCTATACAATCCCGTATCACTGTCAAGATTAAAGGAAATTCCAGGAGAACCTACTAAACCATCAGCAGCTAGAAATGTACCGCCATTGGCGGGTATAGTTTGCCAGGTGGCATTAGAACCATCCGTCAACAGTGCTTTTCCAGAATTTGTACTTTGAGAAGGAAGAAGAGCGTTGAGGGCGGCATTAGCGGTAGTTTGTCCAGTGCCGCCTTGGCCAATTGATAATGCTGTCGTAAGTCCAGACAATGAAGTGATATCACTATTGGCTCCACTGGCAGCTTTACCATTAAGCTGTGTTTGGATAGCGGAAGACACTCCATCAAGGTAACCAAACTCGGTATTACTAACAGTGCCACTGCCAATCTTAGTGGCATCAATAGCGGCACCGGCTTTAATATCGGCGTTTTCAATATTGGTGATTGTGTTTAAATCCGCGTCAATAGTTTTGTTAGTTACATCTTGAACTGAATTTTCGGTAAGGAGCTCGTGAGCAACGGGACTGTTACTGTTGATATCAGGTAAAGTAAAGACGCGAGAAGTGGCTGTTCCAGCTTGTGTTCCTACTTCTAATGTTACTTCTTTCCCGTCTTTCCGGAACACTACTGATACTAGTTCCTTCAAACTTCCAAATAGCTTCATGTTGTTACCTTTCTATAGGGATTGCTGTCCCGTTATCCTAGTCGGACACCATGTCCGACTCATGATACATATCGGCTAAATGCTAGCCGAACTTTACATCTTAGAGATTACTACTCGCCACCCGCTACCGCTCGGAGCTTGCGATGAGGCAAAAGTAAGATTGTTGTCATCGGTGTGTTGGATATAGTCTACATAAATTTCTTCTTTACTATCAATCTCGTATATCACTGCTTTCACTTCTCTAGTACCGAGGTTGTGATTTACTAATTTGGTGGTACCACTGGTCCAATCGGTACCATATTTGTAAGTGACAAATCGGCTATCTACTTTGGCATCAGTATAATAGAGGTTAGTTCCCTCAGAGATATCAGAAGTGGTCAAGCTGACGACGCCGGTATATCCGTTAACGGAAGCGACTGCATTCGAGTTGATTGATTTTTGCCAAGTGGAACCATTGTATACAGCCCAATCACCAGCTGCAAAAGTAATACTTCCCGAACCGAGGTTGATGGTTCCGCCGGTAGAGACGATGTAAATATCGCCGGTATCGCCGGTACCGTCAGCCAATGCTGGGGTATTAGTTGCCACGTTCCACGTACCTTTGTATTCCATAGCGGAAGTAGGTAGTTGAGAAGTGGGTATCTTGCCACTGCTATCCAAGGAGGCGTACCCGTTAGCGACCCCTTTGTTAGCAGAGCTTTCCTTAGCATTAAGCTGAGTTTGAATATTACTACTGACGCCGTCAAGGGTACCTAACTCGGCAGCAGAAATACTTACTTCATTGTTGAGTCCATCAACCGCGTTGAGTTTGGTCGGATTGATAGCGGCACCCGATGCGATATGGGTATTACTGATACCGCTTATCGTATTAAATCCGGCATCGATTGTTTTATTAGTGAGGGTTTGCGTTTCACTTTCCCCTACCAAAGTGCCCGAACCGGAAGTTCTTTTTGGCAATTCGAAAGTGGTGACTCCCGTGTACGTATTCTGGTTAGGGATAATTTTGATATCCCGAGAATCTTTACGAAACCATAAGCCGACAATTCTTTTGATGATGCCTAGAAAAATCATTATGGTGCCCCTTGTATGGTGATTGTCCAGTTACCTACTGGAATTTCTGAACTGGTTAATTGTATATTATTACTCGAAATGACTTCAATGTCAAGGTATATTATTTGGTTGTTTTCATTACGGATAGTTACATCTACATTCTCCGTATTAACGGTATGTGTAACACTTTTTGTGTAAAAGGTAATTCCGTCTTCGGTAGTAGTCCCATCATACGTACCACTTAGCCAAGTAACGACATCAGTTTGCACTTGTCCCGTTGCCGGCTCGGCCCACGAAACGTTAGTACCGTTTGTTTTCAGTATCTTATCGGCATTCCCACTTTGAGAGGGGAGTAACGCATTGATGGCAGCAGTTGCCGTAGTTGCCCCGGTACCGCCATTCGCTATAGCTACCACTCCACTTACATTGGTAGCGTTACCAGTAACGTTGCCAGTAAGGGAACCAACAAAGGTAGCGGTAATGGTACCAGCACTAAAGCTATTACTACCGTCTTTCGTTACTATTGTACCACTATCGGCTATAGTTAAGGTACGGTTGTTACCACTGACATCGATGGTTAGCGTCCTATCTGTATTATCATTACTATTGTAAGTAATCGATAAGTAATTGGTACTTCCACTATAAGTATTCTTTGTCTGAATAGGAGACGATACTTTGAATGAGGTCGAGTAAAAAAGAACTTCAGCCTTATTATCGTTTTCCCCTACTTGAACTACACCGGTACCATTACCCAAACCGCCTACATCGGGAGATTCCGCTTCGATAAGGATATTAGCAGCGGAGCGAATATTGACTTGCCCAGTATTGTCCGGCAATCCACTAGCTCCCAAGCTATCAATCTTGTTCAAGTTATATTTGGCATCGCTTGATAACGCGCTATCAATTTTTAGTTTGAGATATCTAGTTAATGATGTTGCCATTTTTTCTCCGTAAAGAAAGAGGGGACCGGTCTAGCCGGCCCCCCCGGAAACCCCACAAAGAATATTGGGGGATGGTAGGACCGGGAAGCCCCCGGCAGACTCACCACTATCACATCGTCGCGTAGACTCTCGCAGGTGACGCGAGCCCGTTCGGTCTATCGACCTCCGGTTATGATACAGAAACATTAGGCGACCGTGTTCGGCACTATCATCCATTCTATATAAAACGTTACTTTACCAGCAGTAGCGGCAGCTGTAGCAATCTCAATATTGATTTCGCTAGCTGATGTCAGTTTCACTGCATCGGCTACCGCCATCGACCGGGCCTTCACTCCGCTATCTCCGGTAAAATCAATCGAACCGGAAAGGGCGGTGGAGCCTGCCTTTAACGTGATATCAGTAGCACCGGTAACGGTAGTAACTTCATCCGTCCAAATGTTGGTAACAATAGCACCGGCAGGCAAAGATTGCCCAAACGAAATGGTACCGACTGCGCCCCCATCAACGGCAAAATCCCATGTACAAGCAGAGATTTGTTTTGCGAATTGGAGTACGGCAGCTTCCCTTTTGTTTGTTCTCTTCTCGGCTAGGGAGCCAGCTAAAGTTCTCTTTGGTGATAACATGTTAGTGTCCTTTCAATGAAAGGGAACCGGGGAGACACTACTCCCCGTCCCTACAATTATTAAGTGTTGGTGAAGTTGCGGATGACGCCTACTGAAGCGGGGTGTTTACAGATAAGGACGCCAATAGCTTGGAGGTAAGATACTACCGTGTTGAGGTAGCCCGAGCTGCTCGGCTTCAGATGGAAGTCTGACATCCCTTGAGCCTTGACCGTTTCGAAATCACTTCCATGGAATTCGAGAACTTTCTCGCCAGCCTTCGTTTCAGGCAAGCAATAAATCCGAGGTTTGGGAACATATTCCGAAGTGTAGCACTCCAGCGTATCATTGCCATGGACGTAGGCGAAGAATTTGATACCGCGCTTATTGTCTTCAACGGTTTGAAAACGGCGGTCAGTTTCCCGACTTTCGATGAGGGAAGCGTGCGTCTCGGGAGCCATACAGAGCATCTTCCAACGGTATCTGTCCTGACCAACGAGGACCTTTACCTTGTCCATCATCTTTTGGATGTGCTTGACATCGATAGGGTTCCCGCCAGCGTCAATCTTGGAACCGGAGGTGGCACCACTCATATTGATACCGTGGACGAGTCGACCATCGCTGGCAACTAGTGATTCCAGTCCGGCCATCACTTCAGTAATCGTACCATAATCAACGGAGCTCGTGATAGCGGAGAGGTCGTAAATCGTGGGCTGACCGTAGCGGTAGAAGACGTCACCAGAGGTGGGTTGGGCGGAGATGGATGTCATCGAGGCGACGGGAGCAAGGTTACTATCAAGACCTTGGAGGGTAACCGTGTTATTGTCCCGGTCTTTTTCCACCACTTTCCAGTAAGCTGGTTCCGTAGCAAGGTTAGTGTTGAGGGCCGAGGCAGTACCGGCAGCAGCTTTGAGGACGAGCAAGTCGCCAAACTCGAAGAAGCCTACATGGCCGCGAGCTGTATCAGCTGAGGAGAGGGTGAAGACGAGTTGGTTAGAAGTGGGGCTCGTAACGGCGGCCGAAACAACTTGACCAACAACTCCCGTTCCGTCACCGTAGAGGTCGGCAGCGATACGACGCTTGGAAGCGGATGCCTTACTATCGATTTCTAAAGCGAGCGGCTCGGCATATTTCTCGGGAGATTTACGAGCCCTGTCCCAAATGTTGTATTCGAGTTCGATTGTTGCATTCAATTCTTTGAACTTGGCAATCTTTTCACCAATCGTGACTTGTTGCGCTGCGGGGAAAGCACGGTCAGCAACACCAGGATTCCGGTACTGGATAGCGCCGGCACCGAGAGCTGTTTGAAACATGAAGCGGAGTTCGCGAGCTACACTGTTTCCAACCTTTGCCCTCTTCACCATTTCAAAGTCGCGGAAGTCAACGGAAATCTGGTTTCTGACTCCGTCGGAAAACACAATCTGAAGTAAATTACCTAAGTTTAATGTATCAATATTCGAGAATGACATAAATTTTTACCTTTCTTTATTGGCCGGCTGGCTTACTTTTTGCCAAACACCGAGCCGTATTTGTTCCATTGTTTGAGTAACCCAGTCAGGTTACCATTTCTTAACATGTCACTAGCTTCTTTTTGGAGTGAGGTATTCCGATATCCAGAGGAGACAGCAGCTTGAACGTTCTCGGTAGCCTCCTGTTTTTTCTGTTCTACCGCTTTGGCAGCTTTCTTCTCAGCTTGGACGTTAATCCTCTTTCTGAGAGCGGTCGCCACCGACTTGAATTCCTTCTCTACTAAATCAGCCGTGATGGGAACTTTACGTTCCTCATATTGCTCAAGACGTTTTAATGAAGTGTCCCAAAGCATTTGGTCAAACATCTGTTCTGTATCGCCATCTCCCAACTTGTCAGCAAAACGGTACCGGTCAAAGGCAGGATGAACTGTACTTTCCAAGGCGCGCAGCTCGGCAGCTTCCCGCTCCGCTTGGACGCTCTTTTTAAAGTTTTCATTTTCCTGTTTGATACGGTCAATTTCTTTTTGCCGTCTTGCCTCTATTTCCCTCGCTTCAAAGAGTTCCCTCTCTGCGGGTGAGGCTTTTTTCAGTTGTTCGTAACGGTCAATCCTAGATTTTTCCCAATCTTTGTACGCTCCAGGCCGTCCTTCAATGACGTCAATGACACCTTCGGTACCGTTCTCTTGATAAGCTTTCTCTAACAAGTCCCATGTGTTTTTCAGCGTAGAGTACTTCGTTTCGACATCTTTGTACTGACTGATAGCTTGGTCTCGTTCCGCTTGCCACTTCCTAGCACCGTGGGCCATTTGGACGTATTTCTTAATCTGGTCCTTATTGTTAAAGTCGATTTCCACCTTTCTCTTACCTTTGTCGTCGGTAACGGTGACATAGTCTTTGCCTTCAGATGCTTGAGCTTTCGAGGGGGCTGCCTCGCTGCCCGCTTCAAGGTCTGGGGGAGAGTCGTCTCCATTTCCGGAGTCGGGTAAAGAAGATTGTACTTCCGACTGGTCCGTAGTTACAATAGTCTCGTCACTGTTATCGCCCCCATATCGGACGTTATCAGTTTCGGACTGGGAGGTAACTGCTCCCGTTTCTGTTGGGGTACCGCTCCTCATTTGCTGCGCTGCTTGGACGATTGCTGACATTGTACTCATAAAAACTTTCTCTCCTCTGTCCCGCCTATTGGTAGGGATAAGATGGTTAATGATAGTTCAATGATACAATGTCGTATGAAAGTTGTCAATAGTTTTGTTAGGGAATGAAGACGCGATTTTTAGTGGGGCGAATTTGTAAGTGTATCCACCTCTTATTGGGCGGTTCGTGGGTATGGATAGGGCTTTCCATGTAAAGTCCGTACTTTACCAAGAGGTCTAAGTTGGTCAAACACCACTTGCCAAAGCTGCCATCCTCGTCTCTAAAGTCAACCGCTTCACACGTCATGTGGGCCGACTTCTTGGCTCCTCGGGCATTTTTGTTATAATGTCCAGGACGGTAGCCACTTGTTACGACTAAGGGTTTCCCCCACTCTTTCCTAATATTATTGACGGCATCTAACAGCTTGTTAAGGTTTTCTTCTAACTCGGGGGTCAGGGGGTAGTCACGGTCACGTCCCTTAAGGATTTCGTCTCGGCTAATCATGTGATTCTCCTACTGGTTTATCATTGGGGGTACCATTGGTGGTTGCCCTAATTCTCCTTCAGGTGGTAATGCTTCCGGTCCGGGGGCCGGAGCGGGACCCGGGGTAGCTCCTGGCGGGGGACCGGTTAAGGCTGCCTTTTCTTGCGCCGCTACTTGTACCCTGTCTCTAATGTGTTGTTTGCACAACTCTTTGAGTTGCTGCTCCAGTGATTGAAACTCTTGCGTCATGAAGTATTCCAACGCCCATGATATCATATTCTCGTGGTCCATCAAGTCTTCGGGTGGAATATAGCGACCGGTGGCAATCATCTCATCGAATACTTCTTTTTGTCTGTTCTCGGCGAGGGCCAATCTGTCGTACATTCCTTCCAATTCATTCAACTTGAGCAGCTTTAACGAAGTTCGCGTGGGGACGCCAGCCTTCTCAAAAAGGGGCTGTAACGTTAAGATTTCTTCCCTCCTTGACATCGGGTCGAGGGAGAGAGATACCCCGTACTCCCCTACTATATCATAGCCACCATCAATATCACTACCTTTTAGGTCAACCGCTTCTAATGCATTCTCTTTACCTAACACGTATATGGTACGATTGACAGGCCAATGCTTGCATATTAATTTGAGGATAGCCTTGTAAATACTCTCTACTACAAGGACGTACTTGTTGAAGATACGCCTTCGAATCATGTTACCTTGATTGGTGGCATAGTTCATGCTAGTGCCTGAAGTCTCCCTCTTCTGCACCCCGAACATGGCATCATTGACACCCATGACGTCATTGATACCTTGAATCAGGTTCATCCTAGTAGATACCATTTCTGGCATTAGTTGGGGCACTTCCATAAAGTATGGGGGTTGGTTACCGCTAATTTTCATAACGTCCCACGGGGAGTTACTGATATTGACTTGCGCTTCAGCAGTATCGGGTAGAATCATCCTAGCCGCTCCATGGGCTTGGATATTGTCCATTACAGCGGTATCTAATCTGGCCAAGCTATCTTGCAAAGTAGCCGCATATTCTACTGGGGAACGTCCCCATACCACGTTGGGAACATCGATATCGGTCAATATATGATAGGGCAGGATAGCCTGCTCAGGTGTCTTCTTTAATTTTTCTTCGACGACTTCATCGGGGTATCCACTTTCTTGAACCTTGCGAGCCGCTCCCGGATGGCGAAATTTAAAAGGAGAAGGACGGCAACTTTCCACCACGCCGCCACCAGAACTAATGACACAAAACCTACCAAGATAGCCATTTGTTGGTAACCCCGTTTCCCAATATTGTAGAAGTTCTACCGAGTTAAATCTGTCGTGAGACAGGTTGCTTTGTCTAGTTGCGGCATGTTGGATACTGCTATCACGAGTTACTTTACTAGCTTTCAATATCTCCTCTTTGTCGGGCCACTTGGCTATCGCTTCATCATAATCAATATATATCCGTTCAATAATCCATTTTACTTCTTTCCACGTCCTGGCATCGGGGTCGATAAACACATTCCACGTAAAGGGAACTGAGATGTCGATATCCCCTTCTAGCTTTACCGTTCCCTCTTTCTCGTCCCAATCGACGATATCACCTTTAGTAGAATCCCATACCGTTTTCAAGATTCCCGTTCCGTATAACAGGGCGTGAAGGGAAAGTTGGTCCACTTTCTCTTGCATATCGTAGTGACGGATGGCCCACCTAACAACGCGGTCAGCGGCATCGGCCCGCCTATGGTCATCTTGGTCAGAGGAAGTAGGACGCATGACTACCGATGGAGGGTTGGCCGACATTTGGGCGTGAAGGAAGCGTAGATTTTTAAAAGTATACGCTACATTAACATCAGCACCAGATTGGTCGATACCAGGCATCGCAGTATTATAACTAGCCTCTAAAGAGGTTGTCATAAAGTTCATGCTAGCCAAGGTACTGGTGGCGTATATTGCTTGCTCATTTTTCAGCCAACGCTGTTCAAATGGCTGCCTCTGAGCTTGAGAATCTCTAAATCGTTTCATTATGTTGATTGAAGCGAGGTCATCGTTCCAAGATGAGACTTTTACTGCCATAATAATACATCCTTAGTAGTAGTAGCCAAATCGGCGAAGGGTCGGTTCAATCATCTTGAGCAAGTTTTGTACCCGCTCACTCTTTTTTTTCATTTTCATCAAGTCACACTTCAACCGCCTCAACACTAAAAAGTCTACCTCATCGCCGGTACCGTCGTCAATACGTTGGATACAAGCTCGAACGTGGTCTTCAACATTAGGTTTCTTTTCTTTGGGTTGACTTGTAGGTATCCCAACTTGTAATAGTAAGGAAATCTTACCTTTATTGGAATCGTCGTGCACGAGTACCTCCCCTTCGTTGAACCGCTTTTCGGTGAAGTTCTATCTTAGCTTTTTCTATACTCATTTTTCTTTTTTCGTTTTCGTTATAGAGCCACGACTGCCAGTTGGTATTAGTTTGAGGTGCGGCTTCCCTTTTTGGTTTCACATCTTGAAAATATTGGCTGGCATCCAAGAGATGGTAATCGCTGCCTGATGCTATCTTCCCTTCTCGACTATCACTCCACCTAGCGGATGTTATTTCGTCAATAAGGAGGTCGGCAGTGGGGGATATTTTGAGGGACTTCCCCAACTCTTCTTGGAAGTTTTTTATCAGTTCCCCTTTCCTATCATTCTTTTTGTAAACGCCGGTATAGCTGATTCCCATACTGGCAGCGGTATGGATATACCATGCCTCGTGGGGGTCCGATATCCTCCGAACGATGTTGACATTTTGGCTGAGTTTGGTCACCGCATTAACTAATTCAGTCGGTACGTAGACTCCTTTAATGTATTCAGCCCGGATGCAATACCAGGTACCCGTTAAAGGGTCCTCTGCCCAAAGGGTGTATCCGAGGGCAGACTTTACTGCAGGGTCCACCGATTCCACATGTCGCCATAGAGGTGAGTAATTGATGGGTAACTGAACCATGTTATTGTAATCGAAGTAGAATACGGCGTTATCATCGCTCATCCACTCGCCGAAGAGACGGGAGTTTCTAACGTGCTCTGGTAAATGGGCAAGGGAAGCTAAGATTTCCCCTTGTCGTTGGGGGTCTTTGTATAGGGGATTATCTAACATCTTGAAGCGGTACGTTTTCGCTACCGAGTCGCCTAACCCGTCTACAAATTTTTGTACTTGGACATTGCGGACTAAGGGAGTAAAGGACGCAATAAAGTGTCCATCTCGTGCCTGTATCCGGATGAGAAGTTCGTTCAAGATGTCGACGGTAGGCGGTAACTCGTCTAGCCATACCAAATGGGCTACGTAGGATTGAATCCGTTCGCGGGCCATGTTGGGATTCTCTAACGACTGGAAAACTATACGGTTACCATTATCCAGTTCCAAGCGTTGTATAATGTTACCGATTCGCACTTCTTTGTAGGTACCCGGCTCGAGGTAGGACCGTATTTTAGGTAAGAGAGATTCCTCGATTTGCTTTCCAGTCCTACCACATACCAAGGCAAGCAGGGGCTCCTGTCCCCACTGTTCTGGTCTCTTCCACTTGGGATGAGTTTCAGTAAGGAACCAAGAGGTGATTCTAGCAGCTACCGCTGATTTCCCAGACTGGTTACCAGCCCTTATTATTTGAATCTTGTGACTATTTATATCGTCGATAACTTCTTGCTGGGCAGGGGTCGGTTTACTATCTGGATTGGCCGGGTCAAAACACTCCTGTCGACGGAGCTTTTCTAGCTTCTCCATCGCGGCGAGGAGTAATTTGTCCGGTTTTTTCGTCATACCGTCTTTACAAGTTGTAGGAGGATATACTCGACTATTCTTCCATTAGAGTTTGTACTGAAGTTACTGTTACCGATGATGCACCTCCTGTAGTTATCACTACATCGCCGAGGGAAAGGAGGGGTAAGTAGGTTTGGTCGGCAAGTAAGTCGCTATTTAGCTTAATGAAAAAATCACCGGCACCGGTAATGGAAACGGTTTTACTATCGACCGGAGTCCCGCTACCGAGGCTACTACGAAGTTTGGCAGTTACCGTACCAGAGGCAGCTCCCACCGTGATACAGATGACTAGATTTTTACTACCGCCAGCCGTGATAGGAAATTTTTTACTGATAGGGGAATCCGTTTGAGACGCCCCAATCGCGGCTATTCCCGGTAATGTTACTGTGTTAGGTATCCAAGCGTTCATAATATCTCCCTTGCTACTATCCTCCTTACTAGTGTAGCCAAATAATTGGCAAAAGTCAAGTAAAAGAAAAAGACTAGCTCGGAGGAGGAGCTAGTCTCATAACGGGTTAACTATTATTAAGCGTAATAACGGACGTAAACAACGTCACCTTCAACCAGCTCAGTAGCTCCGCCAGCCGCGACTTCATTAGCCCAAGTAACTCGGGTAACGCCGTCAACGGTGGACAGGGTGTAACTGTCAGTGGGGTGCATGTAAAGGGAACCTACGAAAATCATTTCGCTGTTTGGAGTAACAACTTCACCGAGGTTGATGTAGCCGTTGGAGATGTCAGTGCTGGTCAGGGTGAATTTCTCTTTGGTGGGGGCAGCGGGGACAAACGTCTCAAGAGCGTAAATGCGGTCAGAAAGTTCTTCATCAGCCGTTTCGCGAGCAGACTGCTCAGCCGATACCGCTGCAATCCTAGCGTCGACTTCTGCTTTGATAGCCGAGTCAAGGAGTTTGTTTGCGCTATTAAGGGACTGGGTAAGGGAAGCAGCGGTGAAGTCAGTCGTCTTCAGGTAGTTGGAGGTAGCGTGGCCAGCGTAGCTACCATCAGAGTTAAGTCCTGCTCCACTTTGGGTAGCATCTAATTCGGACTGGAGTCCGGAGTCGCCACTTTGGCGGTCCGACACTTCTTGAGCGAGGGCAGCGTCATTGCTCAAAACGTAGCTAGCGAAAGCTGTATCGTTTGTGGTATCAACGCTGTTGATGAGGGAGACGATTTCAGCGAAGGAATCTTTGTCGGCATCCGATGCGAGGAGGATGGCGTCGATTCGGCTTTTCTCTGTATCGATTTGTCCTTGGAGGTCTGTATCGATAACATCAGCGTAGTCTTTGGCATCTTGCAGTGCTTTAGCAATGGAGCCTTCACCGATGCCTTCAATGGTATCAAGTCTAGCATCGAGAGCGTCGTCAGCTGATTCTCTAGCGGATTGCTCAGCGGAGATAGCCGCTTCACGAGCAGATTGTTCAGCGTCGACATCGGCGATACGGGCATCAACTTCAGCTTTGAGGGCGGCATCCAAAAGTTTGTCAGCATTGTGGAGGGAGGCGGTAACGCTAGCGGAAGAGAAGTCAGATGATTTAATGTAGTTGGAGGAGGAGTGTGAAGTGTAGCTTCCATCAGAACCGAGGCCGGCACCGACTTGAGTAGCGTCGAGTTCGGATTGGATAAGGGCGTCTGCCGCCATCCGAGCGGTCTCTTCAGAAGAGATTTGGCCGAGGACAGTAGAAGCGAAGTTGGCATCGTCATTGATAGCAGCGGCAAGTTCATTCAATGTGTTGAGGAGGGCAGGGGCACCATCAACGAGGTCAGCAATCTTTTGGTCGGTGTAAGCGTTAGCTGCTGACTCAACAGCGGAGTCACCGGCATCAACATAACTCTTGCGGGAGAGGTCGTTGCTATTGCTGGGGTCGGAGCTAACTTTCGGCATCACCAACATTTGGAACATGTCGCTGCCGTCAAGTTTGAAGAGGTTGACGTCAGAGCCGGAGCTGTTCTTGATTCGGAACGATTCGTTGTTTAAGAACAATACCTTGGTTCCGTCAATGGCATCGTTCTTGATAAACTTCTTTTTAATCTGTGACATAGAACATCCTTACTTAACTAGTTAATAATAATAGCTTACTAAAAGAATATCATTCTCTTCCAATAAGCCATCCAGTTGATAGCCATCCCAATTTACTTGATTAGCGGTAACAATGAAATCGTGATTGATGAATTGGAGACATCCGCCTTGAGGCATGATAGTCACATTATAACCTACATTGGGAGTATGTGTCAAGGAAAAAGATTTGGTAGATAAATGACTGGCAGTTATTGTTATCATCTCCGTTTGAGGCCGTGGCAAATCATCTTGAAAGTATGACTTGAGATTAGCCATGCTGGCTTTTCTGGTGGAGAGGGTAGAGATATCTACCACTACTGCTAAATCGTCACTGGTAACTACAGGTAAATCGTCTAAATCGCTTATTTTTTTATTGGCCATATAATAAATCCTCCGTGATTATTATAGCTCAAGGTAGTCTCCCGTTTCAAGTAGCAAAAATCCACTACTTTCTACGATACCGGCAGGACCCCAATAGGTGAGCTCGACATCGACGCCATTGTCATTTTCCCAACAAAAGGTTACTTGCTTAGTATTAACACTACCAGAAGAGTAGGTGTCAGTGGTATAGTAGCCAGTTGCATTAAGGGCGGAAAAGAAGCGTACCTTTTCACCCAATTGTCTGACGCGGAAAGTGAGGTAAGTGGAGCCGTCGGGAAAGGTGTATGATATCCTAGTACCGGGGTTGACTCGAAGTGAGGTTACCACAATGTTGTACGCGGGAGCTACCGCTGTATTTGTGATTTCGACTATACTACCGGATGAGCCGGAAGGGGTAACGGCTGCCATGATTAGCCCCCACTTTCGATTATTCTAATGTCGCACGGACCGTCAACTGCCCTAGCATAAAGCTCGACACCGGCTTGGATATCCAGACCGAGGGCGTCCTTTGGTCCGATAGGCCACCCTTGTCCCTGATTGGCTTTTGCTTGCGTTTCAGCAATGTATATGGTACCGGAGGTAGACCAGTTCTTGATGGCGATAGCTGCCCTGTCTACTAGGGAAGCGGGTACCAATAAGGAAACAACGCTATTGACGGTATGTTGACTAACCTTAAGGGTGGCACCCCCTAGTATGCGGGTATCAGAGCTACCGGTAGATACCGCTCTTGCCGATAGTTCCAAGTCACAAGCCGCGGTGTGAGTTATCACTACTCGGAGGCGGGTAGACGTGGTACCGGTTCTCTTTTGTATTAGTTGAGTGGTAGGTTGATTGGTAGTGGGGAAGGTGAGAAGGGAAACCTGTTTACCATCACCGGTGAGGGCAAATACTTCTACCGTAAGGTTTCCCTCAGTTGAATTAATCCATAAGAAGAAGAGGGCGGCATCGGATTGAATCGACAAGTCTTGAGTGATAACCCCTGCCGAAGTCCGGCTGGCCTTCACTACCATTTCTTGTAATCCCGTCTTCAGAATCAAGCAAGTTCCCTTTCCCTGCCTAAGTATTAGCTTTTTCTACTGTAGCAGAAGGTTCGCCTTCTGTCAAGGGTTCTGTGGGGGATAAGTACTTTAAATTACGTCGGACGTAATCTTCGAGCTCGATACGGGACATGGTTTCCAACTTGGAAGGGCTACTTTCGTTCTCTTTGCGAGGCATTTTACTAGCTGCCTCTAACACTAACTTGGCGCAAGAGACTTTTGCACTGGTGTTAGCAGCGGGGTCCACTAATACCTGCTCCAAAGTATCGAGGGCAATATCGGCCAAGTACTCCAACCTTTCCCTAAACTCTTCCCTGTTTTGAAACCATTCTTGGAATCCGGGTAGGGACCACCATTTGGTTAGTCGGCGGTCTTTCTCTACCTGTTGGGCGGCCGTTAAGGTAATGTTGGAGGTATCTACTAGCGTTACTTTGTCTGATACCTTGGTCCAGAAGGCAGCTTTTACCCTCCGCATGTCGGGAGTCGGGGTGAAGATGAGGTCAGTTTGGGCCGCCTCTAGTAATTTGCTGATGTCTTTTAAACTCATATCGTTCTTACCGTAAACATAGTTGTCCTTGTCCTACCTGTACTACTTGTACAGGTAGGTACTACTTTGTACCGTAACTATTAGCCCCTGATAAACGGGACGTATCGGTACCTTTTACACCTCATCAGTAACCTACTGGATGAG
>Ga0255181_1000092_pt1 | contig 36630 bp, 60 predicted proteins | sample Atl_Colum_RepC_8_FD_183621 | JGI IMG/M metagenome (GOLD analysis project Ga0255181, IMG submission 183621) | Freshwater microbial communities from Altamaha River, Georgia, United States - Atl_Colum_RepC_8d | ecosystem: Environmental > Aquatic > Freshwater > River | place: USA: Georgia...
CGCTCGTCCAACCATACATCGACTAGAAAAGATTAGTTCACAATCACCGCGATCAAATACATTGGATGATATTTTTAATGTATTCCGTGACCGTGGAGTAGAACTCACAATCAATGACAGCGAAGTCACTATACGTTTTACAAAACAAGCATTGCTAAACATACAAAATGATTCTGACATCTCAAAATAGAGATATTGCCAAGCAGCTTGTGGAATCTGCTGCAGATGGCATGGTTCTGGAGATCAGAAAACCCAAGCGTTCTTTGGATCAAAACCGCTACTACTGGGCCATACTGACCGACATATCAGAGCAAATCGTACCCGGCAAGGCATATGAGCCGAGTATGTGGCACGAGTACCTGAGGGCATTATTCCTGCCGGAAAAGATGGTGGAGCTGCCGGACGGAAGCCTGAAAATGCTTGAGGCAAGTACGTCAGAACTTAGGGTAAACGAGTTTACAGAGTATCTGGAAAAAGTTATAAAGTGGTCGGCCGAGCATGATGTAGTTTTTTCTGAGGAGACAAAAAACTATGGGACAGTACGAGGCGTGTAGAAGATTGTTGTCAGCGGTTGTAAGTCTCGCAGTTCGAGATGCTTGCCAAACACCTGGGAAACGGATGCTGAATCAAATGCCAAGACACGCGCTGGATTTTTTGTTTAATTGCAGCGATGGCTATTTAGAGTTATTAGATTTTGACCCGGAACAATTCCGCAAAAAATTGGTGTCGGTGATGTATATGAAAAACCCAAACCCGCCTTTTAGTCTATCGCAAGAAGATTGCAGAAATCTCCGAATAAATTACCAAATGTGGTGCAATGAACAAGGATGAAAAAAAGCATCTCAATCGCGTGGCCGAACTCGGCTGTATGGTGTGTCGAAGGATGGGCTACGAAGGAACCCCATGCGAAATCCATCATATTCGTGCCGGTCAGGGATGGGGCAGAAGCTCTCACTTTCAAACAATCGGGCTATGTCCTGAACACCATCGCGGAAAAACTGGCGTCCACGGCCTTGGGACAAAGGGATTTGTTCGACACTATGGGTTTACCGAGCAAGAGCTTTTAGAGGAGGTTTTAGAACTGTGCAAGCCATCGTAATTGCCACCGTCAGCGGGAAGTGTCTCGTGACCCTTGCGGCCTCTGTGACCGCTTATGTGCCCCAGGATGTAACCGTATTCCTGTCGGGTTCCAAGATGATCTTTCCCCGCCACCGCACGATCACTTCTGATAATACGGCTACCAATTTTGGGGATGCCTACAATGCTGTGGTGCAACAAGCATTTCAGGAGTTTGACGAGGTGGTGGTCTGTAACGACGATATTGTCTTTACCCCGACTACCTGGCAGACGTTATCCGAGGACGTTTCCAGACTCAAAAGTGAAAATATCCCCCTCGGCTGGGTCGCGTGCCGAAGCGACTACGCAAGAGGATACCAGAACATTCGTGTCGGTAAAGGACCGATGAGTTGGTTTCGTTACGAGACCGAGAACTCCATTATTGAGACCGACGTCATTGCGCCGATCTGTGCCTACATCCAGAAAAGCGACTGGATCGACTTCCCGCCTTTGAACTGGTATTCGGACGATGTGAACTGCCTGGACCTCCAGAAAGCCGGTAAGCGGCACTTTATCTCCAGAGCCTACGTTCACCATGTGGGCAGCCAAACCTGTGGCTTTGACTCAAAGAATCTTATAGAATCCGCAAAACCTTGGATTCGGGAGAATCGGCCAGAGCTGTACGACTTATGGTTTCGGAAGAAAGACTAAAAAATTGGGCTTTTTACTGTGCCTGGGGGCATCTTGGCCCGGAGGTTCGTACCCGCGCCGCTTCTGCCGAGGGTAATTACGAATCCGAGGATGTCTTTGAGGGCGAAGAACCGCGAATTGAACCAGACATAATCGACGGGGAAATAATTGAACAAGCGGTCAGAAAACTTCCAGAAAAATACCGTAAAGTTCTAAAAGCACGTTTTATAATGTACCCCTACCACCTACAACATACCGTGGCACAAAGACTGCGGATGTCGGTGGATAGGCTTGAAATTGAGTTACAAAACGCAAAGAGGAGATTAACAAGTGAACTCGAAAGAGATCGCCCAAGGCACGCCCGAGTGGTTGAAAGCCCGATTGGGATGTGTAACCGGATCACGAGCGAATGACATCTGTGCCGCTGAAACAACGGCGGCTTATCAAAACTATCTGTGGCAACTCGTAGCAGAACGAGAAACGCAGACCGTTGAAGAAATCTACGTCAATGCCGATATGCAGCGGGGAACCGAAATGGAACCCATCGCCCGCGCCGCATACGAAGCCCATACAGGGACTTTTGTCACCGAAACCGGATTCTGGCTCCACCCAGAAATCCCGTACTTTGGCAGTTCTCCTGATGGACTGGTCGAAGATGACGGGCTTATCGAAATCAAGTGCCCAAGAACCTCGACCCACCTCCGCTACCGATCAGACAACAAACCGCCTACGCAATACAAACGTCAGATGATGTGCCAACTGCTGTGTACGGGCAGGAAGTGGGTGGACTTTGTAAGTTTTGACAATAGGGTTCGGGATTCCAAGCAACTCTTTATCGTGCGATTTGAACCCAAGCAGTCGGATCTCGATGAAATGCTAGAGAAGGTCAAGGCGTTCTTGGCTAACATAGAAAAGGAGATGCAATGAACTGGACTGTCTATGTGGTTGATTGGAATTCTCTGGGGCCGGTAAAGTTTTGGCTGTTTATGATGGCCGTAATGTTTTTATCGGGGTGGCTCGAATGGCGTCGTGGCTAATAGCGGGGATCGGAATTGTTTATCTTATTGTCGCGGTGGATTTGTTTAGGGTTCACAATTGGGGTTTGGGCATTGCTTTTTTGGGCTATGCATTTGCTAATGTCGGTCTTTATATGAGCGCAAAATGAAACATTGTTTTATTCCAAATCAGTTTTATTTACATACTCATTTTAATTACGACCCAGAAACAGGTATTTTTTCTCGAAAAATAAAACAATCAAACCGAACCATCATTGGAAAACCTTTGTTGGCTGGCGCAAAAAATAAAGGGCAAAAAAGAATAATTATTCACATCCAAGGAAAAGTTTATAAAGCTCATCATTTGGCTTGGGTCTATGTTTATGGAGTATGGCCGGAAGAAGTTGATCATATAAATAATGATCCAACCGATAATCGCATAAGCAATCTTCGATTAGCAACTAGGCAACAAAACAGTTACAACAAAAAAATGTACCGAAAAACAGAATCTGGAATTAAGGGAGTTACTTGGGATAAACAGCGAAAAAAATGGTTTGTCAAAATAAACGCCAATAAAAAACAAATTCCACTTGGCCGTTACGATGACTTAAAAGATGCCGAGCGTGTTATTACCAAAGCAAGAGAACAATATCACGGAGAATTTGCAAATTTCAATTAGGAGGGCAACAATGACGCAGACGGAATGGGTGCTAAAGGAGGGTAAGCGAAAGTGGATTACACCGCTGGATGCTTATTTGGGGTGTAAATGCTTGCGGCTGGCCGCGAGGATCAAGGACTTAAAGAATATGGGCTACATTGTAGCTACAAAAACAGTCCACAAGGACGGGAAACATTTTGCGGCCTATCGCGTGAAGGAGAAGAAAAATGGCTGATTACACAAACTCGGGCGTTCTGTTTAAGAACGAATCGCCCAACGAAAAGGCTCCGGCTTACAAGGGCAAGATCAATGTAGATGGCAGGGAGTACGAACTTGCCGCTTGGCTAAAAGAAGGTAAGAATGGCAAATATATGAGCCTGAAGGTTCAGGAGCCAAGGGAAAAGAAGCCCAAGCCTGAACCAACTTTTGATGACATTCCAGATGACCTCCCATTCTGACCGTGAACTAATGCAGATGGCGTTAGATGCGTTGGATTGGAAGTTGACTACGCTACTTAAAAAGTCTTGGGAAAATCATCATATCCACGAAGTAGTAAAAGCCCTGCGTGACCGATTAGCGCAGCCTAAATATGAGTTTGAGTGTCCGAGGTGTGGGCATTGTTGCCAGCAGCGTGAATGGGTTGGGCTGACGGATGATGAGATTACGATGCGGTGGTCTTGGTCGCAAAGCCGTGAAGCCGAGGAAACTGCCACGACCCAACAACACGCTTTTGCCTATGCCATAGAAGCCAAGTTAAAGGAGAAGAACACATGACTAAGTGGCTATCAGAACAATGGTGCTCTTGGTTTCATGGCGGTGGAACAATAAAGCGAGATTCATTCGACAGGATTAACTGGCAATGCAATAAGTGTGGGAGATGGTCAGAGCCAGTTGATGTGCGAACTGAACAAAGAATTATCGAATCAACAATTAGAGCCAAACTAAAGGAGAAGAACAATGGATGAAGGCTACTACTGCGTGGTGTGCGGCAGATATTTAGAGGCTAACGAGGATAGGGTGATTGTGCACGACGATGTTCTACACCCACCTGAAATGGACTTTGCAGATGAGGAGAAGCCGCAATGAAAGAATATGAACCAACAACAAAACAAGAGCAGGCCATACGAGAGTACTTACACGAAGCCGTTATCCCCTTGATTGAGGACGTTCTTGTTAAGAAGCTAGGGCAGGCCATGTCGTTTTGCTCAAAAGAACTTAAAAGCGCAGAGGCAGAGAAGCAAAAGCCGGTGTTATGGGTTGAGAATTTAACCGACCCGCAACCTCATGCCGTCACCGATTTGAAGTATTGCAGCGTGGCAGACCGAGACAGTGGGAAAAACCAGACTTACATACCTCTCTATACCGCACCACCAAAACGTGAATGGGTTGGGCTGACGGATGAGGAGGGTGCAGAGATGTGGGCTGATGCTCACGATATTGACGGAAAGATGTGGATGAAACCCAAGGAATTGTTCAGAGACATCGAAGCCAAACTAAAGGGGAAGAACAGTTGAGCATCTTCTATGACGTAGACGCCTTTATGAAGGCAGCGGGACACGGGCCTGATCCCAAGAAGGTGAGTTTGTATCTTGACTTGGTGCGGGAGGAGATTGGGGAGTTGGAGCAGGCGATGGCTGAATACCACGCTGCCGAAAATCTTCAGGATGAGCAACTTGCCAAAGCGGATGCCTTGGACGCCATTTGCGACTCGATCTGGGTGCTGATCGGGCTGGCTCGGGTGATGGATTTGCCCGTGGATCAGGGGTGGGATGCAGTCACAATTACAAACTTAAGAAAAGTCGATCCTGAGTTGGGGACTGTGTTGCGGGACGAACACGGGAAAATTAAGAAGCCACCAGGATGGCGGCCGCCAGATATGTTGAGGATCATCCAAAACTACGACAAGCGTGGATAAGCACTTTGTAAGGCGGCTGTTTATCTACAAGCGGGGTGTGTTGTTTTGGCGCAACAGACCCCCAGAGGACTTTAAGCGGGTCAATGCGTACAAGATGTGGAATAAGCGGTACGCGGGTAAGCCAGCCGGGTCTGTAGGGGGAAAGGGATATATCAGGGTTGCGATATACAAAAAGTATTACCTTGCCCACCGATTGATCTGGCTTTACCACCATGGGGTTTTCCCTGAAATGATTGATCATAAGAATGGGAAAAAGGCAGATAATCGCATTTCCAATTTAAGGGCTGTAATTTGCTCTCAGAACCTTTGGAACGCAAAGAGACATCAAAGCACCAAAACAAACATAAAAGGCGTGTACGAGCGAAAAAAAGGGGTTTACGAGGCACATATTTGCGCAAATGGCAAAAGAGCTTATCTCGGCAGGTTTACTTCTAAGAAGGCTGCGGCAGGAGCGGTCCGAGCAGCAAGAGAGTATTTTCACGGAGAATACGCCCGGCACAAGTGAATTTTGGGCGACTAAAGAAGAGATCTTACAGACGATGATGTCCCAGCACGAGGCAAAGATTGAGGGGCTGGCCCGTCATGTGCTGAAGATGAGAACCAAAGCCCAGAGAAGGAAATGGTTAGATGAGTTTGAGCTCAAGCATGGGCCTGAACTAACCTACGAATTGAAAGACAGGATCTTAGAGTTAGCCAAGGAAGAGCGCCACCTCAGCCTTGCGCCGCCGGACCAGTCCGGGTAGTTCCTTACCCCCGCCCTTCGTATACATCATAAAGCCTTCAGCAATGCGATCCAGGGGTTCGTCTCGTAGGATGCGCTGGCGTAGTGTAGAGCGTTGAAACCCTCCGACACCGATGTTGTAGCTAAGAGCGACACAAGCGTCAAATAAGCCTTGACGCCCAGTAAGATTGGGAGCAAGTCGAAGAACACCACGCTCAAAACTAACGAGCAAACCTTTGAAGCGTTCTTCAATCTCCGACTTGGACCAGGTACGGTTATCTGCATCTCGTAATGGATATTCCTTGCGAATCAAGCCAGTATACCCATCCTTACGGACCATCGGCAGTTTGATCTGGTCTTGGTAGAGCACCTCGCCATAGCCCACCGTCCAGAGATGGGCGGGGCAGAGGTACGGTTTGTCCCGATACCCCTCAAACTGGTGCATCAGATGGATGCCTTTTTCAGACGTTCTCACTTCTTCGACCAGCCCCGTGATCCAAACCAAAACCCAATAATACCGCCAAGCATTGCCATTTCGTCCTCAGAAAAGATCAGGTCGGTAGCGGCAATAAACTGGTCCACGGTCAAAGTTCCGAGTCCTTGCTTAAATAGCAGGAAGTAAACCAAGCCCATGTTGATAAGGACCAGTTCGAGCACAAAGATGTAGGTCACGGTAGGACGGACTGTAGCCACATAATTGACCGCCCACTTGCTTGCCTTGTCCATGATCTTTTTGTCATGGTCGAGCGCAGCGTTTTGCATCTGGGCTTCTGACTGCATGGCAATCTGATCCGTCCGGATCTCTTCTATCTTGGCCTGGGCCGCAAACCCTTGAGCCGCCATCTGCAACTGCATTTCATTTTGCAGTCTGGCAAGGGCTAACTCATGGGATTGGTCAGATTTGTTTTGAAAAAAGTCTAATACTTTCGGTAAGCCAGAGATGAGCAACCCGCCAAGGGTAGAGATTAAAGATAGCATTACATAGCTCCAGTTGCTTTAAGAATTCCATATATGATTGCAGAAACGAGCAAAATCCCGCCCCACTCTCGTCTTGATTGCATACGGTTGCGGTAGAACTCATCGTTCAGCTCCCGATGATCTTTTCGTAATTGGTTGATGAGGGATTTGACTTCGGATACAGCAGAGCGGCCAAACTCACGTTCAACCTGCCGGTACATTTCCTGCTCTGCTTCTCGGATTTGACGGATGATGCGATATTCGTCTATCGCCTCCATCCACACCATGTCGCCGCGCCGCATCATTTGTTGCTGCTTGCGCTTCCATGCAACTCTGGCTTTTGCTTCTTCGTCAAGAAAAGTATTGACTTCCCTTGCGGTTTCTTTGATTTCGCGGCCAACTTTTATGGCCTCTTTTATACCTCCTAGTGCTGCCCGTGTCGTTTCTATCGGGTCGCTCACAATTTGTTCTCCCTAAACTTCCTCCCCACGAAAATAGGCAACTCCGTCAATGACTTCACATAGTTCTGGTGGTAGTAATTTTCCGTTCTTAAACGTCAGCACAGCGAACCCTGAACACCAGTTCACAGGGTTAGTTTCTGTGTATACAAATTGCTCTCCATACGGCTCTGCAAGAGTTCCCGTATCTACACCATATCGTCGGCCATTGTAATCCGACCACGGGGTTACTTTGAGTTGGTGTAGGTGTCCTGTAACAATGCTGCGTCCAGACTTGAGCGTGTTGTTATAGTTTGCGTGTACCCCATTATGCCATCGATGCTTGACGATCACATCCTCGTTGATGTCTACTCGCCAGCCTGTGTGCCAGCCGGGGAAGTAGTCAAAGAGTCCTTGGAAGTCGGATAGTTCAGGAGCGTTGATAGCAATATAGCGGTGCAGCCTGACATCGTGATTACCAAAAGTCCACAAGCACCTAGCGTTTTTACTAGCGTTGCGTATCTCATCTAATCGGTCCTGGCAGGCTTCGATCTCCTGCTTTGGGGTAGGGGGATTGGTCCCCATGAGTGGCTCATGCCGCGATATTCGAGAGCCGTCAAACACATCTCCGTTAAGGATGATGGTCTTTGGCTTAAATTCTTTGAGCAGAGTAACAAACGCCCGATGCGCTGTAGTGACTTCCCCAGGCCAATAATGACAATCAGAAGCAACAAAAACCATTCCATCTTGGACCTCGTGCTGGATGATCCTGCGGTTCTCAGGAATGATGGTCTTTACGACAGATTCCTGTTTTGCATTAAAACTTGGAAGGCTAATGCCTAGGTTTTTTTGGATGACGCTACGCCGTTTATAGACGTTGGTAACATCCATGCCCAGTTCTTTTGCTACATGAGCCGGACTCCCAAGTCGTTTTAATGCCTCAATTATTGATTCATCCGATATTTTTTTGCCTGCCACGCCTGCCCTCCAGTTTTAGAACGTCTACTGGCTCATGGGAACTGGTGTCGTACTTACACGCAAGTTTGACCGCATCGGCGGGACTTAATCCCATGTGCATCGCGGCTATTGCGTAGTTTGCTCCGGTTCCTATCGCCCAAAACTCGTTCTTAATCCGCGCAGGAATGATCGTACCCTCATAAATCCAGATGCCATCATTTCTAAGCTCAAGAACGGTTACGTCAAGGTCGGAGTCCAACTCCCCGCCGGACTCCAACGCATGATAGAACTTTAGAATCTTATCCCAATCTCCGCAAGCCCCATAGATAGAGGCTTTTCCACGGCGGAGCTTTTCGACAAGGTAGAAAGAATCATCGCCGCTGACCATGCTATCTGCGGCAATTTCTCCCGTAGATACCCGAGCGGCGATTGTGGTCATCTCAAGGGAGGCTTTCCAAACCAACGGCGTACCGTATCGGTCTCGGCAATCCGAATCACCGACCAGACTAGGGAAAATAGGGCTGCCAGGGCCGGAAGTATCTCGGCTAGGGTTCCGAGTACCGTGACGATAGATAAGCCGTCTACAACGTGTTTAACGCCTTCTGTGGTGTGTTGCGCCATCGGTTACTCCGGTTTGCTAGGCCAGTTGATGTCATAGGGAAAACCTGCCTGTGAAGGCACATCCCGTAGTGCTTGTCTGTAAGTTGCCCAAGCAGCCTTATCTACCGGAGCGTCAGCAACTTGGGTCCAATCGCTACCGGACAGACGAGCATCACGGTCTTTTCTAACTTCTTTTGATTTTTCTTCAATGCGTGCAGTAATGTCTGCCTGACTTGCGTTAGAAACAGAATAGGCTTGTTTCCAGACACCACCATCCAGAACAGGGGTTGTTTCTTGCCAAGTTTGTGTATGGCTTACTGTTGGAGGTTGAACTTGTTGGATAGCAACAATACCAAATTCTTCTAAAACTAAATCTGGTATTTGCTTTGGAAATGATGTATTTGGATTGTCTTTCCGAAGATCGCCGATTGTGTAAGGATATATTTCGACAACTCCGTTGTTGATTTTTGCGTACATTTTAATTTGCCTTTCTTATTGCAATATAAACGTAATTATCGCCATTAGCATTTACTCTAGCAGAACTTGTTCGTGGTTGAAAACCAGTAGAAAGAAAATCTACTGTGCTTGCTACTTCTTCTGCTTGGTTTGTATTTGGATAAAAAACATTTTCTCTAGGATTTGATGTATTACGAACAGAATCATAAAGAGTCCAATCACCAGTACCACCAGAACTTCTTTTTACTAATAACCATTGCGGTTGCCAACCAATTGTTACAGTTGGTCCTGGATCAGTTCCATTTCCTTGATATGTGCTACAATAAACAATACTATCTGTTCCAGCAGATCCAAATCCACCTGCATCATGGGCAAATAGGTAAGCAACATAGTTTGATCCAGATACATTAACCATTCCATCTGTTCCAACAGTAAATGTGGTAGATGAAACTGATTTTACTGTTGATGTATTTGAAGATGCCGACCCAGCTGTATTTAGTCTTAATCCATTATTTGAAGAAAGAGATCTATGATATACAAACCAATCATCTCCGCTTCTTCTTGCGATAATTACACAACCAGGAGTTGATCCTAAATTATGGCTAATTGCTCTATCATCTACGCTATTACCACTATAAGCAACAACATCAAAAAACTTTTCTGCTTTCCGAAACGACCACGAAACATTTGATTTGGTGCTTCTATTTACATAATAATCGTTAGTATTTGGATATTTAACAGTAAAACCATTATTATTAAATGAGGTTACTGCATCTGTACTTACTTCCCCTCCAGAACTATTAGTTGATAAAACAGTTCCTGTTCCTCTTGCGGTATCAAATAAACAATGAGCAGCGGCAGTATTTCGTTCTCTAATCCAAACCAACCCACCTTTACCAGATAAATCTAAACCATTAGTAATAGATTGTGTAGAAGAATCTCCGGTATAAAGAGTGGTGGAATAAACATCAGTAACATATAAAGGAGCAACGCTAGGCGCTCCTGCTAATGCTTTTCTTGCGAGCATAGTTATTCCTTAAGCGTCACCAACACGAGCGCCATAAACCTGTGTAGATACTTTCCACAGGGTGATTACAGTATATCCAGAAGTATTCAGAGTCGGTGCAACACCACCGTTAGTCTTCCACACCACACCAGAGCCACCAAAGGTTGAGTCTGTCCAAGTCAGCGTATAAGCAGAGCCATCATCTACCATCAGCGTTACCGACTCACCAGCAGCAAAGTTCGTAGCCTTGGGAGTACGGCTTGCACCAAGTGTGATTAGTTGGATAGAACCGTTGCCAGGATCGATCTCAAAGGCAGCGCCATCAGAGATGGTGTAGACATCCTCAAGGATGGTTCCGATGATTGCCGGATCGGTCAGGGTCTTGCTGGTTAGCGTCTGGGTGTCAGAAGTGCCGACAATGGTTCCGCTGGGCAGAACCTTGCCGCTGTCCTTGATGATCTTGCCGGAGGTTCCGGTAAACGCCGCAATGTTGCCATCTGTGCTGGATGCGGGGCCAGTAACATCTCCAGATGCGCCAGTAGCAAAACTCAGGGTTCCCGAGCCATTGGTCTTAATGAACTGGCCGTTAGTACCGTCCGAAGTAGGATAGGTTAGCCCTTTAAGCGTTGTGGTTCCAACCGCAATCAAACTTCCACCTACCGTTACGGAATCACCCGCAGATCCGACCTGGAAGTCCTTGAGCTGCTTCATCAACTCTCGGATTGCATTATTCACATCCGACGGCAGCATACCTTCTGCAAGGTTGATGCTGTTGATGTCGGTATTATTGGCTGCGGTTTGCGAGTATTCGCTGATTTTTACTTTGGGCATTTGTTACTCCAAAAGTCCTTGGACTTGTCCAGATTGATAAAGAAGGTTGTAAAGTTGCGGATTTACTACAAACGGCAAATTTTGGCTTAATTGATTTACTCCACGGGCCGCTAAACCAGCACCATAAGCCGCCTCTCCCATAACTCGAGGAGATGATGTGGCAAGCGATAGCGCTGCGGCCGGTGCTCCACCCAAATAATAGGCAGCACCACCAGTAGGAATAGTGGCTAAACGCTGAATTCCTCTTGGGGCCAATTCACTAAGGGCTTGTCCAGCCAAACTTGGCATAATTTCTTTGCCGGTAGCAGACTCCATTTGTTTGGCAAGTTTTGCGCGCTGACCGTAATTGGTATTGACATTATTACGCATCAAAGATTGCAGTTTACGCAAAGCGGTGTCCGCAGAAGCACCTTGGCCAAGTGATAACGACCGCTCAATTTCTCTAATTTGAGTAGACGCGCTGGAATAATCTTTCATCACTCGGTCATATATTGGAGCCTGACGTTTAATTTCCTGCCCAATAGAGTCATAAACACCACCAACTACACGGCGTGCATTACGAGATTCAAATGGAATTCCCTCAAGCAATGATCCAACTCGTTGTTTTAAGGCATCCATGCCTTCTGGTGTGTGGTATTCGGCAGGATCAAGTTTTTTCCATGCATTTATTTCGTCTTTTACTGCCGTTAAGCGGTCAGCAGCGTTTTGATCCTTGATTTGTCCCTTAAATGAAATGCTGTTTTCTGCATTTGCAATGGATTTTTCAATGTTTCCAAAATCCAACACAGTTTTGTCAGACTTGATATTGACCATTCCTGATCGATATTCGGCATTTTTTAGTTGACGCATTTCATCAAGGCTTGATTTTGCAATATCCAAAGCGTCTGTAATATCGGCACGACCAGAGATATTCTCTCTAAATGCCGTTGCTGCCTCTCCGCCTTCGCGGCCAGCACGAAATGCTTGTCTTAGTGGCTCCGTTCCAACGCCGGTTTGAACCCCAATAACAGGGGCGATGACTTTGCCAGTACCAGAAACAGTTGCCTGAACCCCGCGAGCGGCAAGAGATAGCGGATCAACAGCTCGTGCCGTAGCGGCCAAAGGAGTAGCAACTGCACGCGGTGCGACAGTAGCACCACCAGTTAAAACCGTTGATAAATCTGCCAAAACACCTGCCGGATCTTCTGCAATTGCACGTTTTAGTCCCTCTCCGGTTCCATAGCGTTCGGCATAGAACTGCCCCACTTTGCGGGCCATATCCCTGGATTGTTTATCTTCTCCAACCGCTTGAACTAGTCGCTCTGGTAATACATTTTGTAGTGCTCCAGCGCCAACATCTAAAACAGATTTTGCTGTTTCAACCGGGTTTGTAATTGCCTCGACAATGTTTCCAATGAGGTTTTTGAATGAAGATGGGAAATTTGTAATTGCCCCAGTAGCAACTTCTTTTCCGGTTAAAGGCTTGCCAGCACCAGACTGCTCATAAAGACGCTTTGCGGCATCATTGATTTCTGTATCTGACATTGAACCAGGAAAAGCCACCTGGCCCATACCTGGAATTTCAATAATTTTATCTTCCATTATTCAACCCGTTTTGTCAAAGGATTGTAACGAGGAATTCTTGGTGCGGCTGTAGGCGTTGTTGGAATTGTTACCTCCCCAAGGCCAAGAGACGATCTTGCTTCCGCGGGGATATTTTTAAGCCTATTGTTCCAAGATGAAACCGTAGCTTTTGCAACATTTTCTTCAATATCTAACTGCCTACGCAATGCTTCTGGGCTATATGTAATGTTTCCAAGACGGGCATTTTCTAAGAATTCTCGATCTTTGTTTGAGAATCCTTGACCAGCACCAAGACCAGATGAGCGAATTGAATCAAGTGTTGCTTGTGCGCGGTTTGCAAGTAACTGCTGTGTATTTGCAACAAGTTCATTGGTGGTTTTACCAGTCACACCAATCAATTGACCAAATCGAGCAAGATCAAGACGTTGTTGTGCCCCAATACCAGTAATTACATTGCCAGTATCAAGTAATTTTCGCGTTGATTGCACCGTTTCAATAATTCGAGGAGCAGAATTTGCTGCCTCAAACTTTGCTGCATCTGATTTCGCTACCTCACCTGCTAATGCACCACCATAGGATTTTTCTGTGCTAACCGACACATTGGTTGCACCAGCCCGACGAAGTTCTTGTTGATAATCTAGAAATGTCCCTTTATATCCTTGCTGAACAGCGAGTTGATAACCTTGCATATCAGCAGGAAGTTGTTTTGGCTCTTTTGCAACCAGTTTTGCGTACTCTGTTGGAGCTGCAACCCGAAGGTAATTTAGAACCGCTTGGTCGGCCATTTCTTGATTAACAACTTGACGAGATGGCATCCCAGCCGCTACGGCCTGGCCTGCAACGTCTTGAACCGACATTGTTTCTAATTGTTCTGGAGAGATATTGCTTTGTTGTGCAGCAAACCCTTCTAAAGTGGGGATTGTTCGTGTAGATGCGGAAATTTGCTGTTCAAACAATGTTCTAGCCTGTCTTGCACGCTCTTCATCGGCTTGTCTACGGCGCATATCAGCAACCTGCATCCCACGCATGGTATTGGCAAGCGTCTGGTCAAACGACTGCTGATAGCCCGCCACACCGACCGGGCCTGCCTGTCCAATAACTTGTGCCAGACTAGGCGCACGCTGTCCTGGTTGCCCACGGGATGCCTGCAACGCACCAAAGGCAAAGTTGAGCAGTCCGGCGTTTTGCGCCCGCTGTGCGGCTGCAACTTCTTGCTCTGGTGTAAGTAGCCCGGGCGGGAGACCGCCACCGAGAATGTCTTGTAATGTCGCCATGAGGTTATCCTAAAAGACTAGATAAGTTTACAGGTGTTGGCTGGAATCTTGTACCCAACAGTCCGGTTGTACGGGCCTGACCTGCCAATAGATTCAGAAGCCCTGCGTAATCCACCCCAGTAGGACCAGACTGTCCGATTTGCTCGGGGGTCTGAGGTGCTTGCTGCTCTGGTTGTTGTGTAAGTTGCCGCAATGCATTTCCAGCACGCATAATGTCGGTTGTTGATAGTGCCGGTGTTGCCGCAGCAGTAGTTGCCAACAATTCTGGGGCGGCAGCCGTAAATGTGCCTGGAAGGGCCGTAAATGGCGCTGTAGTGGCTTGTGTGGCGACACCGAGTTCAGGCAATGCAGATTGAAACGAACCCGGTGTTGGCGTAAATGAAGGGGCAATCTCAACTGCCGGATAAGCCAGTTCAGCGGCGGGAATCGGGGTTGCCGTTGATACCGGGGCCGGAGCGGGAGTTGCCGGTGGAGTTGTTGGTGTTGTTGGTGGGGCAAGGTTAGAAATTGATTTGCCGGTGTCTAATAATGATGGCGTTGTAGCGCCAACAGTAGCGCCAATGGTAGGCGCAAGGGTAAACCCTGCCGGAGCAGTAACCCCGGTCACGCCAGCCGCGCCGGGAGTAATTCCGGTTACACCGCCAGCGCCGGGAGTTAACCCGCTTCCAGCAGCGGCCTCTCCTCCAGTTAAAAGCCCACCAGGACCAAAAACATACGCGCCTAGTGCCGCCATAATCGGAGGGATCATTAGACCCTCTCGAACCAATTGGAAAAATACGTTTCCGCTGGTTTTTGGGTCTTGAAACTCAAATGTTTGTGGCGGTGCAACAGGAACTAACTTCCCATCTTGTTGTGTATAAACAACAGTCGCGTGCTGTGGGCCTTCTTGACCGCCCATTCCTGCTTGTGCGGCATCCCAGAACTGAGTGCGTCCTGTAACGGCAACTCGGTTATCAATTTTGTTGATCGCGTCATACAACTGGCGATCCGTCATGCCTTGCGTGTCTATCCCAAGCGTTCTGGCAGCACCAGCCAATTTGTTGCTGATGTCCGTCCATTTGTTGAAATTTTCTGCGCCACCCGTATTTTCATCGGCAAACCGATAAATACTATTTCTAACTCCGCCTTCTGGGTCTTGCGAAACATCAAGGTAATAAGGCTGATTTGTTTCTGGGTCAATAGCCTGAATGATCTTTCCCTGGGCAAAGTCTTGTTTGGCCTTGTCACCAATATCAAGAAGCCGCTCGATTTCGGATCGTTTCCCGTCTACACCATATAAACCAACTCCGGTATAGATCTTTCCCATGTAACGGGAATTTGTCCCCCATCCAAGATCATTGCGCTCAATGTCTAAAGGCTTTGCAAACTCGTCACCGAGAAGGCTTCGAGCAACAGATGCGTTCAGAATGGGCGCGCCATTGGCGTACCCGTACTGACCCGCTAAACCTGATTGAGTTTCGAGGAGTGCCATTTATCCAAAGTATCCCAAAAGACCACCAAGACCAGCACCAATTGCTCCACCTTGTGTTCCACCCAAAGCCTGACCGCCCAAGAATCCTAGAGTTCCTAAACCAACGGCTTGGCCGAGGCGATTTGTCTGCGCCTGCGGGATCTGGGCGTATTGTGACGATCCCATCGGGGTTCCGTACACACTAGACAGGTAGCCTTGAAGCTGTTGGTATGGCAACTGTTGACCAAATTGGAAGCGTTGCATTTGCTCTTGCAGGGGTTGGGCGGCGATTGCTTCTCTTGCGGCTCCAACTTGTGCCAATGTTTGAGAAGGCAACAAACCAGCCGTAAAGAAACTTGGTGCGGCTTGTGCTAAAGCAGCTTGCTGGACTTGTGCTTGCTGTTGGGCGGCACGTTCACGGGCATAGTCAGAATAAGCGATGTTAGTTGCCACATCACCTAAAGCACGACCGAACTGCTCGGAAGCCTGTCCAACGGCCCGCTGCATTGCGCCAGAACCGTAGCGGCCAGCACGCGAGAATCCAGAAGAAATACCCGGCAGGATTTGTGATTCGAACTGCTGTTGAATTGGCCGTGTAGCCGACTCAATCATTGCTTGGCGGTAGGGAGAACCTTGCAAGAACCCGCCAGCGGCGGTCTGACCAATCTGCCCAAGAGATGCCTGATAAGCCTGCTGTGCTTGTCCGAGAAGCGGCTGTGCGCCACCTGCAGCGGCTTCTTGCTGAGACAGGGCTTGCAGGGTCTGAGCGCTTGGCGAAACGTAAGTTTGTCCAGGGAAAAACTGTGGCTGCTGGCCGGTGAGAAACAGTTGATGTGCACGTTGTAGACCCATCTGCAAGTACGGCATAAGCGCAGGGTCAATTCTTGAACCTGTTCCGCTTGGCGTTCCGGCAGGAAGCGGAGCGGGCAAAGTAGCTTGAAAAAACCGAGATTGCACATCGGCTATTGGCAATCCGCTCATTTGAGCAACTTGTGCGGGTGTCGTTCCAGATGATTGCATCCAAGAAGCAATTTGCCGATCGGTTGCGCCAGGGTTTTGTGCCAAAAATGCCGTAAGAGTATTTTGCGGCATTGGCGTGGTCATCGGGGTTGTTGGAGCGGTAGACATTGCTGGCGAAACTGGAGGCGTAACAGCGGCGTTATAACGCGCCTGAACGTCTGCGGTCGGCAGTCCGGTTGCTTGCGCTACAAGAGCCGGAGAGACATTAAATTGCTGCATCGCGGAGGCGATCTGGGCATCAGACATACCCGGATTGGCTTGAAGATAATTGGCGACGTCTTGAGCGGTAATAGCCATAGTTTTTATCCTACGATAACGTAATTAAATGTGCTTCCAGCGTTAGTGTTGGGAGCATGAGAAATTGTCGCGCTGCCGTTTGCGGTTGCTGACACAAACGGGTCAAAGTAGATGTTGCTGGTATACCCGTTGGTAGACAGGTAGTGCATCGTTGCAATCACCGACGGGGTGGCTGGCCGGGTTGGGCTAGTCTGCGCCGGGATAGCTTGTATGGAGACATCTGTGCTTGTGGTTGACCACATAATTTCTACATATTCGTCTTTTTGCAAATTAACATAAATGTTAAGCGCGGCAATCAACGCACCGTCTACACCGCCGTGACTGTTTGGAATAGAAAACTGACTATTACTATTGGCAATGTTGGTTCCACTTTTTCGAAACCAAACACTTACATCGTGAATTTGCACACCGGCGTTTAGAAACTGTGCGCTGAATTGCAGGTTAAAGATTCCAGAAAACCCAGCCACCAACTGGGAATTGTTAGACAGCGATACTCCGTTAGCAAAGTCCGTAGTGTTGTACGTCATCGCATACGCCGTCGTCGTGCTGGCAGCGGTTTGGTCTGCGGTGCTACTAAATGACCCGTAGGGAAATTCTTGGCTTGAGGCGGTCTGTGAACTTGGGATCAAGATGATCTTGCTGTCACCACCAATCCTAGCATCGGTAATTGTTGTGGTGGTTGCGCTACCTGTAGCGAGCGTAACAGAGCCAGTATTATTGGTCTTGCCGTTCATTATGTTGTTGACCACCTCGGAAATCTCACGAGGCGACCCACCCTGATACGGTAAAACCCTAAAATTCATCTTACACCCGCTGGCACGATGTCGTAATCAATGCCGATTGCCGTTGTCCATGAGCCAGATGGCTGAATTGACAGGCGGTGATAGCGTCCAGTCGTCCTAAACGCGGCCCTGCCCTCGCTATCGGCTGCGCTGTATGCGCTAAATGTCACAGCGTCTGCAAGGCGGTTGCGACTTGCGTAGGCTACAGATGCGCCACCACCGTCAACAAGCGGGCGGCTCATGTTCAACATACTATAGGAGCCGGGAATCTCAATATCGCCGGTATTGATGGTTCCGGTCAGATTTGTGCCAGAAAATGTGACAATTTTTGCCCCATTTCCACCCACAAACTGCGACTTACCACCTGTCCAGATACGCGAATCAAGACTAGAAGTCAGCGTGTCAAGCGTCCCAAATACGTCCAATGCTTCTAATGTATAAGCAGGAGTGGCAGATTGGGCCACAAAGTCAGCCGCCGTATCTGCATGAGACCACCGCTGAATCTCAAAGTTGTAAATCATCATGCTATCCACAGTTCCGTTACTTCCGGCAGATGGATAAGCCCAAATAATCAGATTTTTGATCGGATCGACCGTAGCCGACATTTTATACGCGTAAGACTCGTCGAGATCGTTGAAAAAATATCGGTCAACTTTCTCTGTACCGATTCCCACCACTTGAGTACCGTTGCACGCATAAAATCCATCGTCCCCTAAAAAGTAGGTAATGCCTTGATACTGAACAACAGAGTTCGGCTCAAAGCATCCCAGGTTACGCGAAATGTTGTCAAACTGAAAAATTGCCGGGGTTCCAACATAAGACATCCGGTAGATGGATTTTTCCATCAGCACGAGGCCAAACTCACCACCCGTAATTCCCTGAACCGCGCCACCATCAGGGATTACCTGGAAGTCAGCTTGGTTAGTTGCGGTTGCAGTCCACTCTGCCTCATTGTTAATCGCAGACCATTGGATTTTTTGTGAGTCTGTAGAGCTCGTATATCCGGTAACCACAAAGTCTCGGACCACGGTGACGTATCGTGCGGTCGGAGCGGCAGCATCTAAATCTGCCCAAGCCGTAGATGTGCCAAGCAACCAGTATTGGAGAATTTCATCGCCATTGGCGGCAATCAGCACATCACCAAACTGTGTAAAACGCCATTTTTGCTCGGCTGGGGTGGTGTAACCGCCAGACTTAGAAACATCATCTAGCGACAAATCGCCAGAGTCAAGCTTAAATAATTTGGTTGCTCCGCCAGCAAATACTTCGGTTGTTCCCGTTGCTGGGTTTCTGCCAGCTACCACATTGTTGATGTTCTCTGATGCTGCCTGCGAGTAATCAACAGGCGAGCGCATAGGCCCATATCCGACAGCCTGCGGCGACACATTTAGGGCTTCCTTGACCGTTCCCGTCAGTCCGGGCTGGTCTGGTAGCCATTCTCCGAAACTTACCCTGCTAGTTGCCATGTGTTGTTTCCAGCCGTATTCGTTGTCCAGGTGTTAGACCCTGCCGAGACAGGCGTCCAAGAGTTTGTTCCGATATTTGTGGGCGTCCAAGTATTTGGCCCAGCAGAAGTCGTTGTCCAGGTATTGGGTCCGGTCGTCACGTTGGTCCAATCCTCTCCGAGAATCTTGCCAATTACCGTTAGAGTGCCGCTTGCCGATACAGTTGCTTTTGCTGCAAATGTGGCATTTCCGGTAACAGACATCGAGCCAGTAGCCACAATGCTTGCCGAACCAGCGGCGTCAAATCCACCCGTAGCCGTTACCGTTGCGGTGGCAGACATTGCTGCTTGCCCTGTTCTTACCCGAATTCCTGCGCCTGTCAGCGTACCGCCCGCAGAAATTGCGCCATTTGCTAGACGCACACGACTCGGTGTTACTACCAATGTTCCAGCAGAAGTAATAATCGCTTCGGCTTGGGTAATCCTAAACGCGCTTGCAGAAACGGTTGCAGATGCTGTTATTTGGGCTTCTGCTGACCTCACAAGGCTTCCGGCGGCTGTCATCGTACCTACGCCCATCATGGCTGCTTGAGCAAACCTTTCTAGGCTTCCAGCGGCAGTCATTGTGCCGGACGCAGTAATTAACCCCTGGGCGGTACGGATTGCAAATGCACCGGCTTGCATTGTCCCGGTTGCGGTAAAACTTGCCGTAGTGCCAATCTGACGCTCTCCGCTGGCGGTCATTGTTCCCGTTGCGGTAATACTTGCCGGAGCGTCAAAGTAAATACAGGCGGTTCCCCAGGCATCTGAATCCATTGGTAGATTCAAGGAGTCGAGAGTTCCAAATGCGTCCATCGCGTCTAGCGACCACGGGCCGCATACTTTATCTACATACCACGTTGAGTCCAATGGATACTGCGGCATCGAATCTAACGTGCCGAGCTGATCCAGTTCCTCTAACGTAAGAGACATTAGGCAAGTGTGACGCTTAATGAGCCAGCAGCAATCTTGAAGATGTCGCCAGACTCAATGGTTTTAGAAGTTGTGATGTCGGTATAAAATAACAGGTTGCCAGAGGTAATTGCGTCTAGCAGTCCAACGTGCGACACCGTACCCCACGAAGCGGTAGCTTGAGCAAACTCAACCGCAGCAGAGTTGGTGCAAACACCATTGGAAGGCGCATTAAACGCCACATCCTTACGGGCATAGGAACCACCAGAAACCTCAGTTCCCGTGTTGCCTTCGCCAGGATCGCTGGTGTAGAGGCCGACGTAGACGGTTGTTGGGGATGTGTAAGACGTATTACGAAGAACGGCGTTTAGTAAGCCATTCTCCAAATAATTTGACATTTCAGACATGATTACCTCGACGTAACAGACATGGACAGGGGAACACCAGCAAACTCAGAATTCTGGTCAGAAGTGTTGATATTATTGATGGCGCGGTCATACAAGGATGACCATACCGCGATCCGAGCATCATTCATTAGGTACGGCTCAGACTCTAGAAGCGAGGCGTAAAGCAACGCATCTGGATAGTTTGCCAAGAACTCATTGGAGGCTACCGAATCCGACATTGCTACCGGTTTGAAGTAATACAACAGTTCTACCGTGTAGGCTTTGTCAGGGATCGGGGCTAGTTCAAACTCTTGCCCGAGCAGGGTGTAAAAGCCTGGCTTTCCAGACTCTTCTGCTTTTGCGTTGCGGGTAAATGATGACGGTGATTCGTAGTTCAGCGTGATGCGGGGATTACCCGATAGATAAATATCACGCATCTCTAAAAAATCAGAGGGGATCTCTACTGTAGAGTCCCCTGCTGTGGTGGTCGTGGTGACCGATTTAAGAAGTTTACGGGTGCGAATCTCGCGGGACAGACGCAGTTCAGCCAGGGTCACGAACGTCGGAATCTGGCTCGTCAGGTCGCTGCGCCCAAGATAGTTCGCAATCTCCGTTTTGAGAGAACTGTAAGTGGTCAGGCTCATCGTTTTCCTTGCTGGCTACGTCATGCCATCCAAAAGTATAAGAACCGACATGGCCGACCGAATTGGAGAAGTCGTGGTCTACCCATGTCTCAAATCCTGCGTCATGTGCTTTGACACAGAAATACACATCTTCGCCCAGCAGTTTCTCGCCAGGCAGTTGTTCAAACCAAAACCAAGGGCGTGGCGTCTTGAGGAAAACTTCACGTTTTACCATCATCACACCACAACCGATGGCTGTGACCCGCTCCAAGCCTTTTTTATCCTTGGAACTAATCTTTTGCCAATTGATTGTTTTTTCTTTCTTGTTGATCCAGGCGTTCTTGGCTGTGCCGTGGATCGGAGGAACTCGCGTGGTTGCATTAGCGCCCACGATGTCCTTGTTCAACGACAGTAAGTGCTCAATCGTATTCTTTGGGAACCGCATATCTGCATCTACCCAAAGGATATAATCTGCGCCTTCTTCAATGGCCGATTCAGCCATCTTTTCCCGCTGATCAAAGATCAGGGTTCCTGCTACTGTGTAAAGGCTCTGATGGCCTTTTTTTCTAAACCGAGAGTCATAACCGCACATTAAAGCCAAATCAAACGCCGTACCTACCTCCATTTCGCCACGCGTAGGAATACAAATGGCGACTTTAGCCTTTTCTGGCTTCATGCTTTCTCCTCAGATTTTTCCCGGTCGGGTACGAAAGAACCGATTATCGGGATTATTTAGCCAAGCCTTCATTCGTTTTTGATCCAGCACCACAAAACCACGCATGATGCCCTGTCTGTTGAGATCTTCTATGACGGGAAACGGGATTTCAGCCACGCGGTTGAAATCGCCCCACCGGGATCGTTCGTCGAATGTATTGTAAGAGGCTTTATTTGCCTCAATGATTGGCGTTAAGTTGGACTCTGCTTTGACAACAAGATTTCCGTCGCTGTCTGCGTAGGTGGTTCTGACTTCGCCGTTGACTACTTCGCTACCAAGTTTTAACACTTGTTCTCCATAGACGGGAGTGGGACTAGCCCACCCCCGATTCTACATCATTTATGCTGCTTTGATGTCAAAGATACCGCCATGAGCCTTCTCATTCCGCATCTCCAGCGTGAGCTCGGCAAGGATCTGGGTCTTTTCAGAGTCACCAGTTTTTGCCAGATCATTGGTCTGGAACGGACGGAGATAAGCCAGGGCTGCGTACTCAGGATCAAGCACCAGCGCATCGGTGGAGCGCATGAAGCGATCCGGAACGATGCTGATGAGACCGAAGTCCGACAGGTAAGCACCAGCAGCAGCGATGATTGTGGTCGGCTCTGCGCCAGTTACATAACGCTGTGCAGCCACGCCGGTAAAGCCGGAAGTGGTGGCCTTCAGGCCGGGAGGAACAACCAACAACTTGGGTGTGCCGCCTGCGCTGAAAATCTGCTGTGCAACGCTCTGGAGCATAGACTCAAGGAACGTGCGGGTTGTGGTGTCGGAACGAACATCGGAACCGTCTCCGGTCGGGTTTGTACCAGCCGAACCCTTGCTGACGTTGGTCGTGATCCAGGACAGCAGAGCACCCATTTTACGAGCGCCAGAAGTAGCCGTACCATTGGTTTTGGCTTGGTTAGCGGTCAGGATGGTCTCGATGTCACGCTTGATTTCAGCAGAGGCTTTAGCAAGCTGATAAGCCTTCTCAGACTTACGGCCAGCCTTGTCAACGGCTTCCAACGTACCGGAGATCTGAACAGTTTTACCAACGATCTGTGTAAAGTTGGTCAGACGAACGGTGGGCGAAAGCGATGCAGCAGTAGCGTCATCACCTTCGATCAGGGCGTTATTGGTCGTAGCAGCGGCCAGGCTGTCGGTCTGCCACTCGTGCAGAGTGTTGGTAGCCTTGGATTTGCCGATAGACGACATAATGGGCGTATCGGTGGGGCTGATGTCATAGATGACGTCAGACAGATCTTCGCGTACACCAATCGAGGTGTAGCGCAAGTAGGTATTTGAGGGGACAGTCATTTCTTACTCCTTACAGGAATTTTTCAAACAATCGGGCAGCATCCCGGCGGTTACCAGTCTTGGCAAGCCGTTGCTGTAGTTTTTTAACCGCATCCTGCTCGGCCGTCGTCTGTTTACCAGTCGTGCCCGGCTTGAGCATCTTTGGTGCTTCTGCGACTTTCTTGGTCGCCACAGGCTTAGATTTTTGCAGTTTTTCGTGCTGTAACCCTTTATACAGCGCCAACACAGCGCGATGATCATAGATTTGAGCAAGTTCCTGCTCAGACCAGCCGATTGACCGGGCGAAATCCTTGATCTCTTTGCGGATCACCTCACCCTTGACCGGATCTGACATTTCGGGAATGGCCTGAGAGAGTTTCTCGGCTTCCGATGCCAAATGCTTACGAAGGTTTTCTTGGTATTCCGCTTGTTGCTTCTGTGCGATTTGCTGTTGTTCGGCACGAATGGCCTGTAACTGCTTCTCCCGCTCCATTCTCTCGGCGATCTTCATTGTGTAGCCAATGGGATCGGTCTCTTTGAGTGGGGTGAGATCTTCCTCGGGCTGGGATGCGAGCATCTGTTCGATGACGGACAGCCGTTGGGCGTACTGGTCACGCAATTTGGCGGCTTCTTCTATCCGTTGGCGTTCAGCTTCTACTTGCTTCCGCTGTTCGGCTAGAGTCTGCGTCTTTTTGGTGTAATCCGAAGTGCGAGAATAACCTTTCAAAAGCTCATCAAGCGTAACCTCCACTTCCTCGTTGTCAACTTTGACACGGTAGCGGGGTGGCTCTTCTGCTTCTACGGCTTCCTCGGATGCGGCTTCCATTTCCTCGGGTTCGGATTCCACATATTCTGCGGTCTCTTCTGCTGCTACTTCCTCAACTTGGCCTTCTTCTGGCTGTTTCGGATCAAGCATCCCAAAAATAGTTGCTGCGGCTTGGTCTACGGTTTTGCCAGTCCCTTGCGGGTTGCTGTCGTCCATGCGTTACTCCCAGTAATTAAAAAAACTTCATTCGCTTCTTTTCTACCTCTGGCTGTTTAGCCAGGGATTCAAGAGTGGCGATAAATTCATCCAGCGCCCGAAGCTTGGTATATGCGGCTTCCCGCTCATCAACCTGTTCGGGACTGCTGTTGACAATGTTGTAAATATACAACTCTCGTTGTTTTTTCACAACATCGGTAAAAAACTCGTCGGTCAGTAAATTCTGTGCTCTTGCGGCTTTGTCCAATTAGAGTCCTGATGCCTTGAGTTGAAGATCGACGGCGGCAGACTGTTGCTTGAGGGCAATATCCGCAGCGGCTTTCTCTTGGGCGATCTGGATGTCGGCCATTGCCTTCTGGCGCTTAGCCTCAATATCGGCCTCGGCTTTTGCCATCATTGCCTGAATCTGGGCCTGAGTCTGAGCCATGATTGCCTGTGCCATTGGATCAGCGCCCTGCTGTTGCGGCTGGGGCTGGGACAGCATTTGGTCCATCTCCGGGGTGATTTCCTTGAAGAACCGGGTGGAATCCTTCAGCCCAGCGGCCTCAATGAACTTGCCCAACGTGGCGCGGTACTGCCCAAGCGACACCAGCGGGTTTGCCGGACCAAACTGCGCCAGCATTTGCTCTTGCTTCTGAAGGACCATCCCAAGCATCGCCATCTGCTCTTGCTTGGTCCCGGTTCCCAGGCCCACGTTGATCGTGACGTCGTACTCGGTATCCCACTCGCGGGGGTCCATCGGCACGAACTTGCCTTGTAAACGGATGACCCGGGGCTTGTCCTGGTACTTGCAAAGCAGGTGCAGGATGTTACGAAAGATGTCTTTAATACCAGTTTCGGCAAATAAACGAGCTATTAACTCCAGTTTTCCAGCCGAGGCGTTCTGCATGGCCGCGATTGCCGTAGCCGTGGTGTTTTGCAGAATGTTGGGGTCCAATCCCTGCGAGGCTTCGGTAACACCCGTACGCTTGGCTTGGATGTTGTCCATGTATTCCAGCATCGGGAAGGACTGTCCTGCGACCGCCTGAACGGGCAACTGCTGGATGGCTTGTATGTTCTTTACCCGTACCACGCCACCCGGAGTAACGGTCAGGAGGTCGTCGAGGTTTACGGCGCCATCGACGGCCACGACCCGAGCGTTATTTGTCAGGTATAGGTTGTCGAGAATCTGGCGGGTCAGCGTGGACTTGATGATCTGGAGGTCCATTGTCCGGTCGGCCAGCGACTGCCCAAAGAACTTGTGCGGCAGCGGGATCGGGCAAATGGAGGCAAACGGGAGGTAGTCGATCTCCTCGTTTTCCAGAATGTTCATCCCGGCGTAGATGACCCGACGCAGTTCGGCAATGCCGTCCTCGTCGTAGTCCACTCGAATGTATGCCTCGAAGGTTTCCACCAACTGCATGGACGGGTCCAGGCTGTCATCATCCGGCTGCTCGCCTTGGGAGTACCGGGCCACGCGCTCGGGCGTGTAGGTCAGATCTTCGTATGACGGGAGGGCATAGATCTCGTCCTTATCAAACCCCATTGCTACGAGCTCTGAGCGGGTCACCAATCGGCGGTGGGCGCAGAACGGGGAATCCTTGAGTTGGATGGTTTTCTTGCTGACGATGAACTCTTCGGGTGGGATGTTCTCGATGACCACCCGGCCCTTCTTGTCAATCTTTTTGATCTTTACGTCGTAGGCAAACACCGGCTCCATGCGGGGCATCGGCGGCTGTCCGGTCTGCTGGGCCAGCGCAATCTCTTCCGGCGTCGGCAAAGCGGGGATTTCCCCAATCTGGCGCTGGTCTTGGCTGACGACTTCGTACTGCTCGTCGGCAAGCAGAAGGGCCAACTCTTCCTCGGAGAGGTTCTCGTACTTCTCGGTATTGACCTCGGTCTCGTCTTTCCAGTAGACCTTGACGGTTCCTGTTTTGGAGAGCAGGGCGTCCTTGATCATGGTGTGCAGGATCGAGATGCCGGGGTTATCCCGCATGAACACCCAGTTACACATCTTGGTGGCTTGCTCGGCGGCGTCTACATCTTCCGGTCCGTGTGGCTCAAAAACAACAGTCTCTTCGGAAGCGGTAAAGACACGCATGAGCGCAGGCATCGCACCGTCCACAGCCTCGGCCACCTCGCGGGTAACGATGCGCGACCGGCCCTCGACCTCGTTGCCGTACTCCTCGCCGTTGTAATACTCGATGGCTTTGCGGCGGGACTCTGTGGTCTCGGTTTCCAGATAGCCAATCGCGTTGTCTATCTCGTTTTCGAGTATGCCTTTTAGGGTTTCTTCATTCATCTTATACGATCCATTTCACGTTCGGTGTGATTGGCTTGCCCCAGCTTGAGGTTTGGTTCATGCCAACAGCCAAGTATCTAAATGCGTCGGCAGCGTGTGAGCTCCAGTCGTGGAGCGGTTTATCGTAGAACACGTTGCGCTTCTCGTCGTATTCCCGGCGATAGTTACGCAGCGCGTCTAGTCCCTGTTTTACATTTGGGTGGAACCAGCAGTTAGGAAGTAGCCTACGGACGGCTTGTATCCCGTCGTCTACGCCAATTCGCGGGCAGACGGTGATGTTCAATCCTAAGTCCTGTAAAGCCTCTTTCCGACTCTTTCCGGTTCCCAGTTCCCTGACCTCTACGTCATGCGGCAGGATGTGTTCTGCCTGTGTATAGCCGTTCTTCTTGATCCAGTTTACATACCAGTCGAGGCCGACTCCGTGGTTTTCCACGAAATCAAATAAGCGACGCTCTTGCCCCGCGACCTGGCAGACGAAGATGGCCGTGGAATCACCAACACCCAAGTCCCACGCCGTATACGTTTTACAGAGATCGTCCCGCGCAAACTCCTTAAATCTTTCGGGCGGGAGAGCGTTAAGTAAAGCGGCGTAATATGAACCTTCGACCGCAGCCGCGAAGGAACATTCAAACTCTTGAGCGTACTTGTCGTCGCCCATTTCTTTCTTGGCAGCGAGCAGTTCAGCTTCCGGAAGTATTCCCGTCTGCGAAGCCTTGAACTCAAGTAACTTCCATCCCGGCTCTTTTTCTGCTCGGTCTCGGAAGTCTTTGAAGTGGTTAGCACCCTTTGGTGTTCCTAAAAATAGCGCCCAACCCATGCGATCCGCGAGAGCAGGACGGACAATCTCATTCCATATCTTTGGGTTTTGATCACCGATCTCGTCAAGAATAACACCGTCAAAATACTGGCCCCTAAGACTGTCAGGATTGTCCGAGCCGTAAAGTTGTATTCGTCGTCCGTAGAAGTCAACCTTTAACTCCGAGATGTTCGCCGTGGCTTCGAGCGGTCGCGTGAAGTTGCATAGGTAGTCCCAGGCAACCCGCTTGGCCTGTCCGTAAGTCGGTGCAATGTAGGCAAATCTTGGGTCTGGCTTGTCGCATTCGAGGGCTGAGTGGATGAGCTGGTTAAGCGCAGCCACCGTTTTACCCATGCGTCGGTGAGCGACAACCACCACAAACCTGTGTTCTGCCACCGCATCGTGAATCTCTCGTTGCTGGCTTCTTGGTTTATATCCGGTCTCAAGCAGAACCTCGGTCATATCCCCGTCACCACCTTAATGGTGAGCGGTCCGTTCTCTGCGCCCGTGACTTCTGTCCGAGCCAGTTTGGGAATGTGGTACTCGATAGCCTTCAAGTAAATATCGCACGCCTTTTCAGGGCTGTCCTGTGCGACCTTTTCTAGCCATTCTGCGAACTTCTCTGCGTTGTCCTCGGCCATCTTAGCGATAGCCTCTCTGACAGCCGCTGTGGAGCGATTAGGCACTCCCTTGGGCCTTCCTGGGCCGGGTGCACCTTCTCCGATTTTTGGTGTTTCTTTAACGGTTTCCATGTCCGAATCCTTCCGGTTGTTCGGGATAAGTGTTGCTATTATACTACGGACTTAACAGTCCCTCGAACTGTGGCATAAGTGAGAAACCGCCCTCTTTTGTTGGGTAAGTTGCTTCCCGAACATCAAAGACTTCGGATATGAACTTATCCCCAGATTTCTTTTTGGAGTATCCAAGAACCGCATCATATCCGGCATTTCTCACAGCATTTGCAACGATATTTTCTTGAACTGCGTATGGCAAAGTATTGCCAGTTCTGCTGTTTGTGACAATGTTATAGGCCATGTCATACGCTTCATCAGGCGACATTTGGTTGTATTTTTCCAGAACGCCTTGCACTGCTTCAATTTTTTGGTTTTGATTTGCTTGAATGCTGTAAGAATTAAGAACATCTTTTCTCATTTCTTGATAAGCGCCCTTACCCATAATTTGATCGTAGGCTGCTTCTGGAGCTTTCCCGCCAGTTGCTCCTTTTACGAATATGGGATTTTTATATAGTGTTTCTCCGGCAATTTTTTCTTTCCCGCCGTATCCTGTTTTTCCAGTAGAGTAATACTTTGACTGCGCAGATCCTTCTGGCAAATAAAACACTCCAGTTCGGACAGATTCTTCTCCCGCCTGTTCTGGAACCTGATTACGTTGAACACGCATTAACAACCCTTCTGGAAGTATTTGCGCTCCAGGGGTGTTTTCCACTGCATTAGCAAAACTTGGATCTTTGGGTAGTGTGGTTTGCATTTGCAATGAACGCGCAACTGCGGGACTAACAATTCCTGCAGGAGCAAACCCCAATGGACCGCCCATAATCATGCCCGTCAGCCTTGCTAGTGCTTGTTCGTCTGTAACCTGAAGCGGACGCTGTGGGTTGCCAAAGGCTTGGTTTTGTAATGCCTGGGCCTCTTGTGCCGACTGTGCAATACCTCCCAAAGCCTGCTGGGCGGCTAAAGACGGATTTTGGATAAGGTCGTATAAGCGCCGTTTTAGCGCATCAAACCTTCCGAAAGCCGTTCCTAATGGGGTCATGGTTTCTTGGTGAGAATGATTCTCATTGCGTCTATTGCCCTCGGGACGACCGAAAGCTGGTTAATGTCTAATCCTTCCTCTTCGGCCATTTTGACCCCGATGTCGGATAACTCGAACTCCATGCTTTGTAAATAAAATCTATCTTCCCAGCCGAGATACCAATGCCAGTCTGTGTAATACAGCCAGGACTTCTCGTTAAACGCCCGAACGTGGGTTGGGTCTTGCCACGCACCATACGATAAATCGTACGGTACATGGATATGGAACTCGCCCTCTTCGTGTAAGAGTTCCTTGCAGTTGGTCATTGCGGTTACAAGGTCTGGGATGTGCTCCAAGACATCGTTGGCAATGATGACCTCGAACATTCTTGGCTCGACCAAGTGCTCGCCGTGTCGAGTAAAAATGCGCTCGCCCCACGGAACCTTTGTAATGTCTAGCACCCAGTCTGGGTTCTTGGCGGGGTTGATGTCGGCGTTGATTGCATCCCGCATCCAGTCCTTGCCGCTGCCGAGGTTAAGAATCATGCTTTCTTATACACCGCAATGAAGTCGCCCCAATGGTTATCTAGCGTTTCGTAATGCTCCAGGTCACAAGTGTAACCATTTCTTACGGCCCACTTTAACAGGGCTTTGGCAGCGTCTGGGTAGAACCTCCAGCAGTCCTGCGGGAAGGCATGGTATTCGCCCTTGCTTGGGGCGTTGATGTAAAACAACCCGCCAGGCTTTGTAATTCGTAGCCCTTCGAGGAAAGTTAGCCAGAACATTTCTGCGTGCTCAAAGCATGAACTTGTAACCACAAAGTCGGCAAAGTTATCCTCTAGCGGAAACTTGTATTCGTCCTCTAGGACAATATCTACGCCATTTCCTGCTGTGTAATCTATACCGACGTAGGTGTAATGCTTGGGGCAGACATCTCGAATACTTGCGTTTACGATCTGTGACCCAATTTCGACCACGGTAGCCGAGTCTCTTGGGTGTTTGGCAAAGAACTCACTTGCGCTTTGTAACGCGCTTGCGTGCATTATTTGGGTTTATAGCGGGTTTTGAGTCTTTCGCCGAGGGCTTTGAGCTCGCGGAGGTCGGCTTGGTTTTGCGGGACTTTGGCGGCCCATCGCTTGAACTGGAGGGCGGCGGGCGTAGCCTCTCCGTTCTTGTCTTTGAGATTATGTCCCATACTAAGGGCTTGGGCGGCTTTTCTGTAGATGAATTTGGCGCGGTCGTACTTGTCTCCGGTGCTTGCGCCCGCAACTGACCGGACGGGCTTGCGAACACCACCACCCGCACGATTGTATTCAGCCATCTTCCGAGTAGTCGCACGATCATATTTTTCCCATTTCATTTCTTGGCTTGCGCTCCACGCATATTAGCGATCAGGGATGGGTATTTGGTTCCCGTGGACTTGGCAAACCGCTTGGCCGCCGTTTTTTGGTTCTTGGACAATTTCTCAGGTTTGCCCAACGATTTTGGGCGGGGTTTCTCCCAAACCGACTTCATTTCTTGACCTTTGCCGGTAGCTTCTTGAGGCTAGACTGCCCTTCCTTGACCATCTTCTTGGCAACCTTCTGCGGGACGCCAGTCGCCTTGGCGACCTTGGGCGAGGCGGCAGCGGCAAACATGAGCTTGGCCTGCTGTTTGGATTTGAACGGCATCTTAGATCCTTTCAGTTTTTACACACTTGTAGCCAACCCGGTCATACTCGCGCAGGAACTCCCTAGCGGTATCTTTAGCCACTTTTTCGCACTCTTCTTTAGTTTTGTAAAGTTCAGGAATTACTAACTCTAAACTTTGACAGTTGACCCCGAGGCAGACAATCCACATCGGGAGCCACATTTCAGTCCTCTTCTTCTTCGGACTCTTCCTCTTCCGGCTTCTCGTACTCCCAAGCGGCGCAGAGGTTCTTGTCAGAGCATACGAATTCCCAAACCTCACAGAACCCTTGACCCTTTGCCAGAGTCGGGTATTCCATGTTGAAGTATTCGCAGTTTCCGCACCGCTGGGTACGGCTGTCAGAGGGTCCGTAAGCCGCTTTTTCGACCGCAATCGCTTTGTTCTCGCGGTTGACGGCTTCGTCGGTCATGGCCTCGGGGAGCTCCATCTCAGGCTCTAGCAAGCCGCCTTCAGGCTTCTCGCCTTTGCGGGGCTTACCCAGCAGCCCGATCATAATGACGGGGCCTTTCATTTCTTGGGGCCGTACTTGCCAGGGGTGGGTTTCTTTTTCTTACCGTACATTTTGATTCTCCAAAAAGGAACCCCCCAGGGCTTGTGGCCGAGGGGGGCTGAGGGGGCTCGAAGGAGCGTGCTGAGGAGGGCGCACTACTCCACCGATGATTCTACATTATTTTGTTGCGTAATTGCAACAGTTTTGTATGCCCATTGCAATTTTGGTCCGTTGCCGTTTGTCTTTTCTATTTTCTCCCTCGACAGTCGGCCAGCCCGACACAGACTTGCAAGCGAACCAGACACGATTCCTGGCTTTAACTCTAGCTGGTCTTGTAACTGTTTTAAGGTTACAGGTTCGGTAGCGTTCGCCACCATATCGTAAATGCGCTCAGTTGTTCTCACTTTGACCCCCTTTCCATAGTTGTATCGCCCCGACAATTAAGCCTGCGAACCCGATAATGGCCGCAATTTCTTTTGGCATGAAAAGCATCTCCATCTGTTCCTCTTATAAATTTGTGTTGAGCCCTGATCTAAGTTCTTCCAAGTCTGGCAACTGAAGCAGCATTTCTTTCCTAATGCTTTGGTGGCCGCTTCCGAGATTTGGGCTATGGTTGGGACGAAAGTACCGCTTTCGGTCTTTGACATACCGCCTAACCTTTCCCTCGGACAACAGCGAGTTTAGTGCTCTGTAAGCTGTCGTCCTTCCCACTAGGAACCTGTCCATGACTTCCTCTAATGTCACTAGCCTTCTGGACATTATGTAACTTTTGATCCGCTCCACTTACCATCCTTTTGTAACGTTCCATTGATTCTCTGAGATCGGTCTTGGCAGCCGGAACATACTCAAACTTTGACCAATCGGGGTCAAGGATTCTACCCATGCTCTTCTTCTCCTTCAATCCCTCTGGCCCACTTATAAATTGCGACCGCTGACGATTCAATTTCCTGACATAGCGCAACGATGGTGTCTCGGTCCGGGTCATAAGATCGCGCCATTTCGTGCTGAAGGCGATTCCCAAGCCGGATAATACGAACTGCGTGATCTGCCTCATACATATTGCCCTCCTATAACATAATTAAAATCATGTAGCCTGTAACGCAACACGCTACAAACACAAACCCGTCAAGCAGCCAGTTCCCGCTTTCTTGCGTCTTTTGCGGCGGTGATTGCAGCAACCGCCATTGGGTCTTGCTTCGTTGCGGCAAAGGCAGTTGCAAAGTAATTCTTGAGTTCTTCCACATTTTTAGCTCCTCGAATTTGTTCTACGAAATTGGTTGCGTCTACTGCGTCAGCTTCAGGCAAGTCCTCGCCTGCGTATATGTAAAGCCCAAGCCCATGCATGGCAATGCACTTCGCCAGGCAACGCATGATCGCGGTATTAACCTGAAATGCGTCTGGGTTTGGGATTGCTTTATTACGGTGGTCTAGCACCGGCAGTTGGCATGGCAGGGTCTTATCAAACATCGTGACCTCTACGAATACCATTGCGGTTTCACCAATCTTGCAATACGGCTGGTCAAAATTGGAGCCAAACATATTGACTTCCCACTTTGCTTTGGGATCGGCTTTAATTGCTTCTTGCCAAGCCCAGGCCCATGAGAGATATGTCAGACCGTTTTTCTTTTCTGTATGGTCGTTGACATTGACCTTAAGTAAATCAAGCGTGTTCATTTATACCCTCCTATCTAATTGTTCGTAATCTTCAAGCGTTCTCAGTATGTATTTTAAGGCATCCTGAATATCACGCTCGCCTTTTGCGTTGTCGCGTATGAATCGCGCAACACCCACGAAGCGGCCGTGATTCAGGTTCATGCCATGAGCGATATCCTCCTGTTCCTGTTGCTCTAACTGTTGCTGGTGGTATTCAGCGGCGGTCATAGTGTCACCTCAATCTCGACTTGCAAAAAGCGAATCTCGTCCAGAATGTTGTCGTACTCGCGCTCTTGCTCAGACGTCCATTCTGTCGGTAGATTTTCTAGTGCTTTTTTCTTGTCTTGCCACTTATCAAGTTGTGTAAGCAGCTTCTCTTTTTTGAGAGACATTGATGGTGGTAGTAGCCATGCACGTTCTGCGTAATTCATATTTGCCCTCCTCAGAGCTGCGGCGTTAGTGCCGTGTAAGAATCTTACGCCAACTGTGTAAGATTGCAAGCACTTTATAACTGTTGTATAAAACCCACATGAGTCCCACCCAACGATCCCTAAAACTACTACGCGAGCAGGGTTATTCCGTGTGGATTGTGGAGCATTGGAACCACTTTGCCCGCATCCGGCAGGACCTGTTCGGGTGTATCGACCTGCTAGCCATAGGAAACGGGGAGACTGTGGCCGTACAGACCACCAGCAGGGGAAATGTTGCGGCGCGGCAGAAGAAGATAGTCGAGAACGAGTATTACCCAGAGATGGTCCGATCAGGCTGGCGGGTGCAGGTCCACGGCTGGGGCAAGCTCAAGGTCGGCTGGACGGTCAAAATTATTGAACTTAACTAAATCCGTGGTATCCTAGCGGTGTCAGCGGTGTGGCAGCCGTTGGAATCTCAGGAAACCCAGAGTATTTAGCGGGTGTGTGTAGTTGTGTAGTTGGTTCTCCTGAGGACTCATTCCATAACTGCCCATGCCAGGGCCACGCCCGCTAAGTGTTCTGGGTTTTTTTTCGTCCGCTGACCGTACTCCGCACGATAGCAAGGCCGTAACCCCGGTGCGTGGAAGAAAAGGGTAGTTTCAAGGCTAACGACTTGAAGCCGCTGGGCGCACCCATGAGGCGGAAGGATTGGGTTCGGTTTCGACCGAGGTGGAAAGCTCTCGTTACTCTCCTGTCTCTGGGGGGTAAGGGGGGCTTTGGGTGGAAAGTATGTATTAAAGACTATCAGGAGGCTTTATGAGAGTTGTAGACTACCTGAAGGCAAAATATGGGATGCAGCAGCCGACAACGATGCTTTATGCAGAAGCACAGGCTTTTAACATCAAATATCCTTTGTCTAAGGGATGGATGTGGAAATGCGGAGAAAAAGAAATCACGCCAGAGATGGCAAGCAAACTTCGCGCATTGCTTACAAAGCAGGTAGAAAAAAATCACCCTAGATCAGATTCTGCGTTACGGGGATTGAAAATTCTTGAAGATGCGCACATAGAATTAAAAAACATACCAGACGCAAAATCGAAGGATTTTTTGTCCAGCAAAGCATGGTTAAGGGCTAGGTTGATGGCCTTAAAACAGCATGGAAATAAATGCCAGTCCTGCGGTCGTGGGCCAAATGATGATGCAAAATTAAATGTGGATCACATAAAACCGAGAAGGTTGTTTCCGGAGCTTGCATTAGACATTACAAACTTACAGGTATTATGCTCTGAGTGTAACGAAGGCAAAGGAAACTGGGATTTGACTGATTTTCGAGGAGGAAAATCATGATTGATTTCGAAGAGTTCTGGAAGCACTACCCTAGAAAAGTAGCTAAGGCAGATGCTCGCAAAGCATGGCTACAAACAAAAGATTACCGACCAGATTTACAAACACTGATCGCCGCAGTTATGGCCCATTGCAAGACAGAACAATGGATGCGTAATTCAGGTGCGTTTATTCCCTATCCGGCCACTTGGTTGCGCGGGGAGCGTTGGGAAGATGAGCTCACCATCGTCTTGCCAGATGTCGTAAACGAGCAACCTTGGCACGAAACCGCAAGCGGAATCGAAGCCAAAGGAAAAGAACTCGGTTTAGACCCATCTCAATTTGGCTCCTTCCCTGCGTTTAAGGTTGCTGTCATGCGCCAAGCAATGAAGGCTGCATGATCCTGACTTCTAATAATCGTGACGTTGCCAAGCAGCTTGTGGAATCTGCTGCGGATGGCATGGTTTTGGAGATCAGAAAACCCAAGCGTTCCTTGGACCAGAACCGCTACTACTGGGCCATACTGACCGACATCTCAGAGCAAGTCGTACCCGGCAAGGCATATGAGCCGAGTATGTGGCACGAGTACCTGAGAGCGTTGTTTCTGCCGGAGAGAATGGTGGAGCTTCCAGACGGCAGCATGAAGATGCTAGAAGCGAGTACGTCAGAACTTAGGGTAAACGAGTTTACAGAGTATTTGGAAAAGGTTATAAAGTGGTCAGCCGAGCATGATGTAGTTTTTTCTGAGGAGACAAAAAACTATGGATCAAGCAGTTGCGTGTAAGAGATTGTTGTCAGCAGTCGTCAGTCTTGCGGTACGAGATTCCTGCCAAACACCAGGCAAAAAGATGCTGAATCAAATACCAAGGGATGCGCTAGATTTTTTGTTTAACCACAGCGACGGGTACTTAGAGTTGTTAGATTTTGACCCAGAACAATTTCGCAAGAAATTGGTGTCGGTAATGTATACGAAGAATCCAAACCCACCTTATAGTCTTTCACAAGCGGATTGCAGGAATCTACGAATCAATTATCAGATGTGGTGCAATGAAAATAGACTATAAATTATTTGGCTTGAGGGAACCCGATTTAGGCGAAACACCGCTAAGTTGGGAAGAGGTTTTAGTGTGGTTGAGGATTAGGAGGAACGATGAATGAGTTGGCTCTTTTCGCAGGCGCTGGTGGAGGAATACTTGGGGGACACTTGCTTGGATGGCGAACCGTCTGTGCAGTTGAATGGGAACCCTACGCAGCTTGCATACTTGCCGCAAGACAAAATGACGGACTTCTCCCGAGTTTCCCGATTTGGGATGACGTTCAGACCTTTGACGGCAGACCGTGGCGAGGAATTGTTGACGTCATATCTGGAGGATTTCCATGCCAAGACATCTCCGCAGCCGGAAAGGGCGCAGGAATTGACGGAGAGCGATCAGGAATGTGGCGAGAAATGGCAAGGATCATTCACGAAGTACGACCAAGATTCGTGTTCGTGGAAAACTCACCAATGCTCACTTCTCGGGGGCTTGGAACCGTTCTTGGAGACTTGGCCGCGATGGGGTTTGATGCGCGGTGGGGAGTGCTGGGAGCAGCAGATGTTGGCGCACCACACCAACGCGACCGAATTTGGATCAGAGCCAACGTTGCCAACACCAACAGCAAGCATGATGCCATGCGAGGGTACGGTCAGAATGATGCGGAAACAATGGTTAGACGGAGAGTTTACATTGGAGGAAGCGTCAGCAATAGCGGGCCGAGATGTGAGGAAGGCTCAAGGAAAAGTTGCAATGTGGCCGACACCAGTGAAATCGGATTCCCAAGCCCGCAGACCGAGCAAGGGCTGGAAAGGGGACTCGGATTTGCCATCGGTAGTTTGGCAAGTGGATGGTGGGATAGAGAACCCGGAGAAACCCCCCGCACAGTTGAACGCGGATTGGGTCGAATGGTTAATGGGGTGGCCGCTAGGGTGGACAGACTTAAAGCCATTGGAAACGGACAAGTACCACTTGTGGCTGCAACAGCATGGGAAGATCTAGGTGACCAAAGATGAAAAAAAGCATCTCAATCGCGTGGCCGAACTCGGCTGTATGGTGTGTCGAAGGTTGGGCTACGAAGGAACCCCATGCGAAATCCATCATATTCGTGCCGGTCAGGGATGGGGCAGAAGCTCTCACTTTCAAACAATCGGGCTATGTCCTGAAC